>Ga0307515_10007535_pt1 | contig 21506 bp, 21 predicted proteins | sample 17_EM_MG_FD_194513 | JGI IMG/M metagenome (GOLD analysis project Ga0307515, IMG submission 194513) | Populus trichocarpa ectomycorrhiza microbial communities from riparian zone in the Pacific Northwest, United States - 17_EM | ecosystem: Host-associated > Plants > Roots > Unclassified | place...
TCCATCATCTGATCGCCTAGGACGATCTTATAACGGGAAACACGAACGGTGAACAAACCAGTCCTTGGTATTCTATCAACGTCGGAATCGTACCGTTTCTCTTCCCCTGCCTCCTTCCGCCGAGATAACCACAGCACGGTCCTAACATAAACCATGCCGGCCGTTCCGCGTGGTGCCCGGCATTGGTCCAACATTGCGGTGGCTCGCCAATGTGACGCAACGAATGTTGTTGCTTGAGCTACTCGGTCACGGAACTTACTGGTCATCAAAACGCGAGCCATGGCGAATGCCAATACATTTGGACAAGGCCAACATGGCCGCCGTTTGTGAGCACGACACCAACAATACAGGTGGCCCCTCATTCTTTCAAAGCACATCGAGCGTGTACTATTAAAAGCGGAGGGGTTCCACCACATTGCCCTACCCGCCCGTTCATTTGAAACCCCCCGCTTTGCTGCTCAGTTTGTCCCCCGTTCCGACCTCTTCTTAACACCACACCTTCCTTTACATCCGTTTCTCTTTATAATATCCCGGCGTTGGACGCCATCATGGTCGACCTTCTCAAGGTTGCCTTTTTCATGTGGATTGGTTGGTTCCTTTTCTCCAGAAGCCAACCACCACCAAATCTCACGCCATTTGATAGGCTTGATATTCGCGTCGCAGGCAGTTGTCATTTCCGTGAGTATGTACCACAATCGAATCGGAGGTACGAAGAGCACGTAGCGCATCCGGAAATGGTTGCTCACGCGGAATCCATACAGGTGTACCAGAGTCGCTCTATATCGCAACTTGTGTTTCATCGGCAATACCTTTTGTCCTTTTGTACGATTCCCTTGCGCTGTCTCATCTCATGTCTGAAGAATGGTTTTGTAGTTCCATCGCCAGATCTCGGGGCCTCCCCTGGTCATTCGAATGGGGCGTTTGCTTTCCTCTCGCTTGCATCCACTCCCTTGGGATCTACGCTGTCGTTTGCTTCCCCACCGTCACTTCCTGGGAGGCAAAAGACTCCAGGCATGGAATGTGTTACCTAGTGGTCTGCCTCGCTTTCGCAAATCTTAATTTGTTACTCAGTGAGCAAACAATCTTTTGAAGGCTGTGGTTGTGCCATCACTGATCGGCTACGTAGCTTTACTGGGGACGATAGTGCACCACAGTTGGAAAGCTGTAGGGTTTCGACGGGGCCAGCGACCAGGGTGCCCCACCACAGGTGTGCAGCTGCAGGTGTTATATTGTCCGTCCGCCACCGCAAGTAATGACCACATCCCCCTCGGTACTCCTCCCTCCGCCCTTTGCTTCATGCCCCAACCATCGATTCCCCTCCAGCCCTTTGACAGGGAGGCGCAAGAACCCCACATCGCCCACACTCCGTTCCCAACGCACCCTCAGACTGATGTCCGGCACAGCAGAAACAGGCTCGATCTCACCATCCGTACGGATGTGGCCGCCCCATGTGCTACACGCTTGATCCTCAGCCCATGGGAGGCTGAACCGTCGGAAATCGGATCTCTGGAAAGGGGAGGAGCTACTGAAATGAAAGCCTTCGGGGGATGTATCAAGGGGGAGGCTGACAGAAGGTTTGTTGCAGAGTCATCTCCGAAGAAACACATCCGAATTGGAAGGGGCCGTGATCTAGCCTAATGTTGCGTTCGACAATTGTCCCACCGCCCTTGAATTTGTGTGCCCTCGTCCCATATACCTACAAATGGCTGCACCCATACGTTACTCTCTCACAAACCTAATAAAACGTTATCGTTGTGTGACGGGAGTGATTGAGTTTCTGGCTATAGGATCCGACCCATCTGACATTTGGGACCATCCCATCCTGTACCGATCAATCCAGATCTGGCTTGGGCGCGCCTTGTGCTGGCTCAGATCAGCGAATTTGGAAACGGTTGCTGCGCCCGTCCCCTCGACAGTCCTCTCTTAAAAAAAGCATCCCTGGCTATAGCAGCGCACGACGAAGCGAACGGTTCGTCGTCAGCCTAACTTTGTTTCCGCTTGGATCTCGTTAAGCGCTGGTTCAGTTCCGCAGATCAAGACGATGGACAGTATTGGCCCGGTGGAGTTTTCAGCGAGCAACGACGGGTACTGGGTGACTGAGATTCGCTACTGAGGGGCGGCGCACGCGATTCTGAACGAATTTACAGGACCGGGGTCGTACAACTAGCCGACAGTCTACCACAGAATGGGTCAAGGCGAGTCTCATCCGAGTTCCCTCCGTTACGCGTTTTCTCATGCTGTCGGCCCACAGACATGTGTCAACGAAAAGCCCGCTCCCCCCGATGGTTGGTCTACGTGCGCAAAGACCGTTCAAAAATACGACGACACTGTCGTAAGGAACTGGAAGGAGGAAATAGACACCCTCCTGGTGTTCGTAAGTGCCACTGATGTTTACGTTCCTGACGTTGATCTAACTGGTGAACAGGCCGGTTTGTTCTCCGCGATTGTTACCGCCTTTATTATCGAATCCTGTCGATGGCTTTCACAGAACCCAGAGGACGCGACCGTAACGTTACTGGCAGAAATTTCCGCAAAGTTGAACGGAAACATCCCAACCAGGAGACTCGAGGAACCTCTCACCCTGGCCACCGATGTTGTACCGTTCTCTGCACCATTATCGGCTATAGTGATCAACTGTCTCTGGTTCGTCAGTCTCGTGGCCGCCCTGTCGTCCGCATTTATAGGCATCCTCGTCAAACAATGGTTACGTGAATATATGCGCCCAGTTTCCACCACTCCTATCGACGCTCTCTCCCTCAGACAACTGCACTACCAGGCGCTAAAGGATTGGGGTGTAGTTGAAATCATCTCATTCCTTCCGCTTCTACTCCAGTTCTCATTGGCCCTCTTTTTGGTCGGCCTGCTCTACTTCCTGTGGACACTTCACAGCGTGGTGGCAGGTATTTTGACCTCGGTCGTCGCCACTGTATTCATATTCTACACTGCTACCACTGTACTCCCCGCTCTCCAACACTCCTCGTGCCCATACAAATCCCCTCAATCATGGCTTTTCCTCCATACCATGTTGTCGATCAACAAGTTTATCTTTGGAGAGGACGGCGCAAGATTCAGGAGTTGGCAGGATCGCGACATCCGACCACTCCGACGGTCATCCCTTACGAAGCGTACCATGGACGCCTTATTTTGGATCGATAAAGTAGTTTGGGATACGGAGGTCCTCGACTCAATTGGTCTCTGCCTGGCAGACCTGCGGACTGGATTCTCCGACCCGGCCCTACAGTTTGTCCATCGGGTTATGGCCTACCGCGTGGGAATCTCGGTCGAAGTCCTCAGAGATACCGTCCTACACCCTACCCCACTTTCGAACCTAACGGCTGACCACCCACTGGTCGTATTTCGGCTGAAGATCGACAAGCTCCGAGGGCAGAGGTTGCGGCGTATTTTGATGGACAGTCTTCTCTGGCAGTGGTCAATTGGGTCGGAGTTAATACATACCACCCCGGTTCTGTCCAAGTTCTTGGAAATCCTCGCCACGATAGACGTCCTTCCCGAATTCCAAGATTCCTTTTCCGCGGACGATGATCTCCCGAAGCGAACGATCACTTGTCTTCTCCGCTTGCTCGAGCAAGACCTGTCGACCAATCCATTGTGGTCTCAGGTCCAGTACAAGGCGCTCGACGTTCTCACGTACCTTTCATACAGGACGCCACCGACACGTTTGCAAGAAGGTGACGTTATACAATTTTTTTGTTCGCCTCCTGTCAATTTTAACAGTGTTTCGTGGCAGCCTTACTTGACATGATAACTGCGGCTCGCGGATCATATATTAGAGGGCCAATCTTCCTCGGAATAACGACGATGTTGATAAGGATCTTAGCGCGATGGGAGATAACCTCATTCAGTGAGCCAGGAACGCAACGAGAATTCATTCTTCTGGTCAAGGACATGAGGAGGTATTTTGAGCGGTGCATCGAACAGAACATTCCCTTCGGTTACGCGACGGTGGACCGGTGGATAAAACGGGTAGAGATAGTGATTGGCAGGTTTGCGTTGACATACGAGGACAAGCAAGAACTCAAGGCGATCGTGACTGCACTGGAGAAAGGAAAAGAGATGGGCTTGACAATCAGGTAATTGTTTGCGGTCAGAATGCGCACTCCGCCCGATCCTAGATCCAGCATTCTCACATGACCCAAAGGTAACTAAGGGCCCCACAAAGGATTGTCGAGGGGGAGATCTCGCTCAGATGCAGGGAGATACGACGATGGGGTATTGTTCTCTTATCCCTTCTGCCGGGCCTTGTTTGAATGACCGTATCACCGCGTTATCCTCCTTCAAGATGACCGGTGTCGGTGGTTCGGCAACTTAACCCGGTTTAGATGTCTGTAACAACAACGCCAATGCGAGGAGAATTGACGCTGCAAACAGAGAATAACCCCTGGCCGTGCCGGGCGTTATAAGTGATGGAAAGTTTGTGCACGAGAACAGCGGAAGCAGTTGTTGGTGCCTTTCGTAGCCTAGCGTGCGGGCAGTCAGGTCGTCACCGCGGCAGAGAACCCCAAATGTGGGACGGACCTCCCAAAGATATAATAATTTGGCCGAGTATCTCTCTCGTCGATGCATGCTTGGACAGCTTTGTCTGATATTGATTTAGACTTTGTTCGGTCCAAACAATACGCGATTAACCACCACGAGGTTATCAAGGAAATTACCGTTCCATCTTTCGCTTCCGACCCCATTTCGGTTTCACCGACGCATCGATAGCACCTGCGGGTGTTTGAAAAAACTAGGGCAAGTCTAAACCTGAAATGTCGGCGTGTTTGCTCGGAACCAACGCGGAGGCGGGGTCTACCTCCTCTCCACTACGATCACCCAATCATGCACTCCCCCTTGTCCTCGATATCAGACAGAGAGATCCGACACCGATCTCTGTCTGATGTTCGATGCTCGATTACAAATCGCACGGTCCCCTCACTTTGGTCCGTTTTGTTGCCCGCGCTTCCAATGTGCCAGCCATACGTCAACTTCACACACACTGGAAGTCCCTCCGCAAATTTGTAAATATTCGCCGCTTGCTTTTATTGTCAATCCCCTCACCCCTGCCGTGAACCTTAATCCCATTACAATATAATGCCGGATTTTCGTGCTGATTTAAAGGTCTCCTGTTTCGGTCATGGTCTCTCGACGACTCTTTTATCCTTCCCCCCCTGCAATCTCTGAACGTCGAGCGTAACTGACAACGTACGCGGCATCCTGGACAATTGTTTACTTCGCGCTTAACCCGCGCACCTCTCTGTTCTCATTACCCGTTCTTGCCCCACCTCCGTACATCGATGCAAAAATCCCGTCTGGACTCGCAACTCGGGCGGTTCCACACAAGAGGTCCTATTCTCGTTCGCGGTGGTCCTGGGACCGCGGTCACCACCGTCGCCACTTTGCATTTTAATGTCATCGGGCGGGTGTGCATTGGTTTCCTAGCTGGGAGAGTGCCGCTCCCTACAACGGTCAAGCGCCTCTCTCAAGCGTCGAACGAATGGGAACTCCAAGCGGCCATACCGTCAATTGAGGATTTAGGTCTACCGGAGAACGAGTCCACCGTTCCCATCTCAGTTCAAGTTCATTTCCGCGACGAGTTCCTCGACACGCTGTACTGTGGAGATTTTCATTATACCCGTCAAGGTACAGTCCAGCGCTTACAATCAGGGTAGTTGATCGCTAATGTGTTGTAGATCGGTCGGGCTCTCAGTCCGAGGCAGACCCCGTCGAGCCACACTTCGCCCCTTCCGATACGGATACCAAATCGGACCCTCCTCGTGTCAATAGGAGTGTTTCTGGATCCTCCCACGGCCGCCGTGGAAGAAAAATTCGCACTCAGGGGGCGACCCGCCGTAATTCCTACACTCTACTTCGGGTCCCCAGATCCCCCAGCCACCATGAGCCGGAGGGATCTCCCTTGAACCTGGAGTTTACTAGCGCCTTACAGACCTTGTGCGAGGACTGGACCGAGGAGGAGCTCGAAATTGGACGGCGACTCGCTAAATTCGCCACTGTTCGGGAGGGTAACAGCTTTATTCTCTCTTGCGAAGCCATCCGCCAAGAGGAATATGACCCCGAAGACGTCGTAATTTCCTGCATCTACTACAAGCGCACCGGAGAATACTACGTGACCTCCGTCGATATCCTCTACTTGTTCGAGAACGTGGCGGACGAGGCCCTCGGTACTTCGGAGAAGACGAGATTGCGGAGGAACATTCAGTCTTTCCTCCCAACCCGAGTCGAGAAGGCCGATAGGGAGTACGGAGGTCTTTATACCCAGATCATGAAGTTCCCCCCGCCCAAACCGAGGACGATTGAGAAAAAAATCAAAGTGTTTCGGTGGGTGCTACTCGAAGACATTTTGAGCAAGATCGCTTCGAAATACGTGAGTCCTATGCGCTTATCTGGGTCCCCGCGGCGCCAAGGGCTGATGATGGTTCAAACTTCTAGCACGTCCTGCCTTCTGGCCTGGCTAGCCGACAGCCATCGCCGACGCTATACCGTTCACCGTCACCCCCGGACGTCATCACTAGGTCGACAAGTCTGTCCTCCGATCTGGACCCCCAGGAAGTTGTTTCCTCCGATATTGCGGCCTCCAAATCCGCGCCTCCCTATACGAACGCCTTGCTGCAGACCCATGCGGTTGTCCCAATTCTATCGTCGTATTCTGTGTCGCCTTCCCCGACTTCCTATTCGCCCCCATACGACGCGTCAAGGTACACGTTCTTTGATTCCTACGGGCATGCTTTTGAGGCAGCCTCCTATCCCCTTGCTTCCGCCGATGCTGCCTATCCACCACTCAATTATGGATACCATCCATACACAACGCCGTTCTGATCCCATTGTTTTCGCGTGACCCCGTGTGGCCGCTCACCCTCTCGGATATCGTTTTCGTTCAATCGCTCCGCCCTTTCCCCCCACAGGGTGCTTTTTTCCCCAATCGATTTGCCAATGCTCTCTCTCGTGTAGTGTGATCTTGCTTAGCCGTCTGCTCGCAACTTCCAGCTTGACCGTGCACCGCGTTCCGTTCTGTTTCGTTCGAGTTATCTTTTCTCTAGTCCTCCTATCGCCAGTTTTCGCCAGTCACCCTATGCCCACCGTATATTTCCAATATTCGGACCTTCCCTTTTGCACGTAGACTACCCTTGTAATCGTACCGTACGATCCTCCTTGTAAATAACATCATGCCTAGCTTGCCGCCTACAATGGTGCCAATGATCGTTTATCCAGTGAAGCTCCTGTTTGTCGGCTGCTTTAACATTACGTCTTCATCGTTTCGTTCCCTTTGTTCTCCATTCCTGACGAAGCTTTGAATTCGCATCACAACGATGACCAAAGGCTTGGAGAATGGAGAGAATGGAAGATCCTTTTCGCACAGGTTGATAAAGGTGGTTGCTCCTGGAGTGAACAGAAGCGGTGATTATAGGTGGATTACAATAGCTACGTGCATGTTTACTAACCTCTACAGGGAACGGTGATTCTAAAATGTGCCTGCATTGTACCCTAACCTCTTAGGATTGTCCGGCATGGAGCTCTGCGATCGCTTGCACACGGTTCAGCACCGGGTCCACCCCTTCCTCTTTCACACGGAAGAGCCATCCCTCGAGATTGCTAATCATGTCCTCCCGAGATAGCTCCGATGTCACGCTGGGTAAGGTGGTCAGCACAGGTTTGAGAAGAGACGACGGTCATTGCTTACAATCCCCTCTCGTCAAGGGCTTCTTGGAGTTCCGGAAGGGTGAGCCGTTGGCCCAAACCTTCTTGTTCCAGAAGAGCGTCATCTTGACTGATCCGCCAGAGGTGGCGTGTCAATCTGGATCGCCGAACAGGAGGGGGGCCGAAGGTCGATAAATTGAGAACACTGCACCGAACTGAACTAAAGCCAAAGGGATCACCGTGTAAGAAACTCACCCGCTCACGGCCAGCAGCTCCGTCCGAGACAAGGAACTCAGTGAGAAGGGAACTTGTACGGATGCGCGTTCTATAATCTTTCGAAAGTCCTCCCTCATGGAGGCGGCATAAACGGCCATACTTTGCCTTTGCTTGGATAAGATCCGTTCGCGTTGGGATGGGAGAACACATGTCGAAGGTAACATGAAAGGAGCGTAGAGAACCATTAGGGGTATGAGTTCTTCGAGAGTGACCAACACCAAGACAAACGGAACCAATCTGTTGGGGGGTAAGTCAAGGTCCGAGTCTAACAAAGGGGCTGAACGGACTTGCGGACATCGGCACGGTAGGTCTCGATGAATCGGGTCTCCCATCGGGAAAGCGGTTCCCCGCCGGCCTTGACCCTGGTGAGTATCTCATGGACTTGTTTTCGGTGGGCGTTAATGAGCTTCAAACCCCTAAGATAGAATTTCTAGAAAAAGGCACTGAGCGTCGGGATGTTAGGTGATCGGTTCGGTGGAACATACAAAGTATTCCTTGGCCTGGTGCCACAATTTGCCTATCCTCGAAGCGTCCGCAGGAGGCGGTGCAAGGATACCGTGTCTTGAGGCCTCGCCATAGTCTATCTTCGCTGATTCGACGATGCCGGGCTGGGTGACAGTGTCACTAGTGTTCTTCACATCATTCTCGGCATTAGCAGGGCTAGGAGACACTACAGTGGAAGCCGTAGTCTGTTTCACAGATGAGGCCTTTACGGGTCCTGGGCGAAGTTCAATCTTCTGTTTCCGCGGTGGCACAGGCTGTAACTGGGACAGGCCTGGACGGGTGGCTTTCGGCGTAGGGTCTGTCGCAGGAGTTGTTAAAAATCGACATGAGTGGACTGATATCGGCTCATAGCGCAATCTTGAAAAGTTCCAAGGGGTCACCAGTAGGTGTCTTCGAGCTATGGATCTACAAGCGGGACGGGTCAGCCTCCACGCGACTGGTAAAACTGTCTGCAGACCTTGGCGCAATTCTATGGGCGTTCAAGGAGCGAATCATCCGCGAACCACGGGCACTGTTGGGGGTGGGTGGTGGTTTGAGGAAGGACGGCAGCTCTGGTGAACGTATGCACGTTCTGCACGCTGACGATGGCCTTCGGCAGTGAGTCTGTGACTTTTCCCACGCTTACAGCCTCCCCTCTGAACCTCAGGGGTGTCGCGAAGACATAGATACCAAGTGGCTTTGCGCTGCGCTGAATATTCTACAAATTCAGCACCGTTAGGCCGAATTTCCTCACTTGAAAGATGCTGTATGATTAATCGCGGGGCGTGCGACAAAAGAAATATGTATATCGTTTCCTTGTTCTCTGACCGATCTGGGTTGTTCCCTCGAGCTCGACATCTCAGTGGGATCAGCATAAACCCGCTGAGTTGCGAACTCCGCTTCGCCTTGTCATCCGACGCCAGGGGTGACCTTGTATTCGGTTGGTTGCCATGTTACTGCACTCTGCACTCGCCAACTTTTTCAGTGTAAGAACATGACTTGTATGGGTGAGCGGTAGAATTGGTCCTCAAACTGTGCGCTTGTGCGCTTGATGGACGTGTGCATAGCCGATGCTTGCTCTCCAGAGTTCCCATCCTATATGGGACATCATCTGACACCCTCCACGGTGTTCTATGCGATGACGTGAAACCGGTGCTCCCGTGCGAACCTTGTTGGTCCAGGATAAGTGAGCGGTGACATGATCCTTCCGCTTCCTGACTGATGATGGGAGACGTGTTGAGACGTTGTCCCGGGCCGGTCTGCGGTGGCCCCCCCCCCAGTACGGTCGGCGACCAGTGGAGGGACACGCGAGTGTTGGGTCTCGGACATCGCATAGCAGGTGCACGAGAATGTTCTGGGTACTTTCCCCTTACCTCACGCGTGTCCTACCAGTCCTTACGTAGAAAGTGTACAAGTGATCCACCAGGGTTTATTCCGTCACTCTGATGCTGCTGATCAGGGGTCGGATGAAGTAACGCAAGAGTGATGTATGCGGCAGTTGCTCTATCCCCTTCAACCCGCTTTCGCTGGCGATGTGCTCGTCTTGAATCCACTGGAACTCACTCTCAAACCGCAAAGTCATCTCACTTCGGTCTCTGATCAATCGTTCCTTCTCTTCCGTCGCTCCGACCCAGTCCCGCGGTTCTGCGGTCCCTCAACCTGAAAGCCATGACGAATTGCGCTGCTGGCGGAAAGAAAGGCGTATGGGAACCCCTTCCACTCATTGTCTATGGCTACGCAATTCATCCGCTTTCTCAATCCCGTCGCGACACCCATTACTCGAATCGGACACGAATATCGGCCTTCACCGACGTTTCTGGAACGACAGATGACCCTCTCATCCATCGGGATATCGTTTCCTTGGAAGTCGGTGATGAGGTCTATGCTTTCGAGAAGTACACGCCAAAGGGAAAGGAGGTTGAGGGGATTTGGTATCGAGGGTACGCGTACCCACTCTGTGGGCTAAAATCCCGTGCTTACATTCAATAGTTATGTTGTCTGCACATCTCGGAGACCTCCAATAAACTGGTCAGCCGACCCGTCGACCTCAAAAGCTGCCACAAAAACCGAGGAGCTGCAACAGGTTTTCATCGGAATCTTCCCTGCGTCCCACATATATGTTCGAGATGAATTGGCCGACCCGCAAGGACGACTCGCTGAAGTCGCAACGCGTCTCAACGGTACTTCACCTGCCCTCGACACACAACCTCCCCCACAAGACCCACCCGCTAAGGAGGAGGACCAAGAGCTACGGTCTATGGCTCGCAAATCCCTCAAGGTCGGCCCTCGCCCGGACCAAGCCAACGGTTCCCGAAATGCCCTTCCAGTATACCCCGCAAGTCTCAGGTCTGTCTCTCCTACCGAGTCCCAGATGATTAAACCCCTCCCCCCGAGGTTCTCTCTCAAATCTGGGGATGACACCGCATCTGGCGCCGTTCAACCGATCATAGATGAGATCGCCTCTGCGTTGCGAGAATGGCACGCCCTCATGTTCCACTATCTCGCTTGCCGTGATTACAAACTTTTTCACCTCGTACGCGAGCACATCGAAGCGCTCCATTTCGGGAGACGCCAATTACTAGTGCAGACACTCAGCTCGGAGGAAACGACTAGCCTCCGAAGAGAATGTGTTGTACGATTGGTTGGAGGAAATATCGTACAAGGTTTGGATGTCATCGTGCGGCACCCAACCTGGGGGGCTTTGGTTACGGTGGATGTCGAAGGGGAGGTGGATCCCAGGAGCTGGGTCAGTCCTGTACGCATGTACGCAATGCAGGCCGCTTTGGCGTATATGAACCCCCTTTCATCTCCGAGTCTCTCGAAAGCCTCTCTAACCACCGCATTCGACCTCCCCACCGCGTTCGGCTCCCTTCCCTCACCCCTCACCCCAAATCCCTCCGACTCAACCCGATCAAGGGGCACTCCCCGCGGTCATGGGTCGTTCAGTATACCCACTCCGACCCCCTCGGGAAAGGCTCGGTTCTATCATGTATACCTCGACGTTCGCGCGTTTGTTGCTTCTCCTTGTTCGCCTGGGGAATTTGCCGAACTATATTTTTCGCTATACAACAAAGCTGACGGAAGATTCCTTACCGAAGAGTTCTGCGTCTATCTCAACCATAACGGCGTGTTGGCGCGGGATCCCACGGCTCGCATCAAGACCTTGTTCACGGATTTGGTGCAGTCGGACGTACAGGACCCGATTTACCTCGTTTGTAGGATTGTCCGGAACGGTGCCATGAAGATGAGTGCGAGTCCAGGTTCAGACCTTGGTACTGGACGACGTGGTTCTGACGCTTCGTTTCGGGATGGACCTGACCGCAATTCAGTCTCCTGGGATCCTTCGATGAGTTCCCTGGCGCTGGCGGTCGGCGGAGGACGGGCCCCAATCGGCGAAACCAGCACTTACCGCAGACCTTTTGGCTGCGCCGTTCTGGAACTCACTCAACTCGCCCACATGGCTCAAGAAAATCTGGATATCTCGGCCACTCGAGAACATGGCATGCCAATTTACGCCCCCACGAATGAGACCATTTTCTCTGTGCTTCACCAGGATATCATCATGGGTAATAGCAAAGAATACGAGAAGTCGCCGAGGTACAGCCGGTGCTCCGTCCGCATCCCATCCCCACTGACACTCTGTTATTAGGGCAGAGATGATAGCGGTGTCGATTAAGGTTTTCCGCGGTCAGGCTGAAACGATCATCCGAGAGAATTCCTCCCTGCTACAGGATGCGTCCGTCACCTTACGTCTCAGCTTCCCCGATGTGGTCTTCCCAGGAGACTTGAGGAACGAAATGTACATCAAATTATGGAGCGCGGATTTTTCACCTTCAGGAAACAGCCAAGCGCGCAGGAGTGTAGCAAACTTTGCTCGTGGGGCTGTTAACAGTGCACATGGCAATGTCCAAGTCACGATGGAAGTTCGCGACCAGGACGGTAGATCCGTTCCTCCCATCCTCTCATCCGGAAGTGGAGAGCCTCCGACCACCCATTTCCACTCCATGGTCTTCCAACGGAATACCCAACCAACCTTCGGGGAGCTTGTCAAACTCTCCCTCCCGCTGGGTGGCATTACGAGATGGCACGTGTTCTTTACCTTCCGCAACCGTGGACGAGACAAGCAACCTCGAGGAAGTAGCGACTCTGATAGACCATTCGCGTTTGCGTTCGTGCCCCTCTTCCCCGACGGACGCGCGGCTCTCGAAGATAGCCCCCATACTCTCCTGCTTTACCGTGCCGATCGACTCAACCAGATCACACCAGATATGTATCTAGGAGCACCGTCATGGGTCCCACCTGGTCAGAAACCCGACCAGGTCTTTATCCCTCCAGACCTACAGAGAATTGCTCCGGTCATGAAGGACACCCTGACGATACGGAACTCCCTTTGCTCGACAAAATATACACAGAACCCCGTGTTGTTGAGCCTGCTTTACTGGGAGCAAATAACCGATGGAGAGGAGTTGACAACTATCCTCAGCAAGTTCACGTTCGTGGGCGAAGTAGAGATCGTCAAGTTCCTCGGAGATATCTTCAACTCGTTGTTTGGCATCATGGTTTCCAAGCATAATCAGTCGGGGGAGATCGACCTTCTCGTTTTCAACGCGCTCGTAACAGTACTACGGATTGTCCAGGACCGAAGGTTCAACAATTTCCAACCGGTGCTGGACGTCTACATCGAAAACCACTTCAACTGCCCTCTTGCCGCCAGCCATATGATGCGCTCGATGAACCTCCTGTTGGCCGACCCCACTTCCCCGGATACCGCTTCCTCCCTCCGAGCTGCCCTAACGGTGTGGGATTATGTGTTCAAGTTCATCGCCAGGTCACGCGAGTTACAGAAAGTCAAGGAACTCGGCATCGCCGGAGGTGCTACCGCCGAGCACTTGGAGTCCACTTTTAGGCGGGAGCTGCGTGCTCATCTTGGAGAGATCAACAGGATGCTGTCCACTACAACACCTGGTTCGATCATCGGAACGCAGACGATGGCCCTGCAGAACTTCACTTCGATCCTCCCAGAACTCGCCAAGATTTTCCCCGTCACAGAACTTGTCTCCCACGTCCGCACTTTTGCCAATGCAATTGTGATTGGCAAGGGGAAGATCGTTGTGTGGAAGCTAATAATGTTCCTGCAGGTCGTCAGGGGATTCTTATTCGACACTCCGGACTCGCGTTCGCTTCTATTAGAGGCAGTTGTGATATGGATCAAGCCTCACTTTGGCCGCTTTGACGAATATGTCCAGACAAACCCTGGCGATTCAGAAGCAACCAGGGACTCTGCGCGAATCAACTGGCTGGAGAACATCAGGCTATGTGTGACTATCATCGCTGTGATGTTGGACAAGCTCTGCACGTCTCTCGTGCAACCCACGATCCTGGCGGACAAGACCTTTTTAAGGAAGGAACAGGATAACGTGGATTATTTGCTCTCGCTTCTCCCCAGGTTTGTTCTAAACATCTTTTGTTGGGAGTTTGCTTATGCGTAGTTACAGGTTGGTTGAATCCTACCACGAATACCAGAGTCCCGCTTCGCGAAGCGCGATGGAGCAAGTGCGATCAACGAGTACAATACCCTCCAGTATCCCCGTCACTTTCCCCGAATCCTACCCCTTCTCCCTTTTATCACACCTCCCAAAATGGTCCTCCAATGGATCTTCGAGCAGCGATATCTCATCCATGTTCTACCCCGGCGTCGGCGAAACCGCCATGATTTTCCTGGTTCTGTTATCCGTGACATCGAAGAAGCAACTACTGGACTTCCTCGAGTCGAGCTTCGAGATCGAGGGACGGGATAACTTCTCCAAGATGCTCATCTCAATATTCAAAGTCGCCTCGTCGATATTGGACAACGAAGCGTTCCCCGGAAGTTGGCTCAACGTAAATATACTCGCACACAAGGTCTTGATCAGATTCTGGGATCCCGTCACGACGATCTTGGAGCGAGAGTTTATTCCCGGACCCGACAGTGGTTTTGAGTTCGACAAAACATTGTGGACGGAAGGGTTTCATATGCTGCTTAAGCTATTATCATCTGAGCAGCTCGTGATTGAGGACTTTAGTCCACAGGTAATTACCTTTAGTGTTGGGCGTTCGCTCTGCTGAACATGTTCTCTAGAAACGTCGTGCAGTCTGGCGTTTGGCTGGTGATATTCGAGGTGAAGGTGCTGCGATACTGCTCCGGCTGTGGGATGCCTTGGGGTGGCCGGAGGATATGTCACCCAGCAATGGTGTTGTATCTCGCTATGGAGTATGTTCCACCACCCCATCCTCCGGTATTTGACCTAATCCATTCTTAGGGATACCAAATAGCACTCAGCTCCCTTGTGGGACAGGTTGTCAACCTGTGTCTCAGTCACCATGACCTACTCCGGAACAACGCTGTCCAGATCCTCTACAGCATGATCGTTTCCGAGCATCACGTTTCACAACATTTCGACCACATCGAGAACGAGCTCGTCAGCAAGCTTGATCAGCTGTTCATGTCTGATAGCAAAGGGGATGACATCTCCCGCGCTTTCTTTATTGGGCACCTCCGACACTTGTTCGAGACCTCCTCGGTCGATGAGCAGCTGCGCGAGAATGTCGCGAACTTCTTGGATTCCGTCGATCTATTCTTGGAGTTGCTGCTAAGTGTCAAGGCACTTCCTGAAGGCGAAGAGTTCTCTGATGACCGTGTTATCGCCACGGTATGGCCTTCCCGGTTGTTTCGACAGTTCTTGGCTGACTCGTTACCTATAGCTTCGCCTCATGAACTTCATCCGGAGAATCGGCAGGGATGGGATGTACATCAAATATGTTCATCAGCTGGTCAATGTAAGAACTTCCCCTCAGATTATGATACAGTATCTGAAACGATCCTTCAGATGCATCTCCAATCCCAAAATTATGTCGAAGCAGCGCTCACGCTCAAACTCCACGCAGAGATGCACGAGTGGGATCTCACTTCGTTCGTCGAGCCGATGGAGGATCTTGGATTACCCCAGCAGTCACATTTCCACCGAAAGGAGACGCTATACCTCCTCATTCTTGATTACCTGGGTAAGGGAAAGGCCTGGGAAAGCGCCATCGAGATCTGCAAGGAACTCGCCTTCCAACATGCGGAGATCACGTTCAACTAGTAAGACTTTTTCTTTCCCCTTTCAATCTACGGTACACTCATCTGCTCGAAGCGCTCGACTGGCAGAGATCCTCCGCCATCAAGCTACGCTTCTGGAACACATTGTGATGGACGAGCGTTACTATGCCGAGTACTTCAGGGTCGCGTTCTATGGAAACTTCCCTGTAGCCCTGCGTAACAAACAGTTCATTGTATGTATTGAGATCTCTCTGGGCTCTAGGCTTGTTGTAATATCTGACCCGCCCAACAGTACCGCGGCTTCGAGTGGGAGAAGCTCGGTGCAATCTGTGAACGGATGCTCAACAAACACCCCGGAGCGCAGTTACTCAGAACCGCAGGCGACCCCCCCGTCGACATCCGTTTCGGAACGGATCAATATATCCAATGTACTTCCGTGGCTCCTGAACCAGACCGCACCCTACCGATATTCTCTAATCTGGATGTGCCGCTCGCTATACGGTCCTACTACGAACACAGGTCTGCCTCATCATTTTTCGTTGGGCCGGGGATGTATGTTGACGTAGCCCTCCGACCAACAGCGCTATCAACCTGTTCAGTAGCTCGAGACCTATCACCAAGGGGGGTGATGGCTTGGAGGAATCATGGGTCGAAAAGACCTACTTCACCACGGAAGAAGCGTTCCCTACCGTCCTGCGCAGGTCGGAGATTATCGCGGTCGAGGTGATGGAGATCTCACCCATCGAACGGGTACTCGGAGACGTCGAACAACGCACAAAGGAGTTGATAGGCTTGTATGCGAGGTACTCTACTGCCGCCAAGACCGGGCAACTGGTGTCGACGAACCCGTTGACGATGGCGTTGAATACGGCTGTCGATGCGCCGCAAGAGAACGGGGTGCCATCGTTCCGACACTTCTTGAGTAACGAGTACATTATGAGGAACCCAGACAAGATCCAGATCATTGAACGGTTGCGTATTGCAATCGATGACCACGTACGCGTATCCCTCGACCATTGACCTAGGACCGTAGTAAACTCATTCACACCCTAGGTCCGGATAATCGACACTTCTCTCCGCCTGCATGGTCAGATATGTCCCGCGGAAATGCTTACGATCCACGAAAGCACTCTGGAGAAGCTGTTCCGAAAGAATTTCAACGAGGAGATTCGTCGTCTGGTTGTTGACAGTGGGAGAACAGACGCTGCGCCACTTTCCCCGTCGGTAAAATCTCCTGGGGGTTCTAAGCCCTCCCTGTACGAGCGATCGGTAAACCAGTCGCTCACGAGCATTTCGACGAACCGTCCAACCCAGAACGGACCGATTCAGCTGTCCAAACCGACAATGACGCCTCCCCCACTTTCACCACCTTCTGATCTCCTCAGTCCTGGGATTAGCTCGATGGAGAGCCAACACTCCGGGTATGCTCCGGCGCAGTTGACCCCACTTCAGAGGCACCTTGCGCATTTGGTGAGGGTCGGGTTTAATGGAGTCGCGTCGCGACCGGATAATGATTCGCACTTGTCGCATTCTCCACCAAACTCAGCCGCGAACTTACCTGGGAATGTTCCTGGTTCTGCGTCTGTTGAGTCCGCAAATGGTTCCGGATCCATCAAAAAAAGGTTGTCGAACAGGTTTGGAAGTTTGAATTTTGGACGCGGTTGATGACTTCGCAGCGCGCGAGCCGCCGGGCGGAGGCGGCGTGGTTGCGGAGGAAGAGGATGGGTCAGCCTCGGAAGCGGGCTCGCGAGTACCCACCCGTCCCGTTTTCTCCCAAACTTTTTTTTCTCTCTTCCTTGTGTCTCTCTGTCTTGGTTCTTTGAGCAAACTTTCTCTCTGCGATTTACTATGGTGTAGCTAATCCGGATTTTCTTGTAAATATCCGCTCTAATTTCTGTCTCCCTGGGTCTCGGTCCATTCTTCACTCATCGCAATTCCCTCTCGCGATATTCTTATTACTTTTCTATATACCCTTTCTTCCCTCCGGTTCTGTTATCGTACGAGGTTCGAACTGAATATATGTCACCCTTCCTACCCGTCAGTTTTTGTTGTTTAACACGTTTTTCCTATACTTTCTTATCCCGCCTTTCCCTTTACTTCGTTCCATCCCATTTACTCGTCGCGAAAAGTACCTCACGCATCGGTAGAATTTAACAAACCCTTAGTTCAGTCTTTCAAACAATCCTCACCCAATGTTACACCAGATCGAGTTTTCACGTTGTCGCTCACACGATTCTGTGCACGAACGGGGAGACTTGTGTATTACGAGAATCTCTACACAAAAGAAACGCTAGTAAAGGTTTTAACCGGCCAGGAAGTGGTCGGGGAGAACAGAGCGTGACTCCAGTCAATCTGGATACTGATAACAAGACGAGGTGGATCTGCACTGTGGACGATAGGTGGGGGGGGGAGAACAGGCAGGGAAAAGGGAGAAAAAATGAAAACAATATTGAGGGGATTATTGAGGGGGTATACGTACAGAACGAGGAGTTGGGAATTGAGATTCACTGTCGACTGGTAGAGGGTGTTGACGAAAACACGGCGGATCTTTGCAAGATGGCGAGAAGTAAAAAGGGTCGAGAACGAGCCTCGAGATGGGATAGAATAAAAAATATGGTAGGGTTGGCCTCTGGTGGTGTAAAGAAATGAAAACGCTGAGGACTGAGGGTTTTCGTGAGCATCGTGGAAGAGAGGGGATAGGACAGCAAGGAATCGATCGAGGTGAGGAGAGACGAGAGAGAGAGAAACAGAGGACAAGGCAACTGGAACCGAGAGAGAAAGACATAGGACGCGGGAGATATAGAGAACACGTAGGACAGGTGAGGAATAACACAAAATGAAAAGGGAACACTACATGCAGCGGTAAAAAAACATGTAGATTCGCGAGTGAGCAGGGGGAATGGGGATTGTCTGTTTATACATTGCGAGCTGAAGCAGATCATGATGCGAGAACGGTGTGGTAAGAGCGAGTGCGACCGTAAGACAGCATGGCGGACTAAGCGAGGTTTATGCGTGTCTGTGCGTCAGACGACGAGCGTATCTGGGTGACGGGCGGAGGGGAGATATTAAGAAACGGCTCTGACGCTCCAAGGCTGAGGTTCGACGATGGGCGAATCCAGCGCCCCCTCTTCCTCCATATCGACTGGGACCGGAATCCTCCTGCCCCAGCAGCCCCCGACAGACCGTAATTTCTCGGCAGCAGATGCCCCCGATGGAGGTCGGTATAAGCCAACTTGCTCATCATCTTCCTCAGGCTTAATGATGAGGGTGGGGGAAAACGAGACCTGGTGGGTTGGTGTCTCCTCGGGGGTATGAGCATCAGTGATATTATGGTCCACGTTAGCGTGGGGGTCTGTAATGAAAGCGTTGAAGAAGCTGACGACATCCGAAACCCCCAGGGTTTGGTTGTCCTGTGAAGGTTGCCGCTCCCTGTGGGACGTAGTCTCCGGGGGCGAGAGAGGGTCAGCGCCGAGCGTGGGTACCCAATCAGTGGAGCCACTTGGGTCTCCAATGGTACCGAACTCGAGTTGGAAACTCGATGGGGGCTCGGCGGTGAGCGTACTCTGAGGATATGAAAGGTGGAAGACAGACTGATCTGGAACATTGGACAGCATGCTTAGGTAGCTGTTCAAATCCTGATCCCCGAGACCCAGGGTGAGTTGGGGCTGGGGAATTTGGAAGGGAATAAATTCGATCTATTGACAGGTTAGCCGGTGCAATGGTATGACGGTGCTTCAACACTTACTTGGTTAAACGGTTCAAGGTCGATGGGAGATAACAAGTCGTTCTGGGCCAGCCCATCGGGAGGACGTAGGTGATCTTGTTCGGTTGCCGCTGGCTCACCAACAGTTATGTGCCCCTCGGCGGGGGTGACGGGGGAGACAGATTGTAACCAAGCAGTTACATCTTCGGGTGTCCATTGCGACGTTGTAGGTGGAGCAGGTTCGTGAATGAACAGACCCAGGGCAGAGTTAATCGGGATTGTACCGTTCAGGAGCGGAGCGGGAATCATGGGTACGGGGGCCGGTGCGTCAGGGAGGTTGATTTGTGCGAGCAACGAGGGGGATGGAGGCAACGAGGTAGCATCTTCGAGATGTGGCGAGGGAACGTCATCGTTTATTGGGAAGAATGGGGCAGGGGCAGGGGCGTAGGTGGCAAAATGTCGATCGGCCAAGGAAGGTGTGGGATAATTCTTGTGAGGAGAAGGAGATCTTGTCTTGCTATTTCGAACTTTCCTCTTCGACGAAGGGGAAACAGATCTCGAACCGTCGACGGCTTGTGCTTTTTTAATAGCATCGTTCGCCGCTCTCGCCTTCTTCACCGCTTTGACCTTGTCCGACTTCTTGACAGGATTGAAGCGATAGTGAGGGTAACGGGCTTGGTGTTCGACTTTCTTGGCCTCTGCTAGCATCTCGAAGTGCAGTTTGACATCTGGGGGCGCGTCTCTCCACGCTTTACTGATAATAGCGGAGATTTCGGATTGGGCACGGCCCTCGAGATCCGTACGCTCCCTTGCCATGTGGGAGCGGTAGAGGATCCAACTGTTGGGTGGCCGTGGTGGCCGCTCTGGGTCCTGTTGATGGGGCATGGGTTCGTCCGAGTTTGCGCAGGTGAAGCGAGATGAGCTTGGTTCGTTGACGGGGAATTGGCCGTAAGTAGGACGTGTGTCCGGTACGGGCAAGGGAGCAGGAGGTGGATGATTGACGCGTCGCTGGGGGATGCTGATAGAGAGGCGGGTGGAGCGCCGGATGGGGGGAGCGGGAGAGAGGTAGTAGGGTTCAATTTCAGGGTGGGAAGGACCCAAAGAGGTTTGGCCGTGTGGGTCCATTGCTGGAGGTCGCAACATGGCTAGAAACTGGGTTCCCCGTGCTCGAAATCACTCTGCTGGAAACGCAGAAAGGAAGACAGAGGACACGAGACGAGGACACGACGGTGAAGAACAAGAATTATTTCTCGCCACATTTTCACAGCCAGAGTCGATTTAGTTGGCAAGCCGAGGTATTCCCATTTGGGCAAACAATGGACCACAGCCACTTTGGTCTCCCTCATCAGGCGAACAATGTCCTCTCTATCCCTTACCCGTCAGGTTATCGTCCCAACCAGGTTACTGACAACTCCCCAAGTCTCTCTCAAAATCAAGGAATCCTCAGAAAACCCAGTCACACCCGCCACGTGCGAGTGACTACCCGCGTTCAGTCTGACTCACAATCTATGTCTTATGGATCTCTCCGCATCCGGATGCCCGTGAATCTTTTACGCTCCTTCCCGTCGCTAGTCTCTTCGCTATACATGACTCTATCTCTGGCCAAATTGGTCTTCGCAATCATCATCGCAATACCAGATCTTGACAGGGATCGAGGATGGGGTAAAACCCATTCCAGAGAGCGTGATGCGAAGCAGCAGGTAGTACCTGGTTCTAATTTCGAAATGTAGAAATGGAGGGCGTAAAAGATCGACTGATTTTCTAATTACCGCGAGCGACATTCCAACACGAAAGTTTTCACCAGGGTCAAAATACTCCTTTGCTTACCGCGAAACCGCGAAACATCCCCGCATACACGTGCCTATCTATCAATAACCCACCTAGGAACGCTCAAGAGAGCCCCGTTTCCTGATCAAATGACTGAGATATCATTGCCGTTGCAAGCGTGAGAAAAGCCCTCATCGACATCCCTGGAACCAACCAGTGTCTGCTTCGAAGCAGCCCACGGACCACGATTGGTTTGCCGTCTTTATGTGGATAGATGCCAAGCTGGTGCAGTATGAGGTTTCATGGGAGGAGATTCGAAATTCGCGGCGGACAACTCTGGAGATCTGGAGATCACGCTTCCGAGTAGGTCACAATGGGCATGGCAAGTAGTCACATATGCTGTAGCTATGTAATTGTATAAACAAGGAACCGACGCTGTACACCTACTAAAGGATTTTGACTGTACCATACAATCGTAGGGCCGCCCGCTGACGCCAACCGTAAGTGACCCACAGACGCCCGACACTCGAATGGGGTCGATGATCG
>Ga0307515_10007536_pt1 | contig 21506 bp, 20 predicted proteins | sample 17_EM_MG_FD_194513 | JGI IMG/M metagenome (GOLD analysis project Ga0307515, IMG submission 194513) | Populus trichocarpa ectomycorrhiza microbial communities from riparian zone in the Pacific Northwest, United States - 17_EM | ecosystem: Host-associated > Plants > Roots > Unclassified | place...
TAATTCAATTGGAAAGCGACCTAAGAGTGTTACATTACGGCCGCTACGTTTTAACTATTGTGCGTATCGAATCACTTTAGAAGTCTTAATCTTGACCTTTAGATCCAAAGAGTGTTAAAAATCCATGGAAGGAACTCCATAGAGCCAGCTTTTATGGAGATTGTCCGGAGTCTACAGAAGGCCCCATAGTTTCCCCATCATTCAGCCATATACACCATTTAAATGTCCTATGTTACTACCTAATGGAATTGGTGCCATAGAATGTACTATATCAATGTATCAGATACGCTTTGATAGCAATGCACGACAAATGCTTGCAATCAGTAAACTAGTGGGTAGAAGTTACATCACGATGCAATGTGAAGAGGACGGTGGCGTGTAGGAGACTCCATAAGGTGGAGTCGTCGCTCCGAATAGATCTATATACTAGAACGCCATCACATGATCGCAGGAAGCTCCTGTGAATGTCGCCTGCAGCACTCGGTGGATAAATTTGGGGTCACATCAAAGGGCCGATAACGCCAAGGCCATATTAAGATATCTTCTATCAAGACCACTTAACACTAATAATCCCTTTATAAAAGAAGAGGGAATCCACCCCTGTGCTAGAGGTTAGAATCAATCGTCCTCAGGCTACGACGCTAGTCTACTATTGATGGCAGGATTTGGGTTTAGTGTCGGAAGCTGGAAGAGCTGCTCTACCAACCACTAGGTGCCATACCGATGCAAAAACAAAAGACCATGCTTTCAAATAGGTTCCAAGATATCTCTCACCGCTTTACCGTCATGCGCCCCTAAGCGTAAAGCACTGGATATCCTTGCCTTATTCTGAGTTAAATCTGTGAGTTTCGTCAGACACTTCTGGCTCCTGTTCACATCCTGGAACTATAGCCCTGGCTTTTTTGAAGCGCGGAGATTTTGTGTATTCCCCAAGGACAGGAAAATAATAAACTCCATGGATCTCATTTAAGTCTGCTCCGAGGATGTTGATAAGCGGGTGGGGGGGATATGGAGGCTGAATATACAGCCGGCGATGACCGACGAAGCACCAAATAGGATCGTAGCTGACATGAAATCTGTCCGTTTTAGGGAGACTCCAGGTAAAATTTGTGTACGGGTTCCGAAGTACGGCAGCAGATCCCGGGTCTTGTATCACTTGTTTCCAGTCAGCAGCGCTGTATTCGTACCTACGTGATTGAAACGGCCTTATGGTGATTACACCAGGGTCTCTACCGTGGAGCTCGCAAAGATCAATCCATAACTTGTAGCGAAGGTTAGCGGTTGCGCTTGGTTAATACGACCGTTAGTTCACTTACATCCCACGAGGCGCAAGAAACCGGTGTTCCTATGTCGGCACACCAAATAGCCTGGTGTAAAGGCTGCACATACTTTCCCTTTTCGTCAAGGTTGGCGTCGGTCTTCTTCCATGGATGCTTCACTTTATCATTGCTCATGTCTGCGTGGACAGGTGCGGATACTGCCAGACGTCTTCCGGGCATCACCCAGCAGGCGGGTAATATCTGTTCCTCGAAGACTTTGCGTGGCTCGAATGGGGCTGGCATCCCAGGTGTCACCTCTAGAGCCTCCATCGCCTTCTTTCGCTCGTCCCAGTTGAAGCCGCTCAATAGCACATTTGAGACCGGGTATTCACCAGAAGACAACGCTAACGCATCAAGCACATCTGTTAGTGTCGACTCAACCGGGTCGATAGGGGGAGTCGAAGGGGAGTGGGTGCGAGGACGGGCCGTATGGAGAAATGGTGGCGTCGAGAAGACGAGTCGCTGAGTACAGAGTTAGTCTGATAGGGCAGCTGCAGCAGAGAGAGGCTCACAGATGACTCTAAAGATCGAGCAGATGCGTTAAATGCCCGGTGCTTCACGCGGTGAGTGGTGAAAAGCGGGACCTATTCAAGGTCAACTTGAATCCATGACCAAAAGAGGTAGGTTTGATCACTCACTCTTAACCGTTGCACATGTTTCAAAAATGGAGACTGACGATTCATAGCAATCGACGTTGCCAACAGCCAGAAAGGACTGCCTTTAAATAGAAATTTGGTGGACGATGATGAAAAAGACTGATGGAGAGTGGTAGCGTGATGAGGGGAGCAAAGGTCTGTGGGGCGGAGAGCGGTCGTTTTTGGTTTCAACTCTTTAAACTTCAGTCGCAACTTTGAAGCAGGTGTTTATTCTGGCCCTTTCAAGAATAGAATGTCAGGTTCGGATCTCTCTTAGCGTCTCAGGACAGACGATGGTGCTTCTCTGTAATAGGTCGCCCTCACCTACAGCTATGTTTGCGTTAACGGAGAGATACCTCACTCTGTATCCACATTCTCTACACGCATCTCCGCTTCATCGAGCTGTACACGCACAAGAGGGACATTATTAGCTTCAAATATCATAGAAATATACTCTGCTACATCCACTGGGACAGCCTCCTGGATGTCTCAAAGCACGAAAGCAGGCATCGCACTACTCGCCATGTTGACCACAAGCACCCCACTATACTGCTGCTGGCGGGCTCGAAAAGACCTAAAGCCGCCAGACAAGCCAAAACCCGAGACAGAAGCAGCGCGATCCTTCCTCAACCCCAGCACACAACCGGGCCACAAACACGAGCTAGAAGCCATCTCAGCCCGACCAACAGTGCCTGAGCTCGATGGCCTCGCCATCCTACGCCCGCCATACGAGCTCCCGGCCCAGGACCTCAGCAGCGCGTCAGTGACGCAGCAGCCGTACGCCGCATCTGCGGACCTCCCGCAGCGAGACCCAACACCCCCGCCCCGCACGCTTCCCCCGCTACCCCTGCCCTCCCCCCTTGCACTCCCCGGTGCTCATCCTCCCCCCGCTCTCCTGCCCCCCCTCCACCTCGCTCGTCTCCCCCTCCGACTCTCTGCACTCCGCACCGGCGACGTTCCGGTATCCCGATTTTGCTGATGAGTTCGACGTCTCGGTCTCTGAGATCGCGAGACGGTGCACGAATCCCGAGACAGCGGGGGCTGGATGTTGGATGTTGGATGCCGGATACCAGGGCGCTACTCCCCCCCTCAGACCAGCTTGTCGCGGTAGAAGCCGTTAAGAAACGAGGACAAGGGATGGTGGTGGTGGGCGAGGCGAAGATGACACAGCTCAGGAGCTAAGGACTAACGAAGCTGGAGAACATTGGTTCGCTAGATTCGTTGGTTGGGAGGGTTTGGCTGGTGGTCTGGTAGTCTGGGATGTGGTGTGAGTTGAAGAGGGGTTAGAGAGGGGTATGGGCGGATACGGAGGGAATAGGGATTGAGGAATAGGGGCTGAGAGAGGGATGGAGGAGCTGGATTCCCTTACATCCCGCCCCCTGCAAAACCGATCGCTGTTATGTTCTTCTCTCTGAATTGGTCAGGTCGCGGCGGCAGATGATCTTATGTTTTGGCTCGTGGCTGAGTGATGAGTGTTGCAGCGTCAGCCCCATTAGCGCTTCATGGATTACGTCGGTCGGGTCGTTGATCATACAAGTTTCTTTTGCTGGGGTTGAGGAGGGCCGGGAGAGTAGAGGCGGTTTCCACCGCTATCACGGAGATATTGCTTAGTTGTGCTTCGAGCTTGACCACAATGAAAGGGAGGAGCGTGGAAGGAGGAGTGCTCAGATAGCAAGTCAAGGCAAGGGAATAGAGAAAATTACGGGGGCGAAATACTACGGGACTTCATATCAGAGAGTTAGCAATGGTGGGCAACCCAGCACGTATATATAATTTCCTTTGCTTTGCTCAAAGTTGCTTTGCTCTGCTCTGCTAACGGACTGACGGTTCGTCTCCCCGCCTACCGGATTACCATTTCTAGAATCCCGACCCTTTTCGCCAGACCCATCACGGGAGCACGCGAGCTGGCATCAGGAACATAGAAGAAGCAGAAAAAAAAAGAGGGTATATAATCAAGCTGAACTATATGTACAAGTAATATGCCAATCGCGCTCATCTATCGCGCCACAACAATCCGACATAGACTCCCGGATCACTGCTTTTTCCCTCCCTCATCAAACAGAGAAAGCAGAGGGGAAGGGTTTTCTATTGCTGCTGCTGCTTCACGGCAGGCGTGATCTCGCTGCTGGGCCTGTTCTCGACGTCCACCTCCTTGCTCCTGCGAATGCGACTCCACTCCTCCTTATCGGCCTCCTCGTCGACCGCGTTGGCCGTGATCTCGGGCGTCTCTTCGTCCTCGATCTCCTCAGGCAGCATCAGGTTCAGGACCAGGGTCAGGAAGGCGGTGATGGCGAAGCCGGTCTCGAGGACGAGCACGATGGCGTTGTAAAAGCCCAGGAGGGCGTGGTTGTTGCCGCTGTAGGTGAAGACGTAGGTGAACCAACTACGATGAAGTTGTTAGCAAAAATAAGTGTTGGTGCGTTGGGTCTAAGGGGTAGTGGTGCTTACTTGGGGACGAGAGTCGCGCCGAACCCGAGACTGAAGCCGGCAGTCAGGATGAAACGCGTGCGGCGGGTGAAGGGGACAGTGGCCATGATGCGGATACCGGAGACGGCCACGGCACTGAAGAGGAAGGTCGTCATGCCGCCTAACACGGCGCTGGGGATGGCCACCAGCGCGGCGGCGAATTTGGCGAAGATGCCCATGACGAGCAGCCAGAAGCAGCACGCGTAGCCGGCCTTGCGGTTGGCGCACCGGGTGAGCGCGATGACGCCGTTGTTCTGGGCGAAGGTGCTCATGGGGGTGATGGTGCAGAGGCCGGCGATGATGCCGTTCAGACCGTCAGCTAACACGCCGCCTTGGATGCGGGAGTCGAAGAGCTTGCCGTCGACTTCGAGACGGGAGACATCGCAGGTGGCGGTGATGTCACCGATGGCCTCCATGGCCAGCACGACGTAGACGGCTAGTAGAGGGAGCACTATCGGCCCGTAGACGCTTAGCTTGAAGGTGTGAACCCAGATGAAAGAGGCGGCTGGCGAGGCGTCAATTCCAGAGCGATCGAAGTATCCGCAAGCAGCGGCAATGATACAGCCAACTAGGAGCCCAATGACGACTGCCGTGGACTTCATGATGGGGCTTCCGAATCGTTCGCAGATAATGATAGTGACGAAAACTGAGAATCCAAGACCAATGAACTCGGCACTTCCCCACGGAAGAGGGCGTGGCGCATAGATGGTTGGGCAGAGCTTGAAGATACCGGTGGTAGGGAAGGTAGAGCAGGTTCCACTACCTCCAGCCCAATCTTGGAAACCAGACTTGATGAGAGAAACGCCAATGAGAGTAACAGTAGGACCGGTAACGAGTGGTGGGAAGAATTTCTTGAGGTACCTGGGCGAAGTGAATGACATGAGGACTTCAAGCAAGGCGCAGCAGCATGATGTGCCAATGATTGCTCCGTAACCGTCTGGGCAAGGGAGAGGGTTCCCATTAGCATCGGACGGGCAGAAACCGGTGGCGTACATCTGAGAGAGAGCACCAGTTGCGACTGGAATAGTAGCAAATGATGTACCTACTACAGAAATAAGACCGGTACCGACGTAGTATGGGGTCTTGTAAATGTGGAATCGCGTGATCTGAATGGAGGATAGAATACCACAAACGATGAGAGAGGTCGATACCAGGTACCGAGACAACTCCGTTGGCAGATTGGCTGCACTGGCAAGGATGATGGGAGGAGTGATGACACCAGCCAACATAGACAATGCATGCTGGAAGCCAAGCAGAAGAGCCAGGAAGACAGGCATGCTATCATTCAATCCGAAGAAGGGAGCGGCTCTTCTTTCTTTCTTCATGAAAGGGATATCGGGTCTGAATAAGAATCCATAGTCGTAGGTTCCAATGAGGCCATCCCTGAAGCAGTCAGCACGTGCTCACTTGTCAATTGAAGCTGCGCAAGAATATTGCCCGAATAGACTATTCTCAAAATACTTACTTGGTAGTGAAGGCTTTCACAAAGCGGCGAAACTTGTCGGAAAACTTCTGCTTCCGGCTCATATCCGGGCCAATGCGGTCTGGAGAGTCATCCATGGCTGGTGGTGTTGTTATAGTTGTCTGATCACTTTTGAGGGTTTGGTGGAACCTTTATGGACTCTCACGTCTTCATGCACGCTCGGCTATCGACAGAACCTTGAGCGTATCCGTGAAGGGCGATAGGATGATTGGCAGACGGTCCTGGATAACTGACAAGTCTGATGTCGATGGGCTGAACTATCTCGGAGGTGGTCGCGAATCGGGTGAGTGTCTCCAAGGCTAATTAGTCGCGTGGTTGGCAGAATCAGAAAGATGGCAGTCTGCTTTTTTGCCTTGGCTTCGATATTGCGGGGGCTGACGCAAAAGAACCGTAGATCGCCAGGAAGAAGGCGCTTGTTGTGGCGGGGATGATAGCTACAAACTGTCTGGCTGCTTTATAGCTTGCGAGGGCTATCTTTGCCATCCCTCACGATGCACAATTTCTCATCTAAAAGCCGCAAATCTTCAGGCGTCAGCAGTCTTTGCAGGTCTGGAAGTGAACCTAGGTCCCTAAGCACTGTGGACAAGGTCTCCGTGTTGGAAGCGGCCGAAGCAGAGCATCTTCATCGTTATCCGCCGTGGCTATCGCCATGTTTCCACGGCGCTGGCTGGCTTATGTGGGAGTATCTGGGGCTTTTTTGGGCGTCGAGCAATGGGTTTTGCTAAAAGCTTGGGGCGAAAGGCGCTGATAAGCAAACCATAACCCCCATTATTGGCTGAACCGCCGTACCAGAAACGTGACCCGGTGGGCTCCGACAAGCTGTTCATCGGGAAAGGCTTGGGCGGGGCCCAGCCCGGCCAAGTGCCGGGTAGATAGCCGCCCATTTCACGGACTTGTATCGTAAAGGGGGTAAGTTAGCATCGATGCTTCTTGCCGTTCTCACTCCCACGAACGCGTCCAACCGCTCTGCGCTGGATTCCGGTGCGGTTGCAGTGTTCTATTCGTGCAACAGCTGAGTGTGACCTGGTGTCCACCTCAGTCCCTACTCCCGAAGCTGATAGGAGAGCTTTGCCTCCCACGACGACCGCGTGCAACCGCAACTCGAAGTGAGAAGTCCTTTTTCCAGCGAAGCATGACAGCTTTGTCACGTTCAGTGCAGTTCATTTCAGTTCAGTTTAATGCCTCAGTGTCATCTGCTCGCATTGATCCGTCGTGTCGTGGCGATGGTCATCGAAGGGGAAACAGACACTGCCAAGACCTGAGGGGGTAAGATGGGAGAGAAGAGCGCGTTTGTGTATGTACATACACATGAAACGGCAAGAGAGCTATGAGGAATACCACCGACAGACTTGCTTGCGAACAGGCCTTAAGTTCCCAACGAAACCGGAAGAGGGGCGCAGCGCTGATCTGAAGCAGATAGCTGCATCCTCAATCCTCCCGCCATTCCGAGGCGAAACCACTCCTCGGGTCAATCATTTCGACCTCATTTAGACTGGCAGTCGATTTCCGAAGCAATGACGACTTTGCTGTGCGGACGATAGTCTGCAAGTGAGATTGACACGGTTGAGCCCGGCTTTTGAAAGCTTGCGCGCATTGGCCTTCGCGAACCAGCACACTGCAGCGGAATCTACGCGACGCTACGGTGGAGATTATCGAGCCATTAAAAATCAGAAGCATAACACACGCATACACGCATATGCGAGTAGGAGAGCCTGCCACAGCCACTGTTGGTCCTGCGACAGCTAGGGGAATAAGGCAGCAATATTCTAGAACAACCTGGGGTAGAGAATATTAGGCAATTAGGGTGATTAGGATGCTGATAGCTATAAGCTCGAGCATAGCTGCTGCAGGATGAGGTCAATCGTTTTGCTGTTGGGAAGACGGGCAGGAATGTCCCAAGACCCCAGAGCAAACGGAGATGGTTCCTCTGAAGGTGGTACAGTACCAGAAGAGGAATACAAACAGTATCATGTGAAGAAGATAGAGGTAGACTTGCATGTGCCTTCAGATTGGGTTGGTTGAGAGATGTACATCAGTCCCAAACCTCGTCTGTTGGTGGCTCTGCAGATTGCAGATGTAAGATACGTCCGTAGGAGACGCACCAGTATAGAACGAGCAACACGTGAGCATTTTTAGAGACTTCTCAACGTTTTTTTTTTGGGGGCTAAAGTGGCTCATGCAGCTCTCTCAGCCGAGGTCAGTCGCCGAAATGCGTATGGCGGAGGGGGATGATCGCAGAAAGCATCACCGCCTTTTTGTCGCGACTCGTCCGTGTAGGGCTGAGACGGGGAAAGGTCCGCTTGGCTCTCGGACCAGCCAGCAAAAACGCCACGCATCTGACAAAACCAAGCCATCAGCCGCGCAATGGACAAAAGTATCCAAGCATGTCTTTGCACAAAAAGGCTAGATGACATCTCCAGCACCCGTCTTCAACATGAACCGTGGCGGGGTTTGTCATTTTCGAGGCACGAAAGTCGCACGCGGCGGGCAGGCACCCCCCAGAGTTGAATATGCAAGGGCCCGATCTCGCTAAGCGAAATGCGTGGGGAATAGCTTCGCGGCTATGGTGTTGTTGGGCTCAACACTTCCTAACTAAGATGGCTTCACTGAGGCTTCCCATTTCGCCGCCGAGCAATAATTACTCTCCAAACGCCGCATGTCATCAACTCTTTTTTACCTCATCTCCCCTCCTCATCCTCTCCATCTCCTGTCCCACCACCCACCCGTGACAGGCCGATCTAAATTTGTCCTTGAAGATCCGTAGGCCAACAAGAAACTCCGAAAGCATATATTCTGCTTCTCGGTGCCTCTTTCGCCCCTGCGGATCCTTTCGACCTTCCTTTATTTATTCCTCCCCATCCTTCAAAACCCATAACCCGCCATGCCTTCTCACCAGCCTGCTACCGGCATGTCTGCTGTCGACTCTCAGTATCTCTCATCCCAGCCGTCAGCCATGGCAAACACCGCAGAGCCGAATCGTAACCCGAAGTATGACCCAAAGAAGCTACACATTGCCGATGCTCCCACGACACGGAAGAATTGGTACAAGCAAGTTAACTGGCTCAATGTACGATGCCCCATTCACTTCTGCTCAATTCCCACCACTGACAAATTTCTAGCTCTATCTGATTATCGGTATTCCACTCCTGGGTCTCATCGCCGCTTTCTGGACACCTATGCGAACTCCCACCATTGTCTGGGCTGTCATATATTATTTCTGGACTGGTCTAGGAATCACTGCTGGCTATCATCGCCTGTGGGCTCACAAGTCCTACTCCGCAACCCTCCCTCTTCAAATCTGGCTCGCGGCTGTTGGTGGTGGAGCTGTTGAAGGATCGATCCGCTGGTGGAGCCGAGACCACCGCGCCCACCACCGCTACACCGATACAACTAAGGATCCCTACAGCGTTCGCAAGGGTCTTCTCTACTCTCACATGGGCTGGATGGTCATGAAGCAGAATCCAAAGAGAATCGGCCGTACCGACATCTCCGACTTGAATGACGACCCCGTTGTTGTCTGGCAACACCGCCACTACTTGAAAGTTGTCTTTTTCATGGGCCTCGTTTTCCCGTCCATGGTCGCTGGTATTGGTTGGAATGACTGGCTGGGTGGCTTCATCTACGCAGGCATCCTCAGGATCTTCGTCGTTCAGCAAGCTACATTCTGCGTCAACTCCTTGGCTCACTGGCTCGGTGACCAGCCTTTCGACGACCGCAACAGCCCGCGTGATCACCTCATCACGGCTCTGGTCACTCTCGGTGAGGGATACCACAACTTCCACCACGAGTTCCCATCAGACTACCGCAACGCCATCGAATGGCACCAGTATGATCCCACCAAGTGGTGCATTGCTCTCTGGGGCAAGCTCGGCCTGGCCTACGATCTGAAGCAGTTCCGCGCCAACGAAATCGAGAAGGGCCGTGTCCAACAGCAGCAGAAGAAGCTCGACCAGAAGCGCGCCAAGCTCGACTGGGGTGTACCACTTGAGCAGCTGCCAGTTATTGAGTGGGATGAATATGTTGACCAAGTCAACAACGGCCGTGGTCTCATCGCAGTTGCCGGTGTTATTCACGATGTCACTGACTTCATCAAAGAACACCCTGGTGGCAAGGCCATGATCAAGAGCGGTCTTGGCAAGGACGCCACGGCAATTTTCAACGGTGGCGTTTACAACCACTCCAATGCCGCACACAATCTTCTCTCCACGATGAGAGTGGGTGTGATCCGTGGTGGATGCGAGGTCGAGATCTGGAAGCGAGCACAGAGGGAAAACAAGGATGTGCAGTACGTCAAGGATGATGCTGGCAACCGCATAATCAGAGCCGGCAACCAGATCACCAAGGTTGAGCAGCCAATCGTTAGCGCCAGTGCGGCATAAGTTTTCGTTTTCCTTTGTTTAATCCAATCGCTGTCGCGAGTACGTTGTGGGCGTTACTGTTTTGGGGGCGTTTAGGACGGGCATAGTATTTGGATGGGAGCGATCGATTTCTTTTCATTCAATTACTATGGAGACCCGCTTTTGGAGTCTTCCATGTCAATATCAGAGGGCGGCCAGGGCTTTGCTTCCTATTAGTGGAAGCTTGTATGCTATGAGAGCAAAAATTGGCGTTATTACTGCTCTTTTAGGAGTCGCTCCTAATAAAACGAAATTCACATCAAGAATCAGATGGACCGTGACAATTGTGTGGCTTGCATGCAAATCATGGTACAAGTCTGAGACGTTTCCACATGTGACCATAAAAGATCCTAAAGCTTGTCAAATAGGTGGACAAGTTAAGCCTTTGAGATAGATATTTCTCATGCAACTAGCTAAACTACTAGATATCTGCTTTGTCAACAACGATTTCCCAGTCGTCTTCAGCGTTGCCTGTTTCCAGCGCCACAATTTCTAAAAACGGCCTCGCTTGACAACGAACTTCACGCGTCTCTCGTCTTTGGCCAACTTCGCGTAATGGAAGTATATAATGCTTCCTTTTCGACCGACTAGCTCTACTTTAAAAGTGCTTCTTCTCCTTTCTTCACGTCTCTATCAAGTTCGATTCTCTCGGTCATGGATTCTGAAGACTCTCTTCAAGACGGTCCTGTTGCTAAACGACCAAGACTGGATCTTAATCGTGACTCAAAAACGGCTTCCAAATCAAAGCATACTGTTCCTACTTATACAAGGTCACCTCTAAAATCCTTGGATCGTGCAATCAGTCCCCCGGCCGGAAAACTAGCAAATTCTACTTCTTCAGCCCTACTCGCAAGCTGTACTATTACAGAGTACAAGAGCGAGAACAAGAAAAGAGGTTGCAAGATACTACCTTCGCCAATCCAACTCACGCGCATACGTGATCTACCGGCTGATCATAATGTCGATACGCTTGAGTTAAAAGATATCCTTGGTGACCCTATGATTAAGGAGTGCTGGCAGTTCAATTATCTCTTCGACCTTAATTTTCTCATGTCAGTCATTATTAAGCACTTAATCAATTTCAATAAATCACAATCACTAAACTCATAGGGCATCCAGGGCCGCATTAGATGAAGATGTACGCGACATAGTCAAAGTCAAAGTAATCCACGGCTCCTGGAAAAAAGAGGACACGCGCCGTCTCAGACTAGAGGTACTCTCTAATTCTAACCATATCTCAACCTCCTAACCGCCATTTCACCCAGGAATCCTCCAAACGTTACCCCAATATCCAGCTTATCACTGCCCACATGCCCGAACCCTTCGGCACGCACCACTGTAAAATGATGATCCTGATCCGCCACGACGACGCCGCCCAGATAGTTATCCACACCGCCAACATGATCCCGCAGGACTGGGCCAACCTAACCCAAGCCGTCTGGCGCTCGCCGCTGCTCCCGCTCCTGGCCCCATCCTCAGCATCGGCATCGGCATCGACATCGGCATCGGCACCAGCATCCTCCTTTTCCAAACCCCAACCCATCGGCTCCGGCCCCCGCTTCAAATCCGACCTCCTCCGCTACCTCTCCGCCTACGGCTCCCGCCTCCGCGCCCTGACGTCCCAGCTGCAGCACTACGACTTCTCGCCCGTCCGCGCCGCCTTCCTGGCATCCGTGCCCTCGCGCGTGCGGCTCGCGGCGGCGGACCCTGGAAGATACACGGCGTGGGGCTGGCCCGGCTTGCGCGAGATCTTGGACTGCGTGCCTGTTGCGCCGCGGAATGAACCTGCCAGTGTCGTCATGCAGGTCTCGTCGATCGCGACGCTGGGGGCGACGGATAGGTGGCTTGGCTTCTTTCGGTCTGTTTTGGCCCGCCACGCGCCTAGCTCTGGCTCCGCGAGCGGCGCCAACATTGGGGAGGACGCAGAGCGATCTAGTGGAGGAGCCGGGATCGGGAGCGGGAGCAGGGATTCAAAGGAGAAGGTGAGTGCGAGTGTAAGTGCGAAGGGGACTGCAAAAGGGACTGCGCACGCAAAGACAACCAAAACCGCAACCGCAACCGCAATCGCAACCCCACCCCCACCCCCACCCCCACCCCCAACCCTCCACCTCATCTTCCCCACCGCCCACGAAATCCGCCACTCGCTAGACGGCTACGCATCCGGTGCCTCCATCCACCTAAAACTGCACTCCGCCGCCCACCAAGCCCAGCTCCGCTACCTGCGCCCGCTCCTCTGCCGCTGGTCCTCCGCCGCCGTCCCCTCCTCAGCCAAACCCCCCACCCCCCACCCCCCACCCTCCCTCCATCCCGAGACCAAACCCCCTAACCCTCCCTCCATCTCCAGCCCCGCCGCCCCCACCCCCTCGCGAGCCCTCCGCGGCGCTGCAGCCCCCCACATCAAAACCTACGTCCGCTTCTCCTCCGCCGCGGCAACCTCGATCGACTGGGCGCTGGCGTCGAGTGCGAACCTCTCGACGCAGGCGTGGGGCGCGCTGGAGGGCGTCGACGGCGCCGTCAGGGTGTGCAGCTGGGAAGTCGGGGTGCTGGTGTGGCCGGCGCTGTTTGCGGACCGGGGTGCTGGCGAGGGGGAGGTGGGGATGGTGCCGGTTTTTGGGGGGGATTGGCCCAAGGCCGAGGGAGGGGCGAGGGCTGGCGGTGAGGTGGATATGGGTGGGGATGGGGATGGGGATGGGGATGGGGATGGGGATGAGGCGGTGGGAGCGGCTGAGGGAGGGGGAGGTGGTGGTGGGAGAGCTGGTTCGGGGCGGTTTGGCACGCTGGTTGGGTTGCGCTTGCCGTATGACCTCCCGCTCACGCCGTATGCGAGGGATGATGTGCCGTGGTGCGCGACGGCGGTGCATGAGGAGCCGGATTGGAGGGGGGGTGTGTGGAGGTGAGGGGTCTGCGTCTGGTCTGGCATGCGCTTGTGGAGGGCTATGTCATGCTTGCTACTTCGGTAGGATAAGTGGGATAAGAGCGAAGGATGGAAGGATGAGCTGGTAGGTAGGAGAAGGAAAGGGTCGGTGAGCTCTCAATATGCAGAGTGTACGACTTAAACAGGAAGAAGCACCACATGCGTTTCACAAAAAAATTTGAGAAGAAAATCAGCGTGTGAAGCCACCCAATATCTTCAGTTACCGAATCATGTACAACCCAGTCCACCTTTCCTCGATCTCCCAGTCTAGCCCAACCCAATCAAGTCATCTCATCCTAGCCAGTATACAGTTAGCCCATCCTACCGGCTTGCAACTCCTCATACACGGCCCCACTATATCTTGAGGTTCTCGGGGCAGGTGGACTTCAGTCCGTACTTGCCCACCATCTCGGCGACAGCGGCGATGTACTGCTTCTCAGCGTCTTCGGGCGAGACATCCTCGTCGACAAACTTCTGCCAGCGATTGCGCTTCGCTTTGTTCTATAGCACCCACATCATATGGTCAGTTGAGGGTTTCGGGACGGGTAGAGAGCATGGGTGTAGGAGAGGCTGTGGCACAGCACCAAGGGGGGGGCAAGTGGGGCTGGAATGGGAGCGTCGACGGCAGGTAGGAGGGGGTCTATTGGGAGAGCTAGAGGGCACAACGTACTGTCAGGTCGAAGATGCCCGGCGCGGACGCCGTCTTAATGTCCTCTTCTTGCTTCGCGATCTTGGCATAGGCGTAGAGCTGCAGGCGCGGTGGTCACGTCAGTTTCGAGATTTACAAGAGAAATGAAGCCCTCTTTGGGGACATGTGGCATAGTTATGATGCAAGGTTGGAATGAGGAACGCGGCACTCACGTTGAGCCTCTCTTCATTATTGGCGCCGTCTATGTGCCAAGCGCGTTCGTAGGCGGCAGTAAACTCGGGTGATACTGTTCTCGTCATAATCGATAATACCTCGGGTTTTGAATATGTAGTTCAAGCCAGTACACGCGTTCTGAAAGGCACGGTTTTACTATGGTATAGGTGTCGTTGGGATTTATGGCGGGGTTCAGATCGGAGGAAAGCGGGGCACAGCAAGCAGGGCTTGAAAGTTGGAAGGCGGTGACGCAAGTTAACCTGTTCCCTAACCCCCTTTAAATTTTTACCTGGAAACTTTCGTTGGTGTAGTCGTTACCACGTGATATCTTTATACAGGTAATAAATATGGGTATATGGTAGAACGAGACTGAAGAGGACAAAGCCCAAAGCAACAAAAAACTCCTGTCATCCTTGCACCTATTCTTTGAGGGAAAAAATTACACGTAGCTGACAGTCTCAAGGACCCAAAATACATTCTAAATTCGAGGTGTGGTCCATATGGTGGTGGACTGAATATCAAGATATAATCGGCCAAAAACGAATTAAATGATATAAGAAAGAGCAGAGCCAACAGAGCGAGCCAACGGTTTAATCATATTCAACGCTGACCCAGACTTGATGTCTGGAGGCGGTGCAACAACGTCGGGAGCTCCTGCAAAGTCTTGAGATGCATTCAGACAATCATAGCAGTTACATCCGAAGTCTTCCCTAGTGGCTCTATAATCTTCGTCTCCGGGAAGTCGAAAGAGATCGGAAAAGCCCATTAAAAGCCAGTCGTCGACAATACCGGTAGAGTCGATGCCGGCTTCTTTCAAGGCATCAACCCAGATGTGAAGTAGACCTGCTTCTGCAGCAAGACAAGTTGGGCTTCGAGACCCTCTCCCTGTTTGGTTCCAGGGCAAATTACAAGAGCAGCGCATGTGGGCATCTTCTCCGTTTTGCAATAAAAGTACGAGTGTGCGTCGTAGATGGTTATCGATGAGATTTCGCCATAGCACGTCGTATGTCCAGTAACGAACGTCCCAAAGGGAGAGGAACAGCAGATGGCTAGGTGCGTCTTGACAGAAACAGGTATCCTGGTTGAGGGACAACGTTCGACGGTTCTTTATAGCGAATACCCGGCTCTTAACACCTCTTGAACATAGAGACTTTAGCGCTTCGAACCTGAAATTATGTCGCCTTTGGAAATCTTCCTCGTCGGAATTCGCCCAACACTTGCTCATTACGCATACAATCTCCTTAAAAATTAGATCCGGGTATTCGTAAGCAAGCTCATCAAGGCCAGACCAGAATTCATGCAAAAAGTAGTTTATCCCGAGCGGCAATATGTAATTACCACTACCTGAAGTCTTCCACAGTTCCAGTAAATTTCGGGGGTCTTGGAAAGGGCCACTCTGAGCTCCACGCAAAAACAGCTTTCCAAGAGCGTCAATTTTATTGAAAGCCTGCAACTCCATCTCGGATTTGCCACAAATATAATCACTAGAGTTGCTTTGACATTGCTGAAGGACCTTGGGCATCAGACCGGACGGATCTGCACCTAGATCTATCAAATACTGAATCATTTCGAGATTCTCATCTGTAATATTGCTGTCGAAATCTGATGAGTAGTCGAGGAGTCCGCGTCCATTTGGATCAACATCAAGCGGCGTGATTTCCCCTGCCTCAATAAGTTGTCGAAGCCCTTTCCAGTCTCCCTTAATAGCTCTTCGGAAGCCTAAAGAGTCGAATGGAACAGTGTGAAAATAGCGGAAGTTGAGACTTCGAGAAACATTGCAGTCGTTGAGATTAGGTACTGATTCATAAGAAGCCCGGAATGCTTTGAGACGGAAACAAGAGAAAGGGAAAAATGTCAGCGTTCTTCGGCATTCCGTAAAGGATTTCTCCCCAGCATCTCGTCTTGAAGAAATTGTGCATGTGATTTGTGTGACGGCCGTAGTAGCCTGTAAAATTCCAGCAACTGTCGGAATTCGGTAGCTAGACGTTTCAGTTTTTCTAGTAGTAGGAGAATAGATGGTTTGGGGCTTTCGACGAGGGCTGAGCTCCGTTCCAGCAACACCTTCAGAGTTGCTACTAGTCCACCCTTGGGAAGAATTTTGATAATCGGTTGAAGAGGTTATGTGTTTCTGCCCCTGCAGCACAATGGTTTTTTCATTATTTAACTCTTGCCCACTACCGGAAAGGCGGAGCCGAAAACCCCTCGAAATGCAACCGGTCTGGGCCTGTTGATGTGGTAACAAGGCCTTCAGTTCAGAGTGACTAAGGCAAGAAAGAAGAAAGTTGTTCATTTGGTGGTCCAGCTCGGATTGTATTGTTGTGCAAATTGTGGACGTTAGCCCCTCGATGGACTGGTGAACGGTTTCTAGACCCTCTTTGATTTCCGTAACCCCTCCTTCGATGCGAGAAGTGGCGGCTAAGGTATTTTCCGTCGTCTCGGAGTAGATAGATAAGCCTGTGTGTATCCTATTCAAGGATTCACGGACGTGATCCGCGTGCTCGCCTTGGCTATCTCGTATATACCTATGGAAATCAGAACATGATCGTTCTGATTACGCAATCCGAACATTCAAGAAAGAACATGAGGGCTAGAAGAATAACGAAACAAAACGTACTCGAGGATATCTCCTTGAAATCCAGAAACAGCCAGCTAGTATACCTTGATCGCCAAATCCAAGGAAGTTTTCGCGGTCTCTAGTTCCGAAACGCGTTTCTGGAAATGTGCTTTATTTGAGCCAGCAAGAAACTGCTTCCACCTCCTTTTTGTTGCACCCTCGATGCTGCTAAAGTCATTTCGTTCAATGAGCTTCCTCAATGAAACTATCTGACTCCAACACTGTTCGACAGCTTCGGTAATACATTTCTTAGCTTGTGGGCTAACTTTAACAGGCTGCTCTTTTGAGAGAATCGTTAATGTGTCTTCTAGAACTTGGAGCTTTGTCTTTAGATTTATTATCAGCCGTGGGGCGTCGCGAAAGTCGTCGATGACGCTGAGGATGAAAGCGATGCCTTGCGCAGCCTGCCCAGCAAGGCCAATAAACGACGCAGCTGTGCTAGTAGCACTAAGTGGATCGACCATAGAGAGGACTTGGAAAAGGGATTTAGAAAGGCCCGAAAAAGAAAGAGCTACCTGAACTGAAAACAAAAGAAGTCGGGGTATATAGACATTACAATATGCGTTCATCCTCGGTGCGGCGCAGCACGAAATGCAGGGTTACAGGAGCAAAGCTATACAGGCAAGCTACCCTGAGACACAGCTGTTTCGACTAGGCGCCGTGGCTGTATTTTTGGTTTTGTTATGTACATAGCCGATGATCGCCGGAAGCAAATAGCCAAGCACAGCCACCTTATCCTGGCCTGGGGATTTGTTCCAACGGGCCGGGCCATGATCTAGGCTGCTGCCGCGAAAGAATATGCGCTGAGTTGGCGTACTTTGAAGCAAGACTGACAAAAACTTATGGATGGGGATCGATCATATTGAAACTGTGCTCGAGCGTTGGGCGACAAGCAGGGCGCCTGGAGTTGCCTCGTAATCGCTTGTGCCACATATTTGGAGACAGTTGTCGGGTAAATTTCCGTTAGATCTTCTGAGGATATTAGTGCTGTAGTTTTTCTCCCTGAAGATGATTGAGGCCTCAGCCACGTCTTTCCCGTTGGAAGTCATGAGATTGTTCTTGTTTTCGAGTTTCTTAGGGCCTGATGACTCTGGAGTAAGTACTCGATAACCAGAATTACCATCACGATGGCCTTTTCAAGGGGACAGTGAGGGGAGTCTTTCAACCTTTGGATAAACAAACATTCTGTAAGAAGCTATTTCCATTCTAGGCATAGCCAAAGCATTCTGAAGCTTAAGGGCCGTTCGGTTGCAAATCGCCTCTTGATCAGAATCTTCTTGATTAGTGCACCTTTTAGTGTTAAGTAGTTTGTAATTAGTGGCGTCTACTACTATAGCTTAGTTGAATCTATAATTGAGTTAATTATTTAATAAGGCTTTAGATAAGGCTCTTAGAATTTAATATCGCACGATAAATAAATAATTTTAGTAAGCAGCCTAAATAACCCAAGTAATTACCTCTGCTACCACTTCTATCGCAATTTTACCATATAGTGTAATAGGTTATACCCCAGGAATAGTACTTAGCAGCTAGCCTACCAACGTTTACGTAATCTGACTAGCGTATAACATACGTATAACTGAGGGGTCTTAGCAGGAGAGGAATACCTACACGGCTTTGGAGAATTTCAAACTCTTCTTTCCTTAACAAATCCTTCTTATACGATGGTTATATCAGTCCAAGCCTAATTTATTCACAGTAACCCTTATATATAGTATAGTAATAGAGTCTTTTACTCCTTTAGATCCTTAATTAATGTTGTGTATATATAGCGTCTCTTTAATTCTGGTGGTTAGCGCTTACGATTAAGCCACCAACTAACCCGAATTCAGTGCATCTGTCTTAGCAGCTAAATATCAAAAAGAGACTGCCGAACAACCTTACCTAATAGTCAATTTGAAGCTTTTCGACGCCTCTTATCTGGCCGTCTATTAGGGGTAGTATACTATAGAGAGCTTTAGCCTAATACCTAGGATATAAGTAAACTCGTTCTAGAAGGCTAATATAAACTGCGGCCTATAATTGGATATAATAGTATTTAGTGGTCCGTAAATTTAGTAAATATAGTAGATATACAGTTAGGCCATATTTTTAGCATTAATATTCTTATAACAGAGAATTAAGAATAGGCGCTTATTAAAGCGGTTAACTAGAATTATAACTATATTATATTTGTTATGGTCTATGGGTAGTTTATAAAAATCTATAAAGATATACCACTAAGGGCGGTCGGGTATTAGGAGGGGTTTTAATAGTCCTAGGGTCCTATCTTATAGAATTATAAACCTACAGCAGTTATTATAGTTCTGTATATAACGGTTAATATCTATAACTATTTTAGGCTAGTAGTATTATTTACTAATAATCTTACTGGTCTTATTTTTTCTAGAATAGACCGTTAAGACCTAGGTATGTACTTTAGTAATAAGCCAAGTCCGTAAGTTCTATTCTTTTACTACTACTAGCTATTCGCGGTGCTTAAGCAGTCTATTTTTAAGGGACTATAGGCTAGTAACGTCCTTTATCTTTTTACAGTACTCCTATAAAAAAAAAGGGCTATACAGTTTGCCCATAATAGTTTATTAATAAGGTTAAGTTCTATAAAGTTAATAGAATATATTTTAGCGTCTAAAGAGTTTATATTATTTAGTTCTGCCTATATTTAGGGGTTAAGGTACTCTAGTTATAGTAGCGTCTACGTTAGGAAAACGGGAGAGTAGTAAGGGCTAGCCTAGGGCTAGTCCTAGGCCATTTTAGCTAAATCCGCTAATTTGCTTATATATACTTCTCTACACTAGCCTAGGGCCCTATTAGCAATATTAGTAATATTAGCAATATTCGCAATATTATTTTTAAAGATTATAATATATATCCTTGCTATAATAGTTATAACATTTCCTATAACTATAATATTTATAAAAATAATAATATAATTTAGGTATTAAGCAATTAATTAAAATAAGCGGGAAGTATTAGGCTATAGAGACGCACTTGCCGTAACTAGCTTAGCGCAGGCAAGGCATAGGCAAGGCGCCTATAAAACGTAGTTACCCCATACTAGAGAACAGCAGAATTTAGTTTTATAGTTTTACTTTATTAAGAACCAGATACCTATTGCATTCCACTACTATTATTACGTTGCTATATACCCTTAGGGCCTTGGCGTCCTAATAGTTCTAAATTCTCCTCCCTTTTTAAGGGTAGCGGCCTGGCAATATAGTGGTCTATAAGGCCATAATTACATAGCGGCAGTCCTCCGTCAAGAAGACGACCTATATTTATTAACTATATTATAGCCTATTAACCTAATAGCGAGACGCGGGTGTAACGCTAGTATAGTACGTAGTATTAAGTCTAGGGATTGGCCCTAGAATAATGCGAGTAAACTTATATCCTAAATAGAACTAAAAGCTATAGGTAAGAACACTATATAGGAAGAAATACAACGGCTAAGGAATAAGAAGCTATAACTCCTAGAGTAAGGAAAACTATAGTTGCTTAGGGAAGAGGTGGAAATACTAAGACGGCGTTAATATAGTAAGGTAATATTAACTTCTACTCCTAACCTAGATCTACCACCTTAGAGTATCCTTAAATAGTAGCTTAATATATCTAAACCTTAAGAAAAAGGCCATTAATATAATAGGCGCTCTATTAAAACGAGCCGTTAAAATAAAGAAGATTTCTCTATATAATGGTAAAACTATTTAAAAGCACTAAGACTTCCGTAATAGCTTAAAGCTAATATTCCGCCTAAAACCCAACGCCTCCGCGAATAAAGATACTAGAGTTGTGTTTACTATATAATATATAAAGGGGATTAATAGAACCCTTTGGCTATAATATAAAGATAACTATTTAGATATATAGTTTACCTAAAAAGATCTTATAAAATTCCTACTTAATTAGATTAAGAGTCCTATTAATTAAGAACTCTATATAGCCTTAATTTATATAAGGGCAATATAGCAAACCGATTAACCTATAAATAAGTTTACTACTTACCTAACCTCCTTAAAAGTATAAATGAACTCTTCTTATAATATAAAGCATTTAGTAATATATCTATTTATAAAGCTATAGTTAGAACTACAGCTTATAGTTATTAACTATTAAGAATTTTTATAAACTTAAAATTAGCTAGTTTCTCTAGCTGCCCTATTAAAGGAAAACTAGAAGAGCGTAAGTGCCCTATAAGCTAGGAGTAACAGGCACGCTATAACCTTAATATAAAAACTACCCTATTAGGTAACTTAGGGAAAGTAAACTCTAAAACCACCGCTAGCGACTTAATAGTAGGGCGAAGTAATACCGCTAGGGGTTTAACCTAAGGGGAATTGTAAAAATTGTAGCAAGCTAGGATATTAGTGGTAATAGTACCTAGAGTAGTAATAGTAACAGCTGCCACCTAATAGTATAAACGTTATCTCTACGCTAGGAAAAGGTAAGTGTAAGGGATATTATTATAGTCACCTCGGGTTGCCTTTAGGATAACCCCTAAACACCCCTTAGATAGTTGCCAGTTATATACTAAAAGCACGTGCCTGTAGTATATAGTCTCCACAATCCTAAAGGCCTTACCTCCTTAAGGATTTGTCTTCTTTATAATCGTGTCCTTATAGCCCCCTAGGCCATAAGTTTTAAGCTACACCTAGTTTAAAAAGTAGAGATTAAATATTAGACTATAAATTCTAAGCTATACCTAATTTAGAAGGCGGGGATTAGGTATTAGTATGCGAATTTTAAACTACGCCTAGTTTAGAGGGCGGAGATTAAGTATTAGCCTATAAACTCTAAGCCTTAGAGTTTTCTAAGA
>Ga0307515_10007537_pt1 | contig 21504 bp, 14 predicted proteins | sample 17_EM_MG_FD_194513 | JGI IMG/M metagenome (GOLD analysis project Ga0307515, IMG submission 194513) | Populus trichocarpa ectomycorrhiza microbial communities from riparian zone in the Pacific Northwest, United States - 17_EM | ecosystem: Host-associated > Plants > Roots > Unclassified | place...
GTGTCTACAGGTACCAATAGGGAAAAAAAATTAAAAAAAAAAAGGAATGATAAAAAAAAATGCGACTTCATATTCATGTACAATTCAAGAAAATATTTCCAACCATAAAGCATACTTCCAGATAAAATTTCCAACATCGTAAGGAAAATGCTATAAATCTTTTTATCCTTGGCTGATTACAAATTCCAAGAGCTCATCCCATTGCAGTAAGCTTGCCTTACAAACTCAAAAAATAGCTTCAGATGCATAGGTAACAGTTCCAACTTACAGATATTATATTATTTTTTTCATTAAAATTAATTGTGAACTAGAACATATGCAGACAATTATTATTTTTGTTCATATGGGAGGCTAACTGTACCAATACCCAAGATCACTTGATGTTTCTTTTTGGTGTGCCAAACATAATTTCTCTGTTGCTTGAAACCCTAGTCCACCACAGTCACGCAACAATTAATGCAGCACAAGAAAAGCTTGAGACAAAAGCCTAAAATCCACAAGGGAATCTTCAATGCAAAAGGATAGTGGAAAAGGACCTAGAAGGTGATGGAACTTGAATTTTTAAGTCCTCAATAACAATTCCTAACCCTTTTAAGGAATGGCTATCTATTGTGAGGCTTTGCTTTTTTCAGATTTCTGGAGCAGAATGTGTAATTCACATAAAAAATGTGAACGCATTCACACATGCTCTGCCTCAACAAAATTCCATCACCACCTACTTGCAGCTAACCACTAAAAATGGCTCCCTTTATACACTGGTCTCTCCATCTGAGACTGGAATCTACTGCACAAATCTTCATAATTATCAAACCATTAATCTGTAAGAACCTTCCAAACTGCAAAACCTTTAACTGACAGTTATTCATAGAAAACAGGGGTTACCTCCCTTTAACCTATTCAATGTGGGATTGGCATTTCTCAATCTTCTCAACATACAAATTTAAAGTCTCTTCCTTCCACCATCCTCCTCCATATCCAGTCAGTTACTATATTCAGCGTGGATTTCTCAAATTAATTTTAGTGTTTATCACATGCAAGTGTGCAAAGAAATACTGTCTCCCTCACGCCTTGTCTGATCTATTTGCAACAACCTACAAAATATCAGTTTAATCCTATGAAGCTTAAATCCAGCTACAGAAAGCAGAAAACTTGCATTATCTCTTTATCCTAACCTATCCTACCAATCAGGTCTACATGCATATGAAACATGGGAAGAAATAGAAGGGAAACACAAATGCAGACAACAAATGAATTCTCCAACTATTACTCTCCCAAACAAGAGTGCAAAAAAGGGAACCTAATGATCTCACAAGTGAACAGCTAATACACAAAAACCAAACTGGATGATGTACTTTTAATTGAAAGGAGGATTTCTAATACAGTGGAAATTTTAGACGTGACTTGTACTGTCCCTAATATCCTGTGAATTCAACTAAGCCATCCATTTCACACCAAGAATCAGGATATTAAAGACTTGCTTGATCAAGGTCCATAGCACCATTTGCATGGAAGAGAAGTGGAAAGTATCAGTTAGGGAGGTGTATTTTTGTTCTCCTGGTAAAATAAGAATGTTTGGGTTCATTCCAATAGACACCTAATTATCAAAATTTTGGCTAAATGATGAAGGTGAATGATTGCTGAGTACTGAATCTGCTGACTGCAATATGCAATACATAAACTAAATTTTTTAGATGAAGTTTAAGCAACTGGTGACTGCAGTGCAAACAAAACATATTAACAGAATAACAGCTGAAAAAGGAACCATTCTACAGATTTGAGAAACTCATCTAAAGTAAAACGTTAATAAATCTTTTAACCCCGAGGATGGATGGACAATAAGAGAGTTAAAACACTATTGCTTAAATAACAAACTAGAGAATTTTGAGAATCCTATTGAATTTTGAACAGGGTGGCTGAGCTAAAACCATGAAGCTACATCTTTTTTCGTTGCAGTTTAAGATGTTTAAAATTACACTAGTTGATGGCCAAATATGCAAAGTAAATTGAGGAAAAATTTTACCTGAACCAGAATAAAAGGCAATGACACACCACCACTAGGAGCATTTCCTGAGCTGTACAGTTGTTCATTTCGCTGTATCAGGTTCTGAAGGCCCATGAACTTGATTGGACAAGACAAGTCAGTTAAAAACACCAATGAGTGTAGCAAAGAGGAAAATGCCTCAGTGCATGTATCTAGCTTAAAATTCAAACCATACGAGTGTAGCTATTCTCACTTGTTCCTCCAGTTCTTGCAAATAGGCAGCTTTCTTTTCAATCCTATTTCTCAATCCAAGACGCTCAGCCTAATCATATTCAAGGAGTTGGAGAAGATCATGTTAGATCTTAAAAGTCAAAAAGTCACTTCTGTTGATACACAAGAAAAGCACATACCTTTAATTCTTCAATATCACTGAGGCTAGTTCGGGGGAGACCTTTCCACTGTATTTCCTTTTTATCCTTAGATATAATGTCTAATGCCATGAGTACATTCAGAGCATCATACACCCTCCGCCGTATGTTTTTCTCATCATATTGTTGCTGCCAAATGAAATTAATACAATAAAATAAAATGGACCCGCACAGTCAACTTTTAAGTTTTCACTTAAGATCAAGGATATATACAAAAAAAGGGCAATAAATTTAGTTGACAAAAGAGATAACCTGATCTGGGGTAGAAACACTATTACTAGGGTCAGCAAACTCAGCAACAAGTTCATCTGCTACCTGCGAATTACTTAAAACTCTCAGATATGGGTACAGGAACTTGTGATGATCATAGAAATATATATACAAAGACCTGAAAAAGCATCAATTCTAGTACACGAAACATTAGAACTTAAAGCTATTCCAGAAACTTTAACAGAGCAAGCCAAATAAAATCAAAGCAGATAAAAACAAATTCTTAACCAACAAAATGTTTGTATGCACACGTGTCAGGTCACCAAGAAAGCATTCAACTATTGCATAAAGATCTAGAAGGATATTGACAAGGTATAACTGTTCCTGGCTGCCATCATCAGGAAAGTCAATTCATGATCAATCCAATTTGTCTACATGGAGGACTAGGGAAACATTTTTAAGTGCTTAAAGGTCTGAAATTCAACTTGGAAGTGAAAAGGAGAAACAATCTTTCAGCATCTCCAGATATTCTCTTTATGGCCTGCTTAATGCGAATGTAGACTCCATCTCTCTTCCCATCCCTCCAATCAACAACCAAAGCAAAGTGGTGGAGTGCATAGCCCCCAATAACTACGCCATGATCAACCCCTGAAATGGTGATTGATATAGATTTTTATGTATTGCCAACAAATCTGACAAAAAATTCAACTTCTCTCTCATACATAACGCTCAATTGACCAATGTGAACTTTATAAATACTCTAACCACTATGCAATGTCATTCATTCTAGGACATTAAATATCGAGTAGTTCATATATTATCCTCATTCAAGAATAAAGGAAGACTTCTTTTGACAGCTCCAATACAAAACAAGTACGTTTCTGGGGATCTGAATCAATGAGCTGAGACCCTACTATCTCTAGTGGTATTGCCTCCGAATTTCAAACCTAATCTCCCAACTAACCTCAACAAAGATATGCCTTTACCTGATAACCATAAAAGGGTGCATGGAAGCACCAGAGTATCTAGAAAAAGTAACATGTTAAAAGTTCAATAAAACATTTGGGATAAAGCAGAAGTACCAGCATACTTCAAATGCTATCTATCTAATGTCATTACATGGTAAAAATAAGTTCCAGGGTGTCACTTGTGTATATAAATAAATCAAGCACTCAGTAAGCACAGTTGGGAATGACTAAGTTCTCATCCCATTTTATATGCTAAGAACAACCTACTTCTGTGATACTGGAAACCAAGGTGGAGCATATGTATGCTAATTGTTTATCGAAACAAAACAAGAACAATAGCCAATGCTCCATGTGTAACATTTAGACGTCTTGATGTATGGGAAATTTACAGTGCTGCAAGTATGTCATCTATACATAAGAAAAGGCATTTCCTGGAAAACAAGTGCCTGATGCAAGAAAAAGAAAAGAAAAGAAAATGAAGTGACTTCAAGAAACCACCTGACCTCATTGTAAGTGGTTGTTCCTTTGGATTCCACCTTTTCACAAACTGTAGAGAAGCAAAACAGTAGTAAAATCATGAAGTCAGCTCGGGTATGGCAATGTATCCTGTCTTTGAGAAGACAAGCATACACAAGTGCTGATGATTTCTCAAGTTGTAAAAAAGGAGACATATTAGAAAATGATGAATGCAAATACCTTTCATACTAAATTGACGAAGTCCTCTACCACTCTTATCGGCTCCACCAGCTGCCCGTTGACCTCTCTTTTTCTTCTTATTACTGATCATGGATAAAAACAACTTTAAGCCTCGCAATCGAATCCCTTTTTGGACAATTAAATCAAAATTCACAATTTCAAGACTATCCTAAAATTGAGGCAGAAAGTTGTTTTTATTATTGTTGTTGTTGTTTTTTATTATACAATGGCTGGCAATAGCAACCAACAGATAACAAATTCAATAATCAAAACAAGAGCAACATGATTTAATAATATATACACGTAAATATAAAAACCCTTCTCTTAAATTATATTTTATAACATGAAAGCGTGATTAATCAACCACTAATGATAATGAGAAAAAGAAGAAGAAGAAGAAGACTGACGCTGCGGCATCTTGAGTGGCAGCATCATCGGCGTGAATGTCGAGATGGTTCAACCTTAAGAAAGTGTTGTCACTAGCGGGAGTGGCCATGGCATGCTCGCTTCGGCTGGATGGAGACCCCACACTGCCACTAGTTGACACCGATTGGCCAGACACCCAAGACCCGGTGGTGGCTCCTCCTCCTCCTCCTCTAGTAGCAGCCGACGACGGGTGCCTGTCTCCATCTTCTAGGTGGCCCCCGCCAGTAACCATTTAGATTATATGTGTGTATGTATGTATATAGTAAAATAAATAACAAAAATTAAAAACAATCATAAAAAGAAAAGGAGAGTGATGAGAATGGTGAGTTACAGTTTGGAAGGGGTGGGGGAAGGGTGATAAACAACAGACGTGATCTTTCGGAATTGATCTGATGAAATAGGGGAGCGAAGGTGTGGGAAGTGGGAATCCTTTTTTATTTTTCTTTTTAAGCTCAACACAACACACGATGCGGAAAAGAGGGAAATTTCAGGGTAACCAGTGTTTTTTTTTTTTAATTTTTATTATTATTTGTTGTGTTAAACCAGAGTTGAGTTGATCTGATTTAATTTAATTGATAATTTATTAACAGGTTAACGTTGTTAAAAATCAGTTTGATTTTGTTTTCAAAAAATAATATATTTTTAATTTTTTTAAAAAAAATCTTAATACAATATTATTTTATATCAACACGAGTTAATTTATTCAACCTCTTAATACAAATAGAAGCTATAACAACAAAAACAACTCAAAAAACACATAATTTGATGAGCAAAAAAGATTACATATATAAATTCATAATTTCATTTTTTGAAAAATAAAACTAATAATGTTTGCCTTCTCGAGAGATTCACAAAATCTTTAAATAAGCCAGAAAACACTATATTTACTATGAAACAAATCAGAATCCTAAAGTATAAACGAAATTAAAATAAAATCTGAAATAAAATAATAAAGTCAGGAAATCAAGAAAAGTAACAAAATTGGCCTAAACAATATTTTTTAGGCCTAATTTTTGTGAGATCTGATGAACGACAAAATGATTCTCGATAAGAAAACTGTATGTAGAATCACCAATAAAAATTTGAGCATGATCCAATGGTTGGATCTCATGTTATGACTTTTTTGATGTGAACCCCATGATCATGTAGTGACATAACCTATAACAAGATTGACAACAAATCCCTAGAAGCTAAAACATGTATGATAGAAGTGTGACATAATGAAAACATGTCTTAAGATACCAACATTATTGGAATAAGAACCTCTACCCTACGAATACCATTTCGTGAACAAGAAGTATAAGAAAGATGTCACAAAGTCAATTAATCTTTGACAAGTTAATTTAGTTCCTTAGAAAACCAAAGAATGTTATAATCTCTCTCACATAACTTGAATAAATTTAACAATAGTAGTATTATCAAGTCAACATTTTATCCTTACAAAGAGTATTTATACTCTTGAAAATAAAAAACTATAATGCCAATGGGTCAGACACACACCAAATTTTTAAAAAAACAAACTAATAAAAATAAAATTTAAAAATAATAAAATAAATAAAATAATAGTCTAAATTTATTTTTAGCCCTTTACAGCATACACGATAATGAAAAATAGCTAAGAAAAATAATTATTGAAGAATCCTTACTTAACAAAAGTTTGATGTCTTATAAAAGAAGAATTAATTTCTGATTAATTAATTCTTGTTGTTTGATATGAAATCATTGTAAATTAAGTAAGTCAAAGGCTGCCATATAAGTTCCCAATAACATTAAAGGCTCCTTGTAATGAATGAAATCTATAACTCTTAAGGAAATAATGTTTTTTCTATTTTCACACTTTGTTGGCAGATTCTACGCTCAACTTTAAACACGTCGTTGGAAAGGTACAGATGCATATTTCCAACTCAATTAAAATCTTGTTCACAATCCTCATTTAGCTTCAGATATGACCTAAAAGGTAGACAAAAATCTAGACTGGCAAATTTGAACATTTTTAACCCAAGCCTCTTGACTTCGCCCATTGAACTCTTCTTGAATCCACTTCATTTTAGGCCTTAGTATAGACCCAATAGACACTCCTAATGGATTCTAATGTCGTAACTTATACCGTATCATGCTCTCTCTCCTCAAAAAAATTTGACCTTGAATCATCACCTATATTAAACAAAGAAATATCAGAAACTTTAAATATAACACTAACAAGATACTTACCTTGTAGATTCACTTTGTAGGCATTGACTCCTTCAAGGATTCTGAATGAACCATCTCCTCTAAGCATCAACTTTGATTTCTTATGTCGAGGAAACCTTTCTTAACGCATATACACCCAAACCCAATCTTCTAGTTTGAAGACAACCCTTTTTTGTTTTTTATTTGCTTGGAATGCATACTTTTTGTTGCAAGTGGATATGCAGCATCAGGGGGTCGTCTGGAGTCCCCACCTAGTTATTTGGGTTAGGGTTGCTAGAAAACTCGGGTGTACTAGTCTTGTCAAAGATTTGAGGGTGAGGGATGGTTATGTTTAGGGAATATATTAGCACCCTAGCACACCTTACCTGAGATAAGTTGCTTTGTGGTTTGATGTGGTTTAGAGGTTTTAATGGTTTTTTGGTCGCTAGTCTATTTGTAGTTTAGGATTGAGATTTACTCGTATGAATAAATCCGATGTTTAAGAATTTATTATGGACTTGTGTATCCAAATGAATTCTTAGGAAAAAGTTCTTTGTAATTTGTGTATTACAGTGAAAACTACTCCCAATTAAAATTGATGAATATTTAGAATAACTCTGAGAATTTTCTGGTCAATTATAATATTTTACATATTAGCCTTACTTGTAGGTCTAGCATTCTATACCAGGATTTTTTAACCATTAATTCTTATGAATTAAAAAAATGGTGATTTATTGAAATATTGGTCAAATTTTCATGAATTTAATAATTTGGTTATTAAATCCTAAAATGCATCCAAAATACGTATTTTAAATTTTCGTATGGACATATTACCCAATATGAATTTTTTGGTATTTTTAAGACACTTGGTCGTATGCAATTAAAACATGTAATTCTTTATGTCTTTTTTGTTTTGAACATTCAAAAACATATATATAAAACATACAAACATACACACCCTTATCTTTTTACTATATTTTACTCACACACACAATTATCAATTTACAGATCACCAAAATTCAAAATAAATCAAACAACACGTTAAACAATTGCAAAAATTCACAAATCAATTTGCTAGGAATTCTGGAACAGTATTGGGAGGCCTCTAAGTTACAGGAACAATGGCAGCGGGTGGATCTCACGCACCACCGCCATTGGCGGCGTGTAAGCCCACGCGTCATCGTTGGTGAAGACAAGAAAAACAGGTGGATTCGGAATGTATTCTTCTTCATTTTCTTCCAGCACTGGCAAAGAGTGTCACCGCTAACTGCAAAAGCTTCAAATCATACAAGGTAGTTCATTTCACTTTAAAATTTCTACAGATCTGATTTTTCAGTTCCTTTTTCTTCTTCCTTTCTACAAGCGACTAACATGGAAAAAAAAAGAGCTACTAGCTGTGTTGGGCTATCACATGTGGTGGTCAATGCGTTGATGATCTTCACTCCTGTTGATAGCAACAGTGGTTAAGGGAAAAACTATGGTGGTGTTTGTCACAATTGTCTATGGCAACAACAAGAAGGAACCTTGGGGTTGATCTTGATGTTGGGGATGGTCTACTGTGACAATAGTTTGCTTGGTCTGAAAGTGTGGTTTGCTGAGGATGAAGAAGCTAAAAAAGGTAGAGGTTGTTCTCTTGGTTCCAACAGTGTTGATGGCGTGAAGTAGAAAGAAAGGGAAGTGAGAGATTTGTGGGGTTGCTGGAGGCTAGTGGCAGATGGTAATGGGGAGTTCAGGTTGGTTCAGTAAAGATGAGGGAGATGGAGGGGCTGGCTGGAAGTGTGGCTGGTTCAAGAGATGGTGAAAAAATTGTTTTCTAGCAAGAGTAGATAAGATAAAGGGAAGCTCGTGGGGGTTTAGCCAAAGCAAAAGGGGAGGGGTGCTTGGTAGTTTCAGTAGAGAAGATGAGAGAAAACCAGGGGGGAGACAACGAATTTAGGTTAATTAGCTTTAGGTTTTTGTTTTTTTGTTTTTTTGTCCCTCTATGATTTTCCGCAAATTTCTCCCTTTTAAATGTGTGTGTAGCCACCTATTTATAGTTGAAAAAATTCTTTGGCTTGAAGGCAAAGCAAACCAAGATCAACTATTGGATTTGAAGAATAAATCACAATCATTTATTTGTTAACTTGGAGACAAAACAAAGAAAAATGGATTATGTGTGTAACCACACAGTCCATTTTATAGTTGAATAAATTTCTTCCCTTTTAAGTGTGTGTGTGTGACCACCTATTTATAGTTGAATTTTTTTTTTTTTGCTTGAAGGGAAAGCAAACCAAGATCAACCATTGAATTTAAAGAATAAATCATAACCATTTATTTGCTAACTTGGAGACAAAACAAAGAAAAACGGACCCTTGGATTAAAAGAATTGATTGTAGACCATTTAAATTGGTCCTCCCCCTTCTGTAATTAAAATTAGATCACTAAAAATTTAAATGCATTTTTTCTTTTTCTTTATTTCTCTTTGTTTTTATTTTAAATTCTTTGGAAAAGACGCTACAAATGACGCAAATATGTCAAAAACATATTTTTGGGTTTTTTTGTTGTTTTTTGCTATTTTTGGTTTTTTAAAAAAAAACTTTATCAAAAATTGGATAACAATATATGCCTCCCTCTTTACAATGCTTACAAAACAAAACCTCATCAATGATTTGCATAATGAGCTTGTAAAGAAAAAAAATGTCTCCCTGGCTTATTAAGTGATCCACTCTTTTAAAGACTTTGCTTTTTAAAAGAAAATGATCTCATTATCATAGGTGACCTGCCCTTTTTAAAGTTAAAAAAACTAGTCTGTTTTTTCAGGCAACCTGCCTACACACACTCACACTAGTCTATTTTTATGGGTGACCGACTCTTTTTGAAATTCAAACATTGTTCTATTTTCACAGGCGACCTGCCCATACACACTCACACTAGTTTATTTTCACGGGCGACCTACCCATTTTGAAATTCAAAAAAACTTCAGCAAGCGTCTATGCTTCCCTGAAATTAGTCTCATTATCCTAGACAACCTGCCCATTTTGAAATTCAAACACTAGTCTATTTTTATGGGTGACCTGCCCATACACATTCACACTGGTCTATTTTCACGGGCGACCTGCCCATTTTAAAATTCAAAAGAACTTCAGCAAGTGTCCATGCTTCCCTGAAATTGGTCTCATTATCCTAGGCAACCTACCTATTTTTGAAATCTAAACACTGGTTTATTTTCACAAACGACTTACCCATTTAAATTCCAAAAGAACTTCAACAAATGTCCATGCATCCTTGAAATTGATCTCATTATCTCGAGTGACTTGCCCATTTTGAAATTCAAACACTAGTCTATTTTCACGAGCGACCTGCCCATACACATTCACACTGATCTGTTTCCACGGGAGACCTGCCCATTTTAAAATTCAAAAGAACTTCAGCAAGCATCCATGATTCCCTGAAATTAGTCTCATTATCCCAAGCGACATACCCATTTTTGAAATCTAAACACTGGTCTATTTTCACAAGCGACCTACCCATTTAAATTCTAAAAGAACTTCAGCAAACGTCCATGCATCCCTGAAATTGATCTCATTATCTCGGGTGACCTGCCCATTTTAAAATTCAAACACTGATTTATTTTTACGGGCGACTTGCCCCTTTAAATTCCAAAAGAATTTCAACAAGCGTTTTTGCTTCTTTGAAATTGGTCTCATTATCTCGAGTGACCTGCCCATTTTAAAATCCAAAAGAATTTCAGCAAGTGGTCATCCAAACACTGGTCTATTTTTAAAGGTGACCTGCCCTTTTAAATTCCAAAAGAATTTCAGCAAGTGGTCATACTTTTCTGAAATTTGTCTCATTATCTCGGGTGACCTGCCCATTTTAAAATCCAAACACTGGTCTATTTTCATGAGCAACCTGCCCCTTTAAATTCTAAAAGAACTTTAGCAAGCATCCATACTTTCCTAAAATTGGTCTCATTATCCCAGGCCACCTGCCTATTTAAATTCCAAATGAACTTCAGCAAGCGTCCATGCTTCCCTAAAATTGGTCTCATTATCTCGAGTGATCGGCTCATTTTAAAATCCAAACACTAGTCTATTTTCACAGGCAACATGCCCCTTTAGATTAAAAAAAATCAGCAAACATTCATGCTTCCCTGAAATTGGTCTCATTATTTAGGGTGACCTGCCCATTTTGAAATTCAAATACCGGTCTATTTTCATGGGTGATCTGCCTCTTTTTTTAGAAAAAAATAGTTTATTTTTGCGGGCGACCTGCCCTTTCTAAGTTTCTAAAACTGCTATATTTTCACGGGCGACCTGCCCATTTTCAGAAAATTATCTATTCTTTTGGGCGACCACCCCTTTTTAAAATTCAAAAGCTGGTCTATTTCATGAGCGACCTGCTCTTTCTGAGATTCAAAAATTTGCTGGATTTCATCGAGGATTTTTCTAAATGATTCAAAAAAATTTATGCAATGCTTTGGGGTTACATGACATGCATGTATCCCTACCTGGATTGAAATATAGGCCCCTCTTTTTTATGCTCCACCGTCATAAGGTGTCTTTGTTTGCTATCCAAAGCCTTCTCAATTTTTCTAATTCACTCGCTCATTCGAGTCTACCATATGCCAATTCTCTACTCAAATGCAAGTGTAGTGCCCATCTTGGGCTATCTGCAATGATTACTACTCTCGTTGTTCATCAAGCCTGACTATGCCCCCAAGTGTGGTGTTGCTTGATTCATTATAAAGGAGTTTGAAATAATCATTTTGCTTCTTTGATTCTCTCAAGAACTGTCCTCTAATAGGCTGTGTGCATCCTGCCAACAATCATCAAAAGGTTTTCTAGTGTTAGCCTCATCTTAGATTGTTAATCAGTTATGATGTTGCCTTCAATTGAACCATACTCTTCAATTATATCAAACTTCATGGAACTATTAAGTCATCCAAACATGCATAAAATCTCATCGTTATATGCTCAATATTCTTCTCTATAAATTCCTCTTAGCCCGTCTAATCAGATCGTGAAAAGAAATGCATTGTCATCATCACTGATATTCCCCTTTACCACCCAACGATTGAGAAAGGACTAAATGTGAAAAAAAAACCCTAGACTAAGAGGCATCCAAGAAAACATTTAGGAAAGCTGTGTGAAAGCCAAAAAGTAGAAATCATCCGTGCATTTAAAAGCAAGTCAAGGCTAAAGGTAGGAAAATTCAAATCGAGTCTTGGAAGGGAAAAAAAGTTTTAATTGAGAAATGGCACAACAAATACCAAAATTCGATGTCGAGGGCGAGAGTTCAAAAAAAAGAAAAAAAAAGAAAAAAGATATTAAACCATGAACATGTTTTTTGGTATATATGATAAAGCCTCTCATGTTTTCAAATGTTTTAATTGGTTATCCATCAAAGAAAAAGTTAGATTTGTTTTATGGCCTCTGTTAAGAGAATTTTGATCTTTTAGGTGAACATAGCATGCCACTTTCTTCTACAAAGACAATAAGAGAAAGAGAGTTAATGAATAGTTGATGGTGATCATGTCTTTGAAACCCTTAAACACTCTTAAGCCTATGAATTTCCCTTTCTTTTGTAGCCATGAATCATAGTCTGCATTATGTGCTTTTAAAAGCTCTTTTTAATCAAGTAAGCGATTTGAACTGATAAATAGCGCTCTCAAAACTGAAGAGCTTTTCCATAAGAGTCATAGCTGCATGAACTAAGTTACTGGTTATTATGCATGCTTATAAAATGGATGCTTAAAAGAGATAAATTTTCAATAGAACCTCTAGTCTTTGCTCAAACCTCTAGTCACCTCGTCACATATCATCAAATGACATATCTAAAATTAGAGATTAAAATTGACATAAAGAACCATAGGAAAACTATTTTAATCTTATAACGGGTTAATTTCTATTTTCAAAACACAAGACAATAAAATGATTGCATGTGTTAAGTAGGGTGTGTTGGGTCTTTGATCAAAGAAGCTTGATTTTCAAAAATACTTTCAACATTGATATCTTTATTATTTTATTTCAACAATTAGACTTGAATAAACATGATTTTTGAAAGGTACGAGTTAATTCTAGAACAAAAGAAAATTCTTGAACAAAAAACCATGGATCGAGTTTGCAAAATCCTTGATGAAAATGACATCAACACTTCTCAACACTCCTTGAACAGTTGAGCAGTCAGGGGCAATGCAGTGGATCCTGGGAGGGAATGCAAACAATATTCAGATCAACTAAGGGGGCAAAGAAACATAATTAAATGATGATCCAATGAAATCCATCGAAGGTATGTTTAGAATTTGGCAATAGCAAATGCCTCTTTTTGATAGACAGTAGAACGAACACATTCACATCAACTGAAGACAATGTTGCTCAAAGACTGTGATATCCCACATCAGAAGCGAGCGTCCAGAGCCAGGGCTTTATGAGTAGTGCTGGTCGCTGACCTGTTGTACGTGTTTTGGGGCGTCAGGCTTAAAAGTGGGCTCGCGTCACCAAGAACAAAACTGTGAGGGCGGTAAGGCCCAAAACGGATAATATACAGCAGGTTGGGTTGTGCTATTACATTTTGGTATTAGAGCTCAGGTTGTTATTCCGGGGAAAAGAATAGTTATATGGTGTTGAAATGTGTTTCAGGATGGTGAGAACAAGGCAAGGAGTCAGGACTGATCCATCCCCAGTTCGGGGAAGCAATCAGAGTCTTCATTATAAAAGTGATCTAGACTGGGGTCCCTTGGTAGACACCTCCTCTCATGTACCTGCAACATCAGTATACTCTAAAAGGGGCGAGTAAGTGAGATTTCGAGATGATTCGATGTCTCATCAGGCAGAGGTATCAGTGCCCGAGGTATAAGACAGATAGGGGGAGATAATATACCCCCACCAGTGGCACCGACAGCTGCATCAAACCTATTTTCAGATCCTGCTCTTATGGATCATATAGTGAGAGCTGTGACAGCAGAAATGGCAGCGAGAGCCTCCGGTACATCTCCTAGATTGGGGGGGAGTAGTCACCATAGTGTAGTGGGTGAAGGGTATGAGAGAGATGGGTTGTATGACTTACCGTGGCGAAGAGGATGCTGAGGTTACTGGGCATTGGCTGAGGAAAGTGGAAAGAGTTATAAATCAGATGCAGGTGCCAGAGGAGCTACAGGTGGATTGTGTGACTCAGCTATTGATTGAAAATGCCCACTCTTTGTGGGAGACCATCAGATAGAGGAGATCGGGGGAGGTATTGAGATGGAGGGACTTTCATAAAGAGTTTGAGGAGAGGTACTATTCTTGGGAGCATAAGACGGAGAAGGAACGAGAGTTTTTAGATTTGAGATAAGGAGATTTGATAGTTCTGAAGTATGAGAGGAGATTCCAGGACTTGGCAGCTTTTGCCTCCACTTACTTTCCCACAAAGCACTACAGGGTGGAGAGGTTCTGTGATGGGCTGAGGCAGGAGCTGAAAATGATATTGATAGCCATGCAGTTCCAGTCTGTTCGGGAATTGCTACGGGTTGCTCAGGGTATAGATAGGGTAATAAGGGATGCTTCGAAGCCAGTGGTCGAGCAGAGTCAGGCAACTGGAGCTAAGAGGAGAGATTTTAGGTTTTTGACTGGGAGACCTCCTCTCCTAAAGAAAGGGAAAGTGGGTAGTCATCAGGACAGTTCCAGAGGAGAAGTGAGAGTTTCACCCCAAGAGGTAGCTCATGAGGATCTAGACAAGTTTGTGCAAAAGGACCCTGGGGAGGACAGGCTAAACAGGGAGTCACGAATGCTGGAGTGTCTCCAGAGCAGAAGGGACCAGTGTATCCATTCTGTCAAAGGTGTGAGCATCGACATCCTGGAGATTATGTCGTGATGCCGGAGAGATGTTATATTTGTAGAGGAGAGGGGCATCAATGGAAAGAGTGCCCGCATGTAGGCAGAGGCTGTTACTATTGCGAGGACACGAGTCACAAAAAGAATGATTGTCCCCGTAGAACTACCGAGGGAGCCCATGGTTAGAGGACTGAGGTTCGGAGCTAGCAACAATAAATTACAGTCGATCGTTCTATCAGACCTACCCAGTCAGGGACGAGTGCTACTCAGGGGAGGCCTAGAACTCAGGAGGGGAGGACTCAGGGTCAGGTATATCACATGACCCATGAGGATGTGAGAGCTGTACGTGATGTGTTGGCAGGTACTTTACAGTTAGATACAATACAAGTTTATGCTTTAATTGATCCTGGAGCTAGTCATTCTTTTATACCTTATAGAATTGTGAATAACCTGCATGTGTTATCTAATAAGTTGGGTGTAGGAGTGATGGTTAGTACACCTTTAGGAGAGAATATACATATTGATGATATTTATAGAGGAGTAAAATTATATATTGGAGGGTTAGAATTAAGGGTAGATCTTATGCCATTAGAGTTATATGATTTTGACTTGATTTTGGGCAAACATAAGGCACAAGTGGATTGTTTCACCAAAACGGTGATAATCCAAGGAATAGGTGATAAAAGAGTAGTGTTTAAAGGGGAAAGAAAAGTAATTCAAAGTTGTGTAATCTCAGTCTTGGTGGCTGAAAAGTTAATGAAAAAAGGGTTGTTCTGCTTGGTTAGCCCATGTAAGAGATCTAGAAAAGGGTAGCATGGATTTGGCTAGTATTTCTATTGTGAGGGAGTTTCAAGATGTGTTCCCAGAAGAGTTGCCTGAATTACCTCCAGTTAGAGAAATTAAAGTTTCCATAGAAACTATTCCTGGAATTTCTCCTATAGTCATGTTTCCTTATAGGATGGCACCTATGGAATTGGTTGAACTGAATGTCCAACTTCAGGAATTGTTAGATAAAGGCTTCATTCGTCCTAGTAACTCGCCCTGGGGAGCTCCAGTATTGTTTGTAAAAAAAATGGATGGAACACTTTGTTTGTGCATCGATTATCATTAATTGAATAAAGTGACGGTGAAGAACAAATATCCACTTCCATGAATAGATGATTTGTTTGATCAATTAAAAGGTGTTAGGGTGTTCTCTAAGATAGAGTTGAGGTCTGGGTACCACCAGTTGAGAATCAAGGAGCAAGACATACAAAAGACTGCTTTCAGAACTCGTTATGGGCATTATGAGTTTTTGGTGATGCCTTTTGGGTTAACCAATACTCCGACCATATTTGTGGACTTGATGAATCAGGTGTTTCGGCCTTACCTGGACCAATATGTGGTGGTATTTATTAACGATATCTTGGTATATTCAAAATCTTACTTGGAGCATGAACAACATCTAAGAGTTGTGCTACAGACTTTGAGGGAGAACCGATTATATGCAAAGCTGGATAAGTGTGAGTTCTGGCTCAAAGAAGTAGTATGTTTGGGCCATGTAATTTCAACAGAAGGAATATTTATGGATCCAAAGAAGGTTGAAGTCGTGTTGAAATGGGAGAGACCTACTAACGTGACAAAAATCCAGAGTTTCTTGGGTCTTGCTGGGTATTACAAGAGATTTATTGAGGGGTTCTCCACTATAGCATCACCTTTGACTAAGCTGACCCGCAAGGAAGTCAGGTTTGTTTGGTCGGAAGAGTGTGAGGCAAGCTTCCGAGAACTGAAGGAGAGGCTCACTTCTGCTCCTGTGCTAGCCCTTCCCTTAAGGACAGAAGGGTTTGTGGTATATAGTGATGCCTTAAAACGGGGTCTAGGATGTGTGTTGATGCAACACAGGCATGTGATTGCTTATGCATCGAGACAACTAAAGTCGCATGAAGTGAATTACCCAGTTTTTGACCTAGAACTTGCAAATGTGGTGTTTGCCCTAAGAGTATGGCAACATTATTTGTATAGGTCACAAGTTCAAATCTTCACGGACCATAAGAGTTTAAAGTATTTGATGTTAGAGAAGGAGTTGAACATGCGACAAAGGAGATGGGTAGAATTGATAAAAGATTATGATTATATGATTGACTACCATCCTGGTAAGGCTAATGTAGTAGCCAATGCCTTGAGTAGGAAGGGAAAAACAGTAATGAATGATATGGAGATAAAAGAACAAGGAAGTATAGTGGAATTGAAGAAGATGGGCTTGCGGTTAAGTGTAGGGCCTGAAGGATCACTGTTAGCTCAGTTAAATATCCGATCTGTGTTTCAAGACAAGGTCTTGGTGGCTCAACAAGCAGATAGGAAAGTAAAGGAGATTAAGGAGAGGGTAAACAAGGGTATAGAGACAACATTTCAAATGTTATCTGATGGACTAATAGCTATGAGTAGGCGAATTTATTTGCATGAGGATAAAACTTTAAAAGATGAAGTATTGAGAGCATAAATACTCCTCTTATCACCAAAAATCTGCAGCAACAATAAGGAAAGAAAAGAGGGAGTTTTTGTATCCATTCTTGCAAATCAAGAGAGAAACACCAAAATTTCAAGAACTCATCCAAGATTAAGGGTTTATAGATGGAATAAACACTTGTGGGCAAGGGATTAACAAGAATATTGAACAAGAAGAGAAGAAGGAGGGTCGGCTATCATTAGAAAAGAAAGGAGGGAGTTAAAAATCTTCAACTGGTTGAAGATCAAAACCTTAATTCGTATCGGGTAAGGTGTTCTAAACATGATCTTATAATTCATTTCAAATTCGATAATGAATTGATGCCTTGATGTTGAATTATAGATTAGGGTTCTTAGACTTGAATTGGGGGAAATAGTATTTGTTGTTAAAATTAAGTTAATTCATGTGTGGTATGTGAATGGGGACGTGAAACCATGATAATTTACCCAGAAAAGGTAGTTTGTGAAAGTTATATGTGAAGGAAAGGGGGTGACGAATCTGGACAGACTCGTCTCCTAACTTTTGGTAAGATTTTGGATATGAGGATGAGCATATTAGGACCAGGTTTCTCATAGAAATTGTAGTTTTGGATGTTAGCTAACTAAGAAAATTGGTCTTGCTCAATTTGGAGCTGTAGAACTCCAGTTATAGGTTATCAACTGAGACTGGGTCATAATAAACCCTATAGGGCAGTAAGTCTGACTTGTTGATGATCAATTTTGATTGTCTTAGGGGCAGAACTGGGTTTTTCTTCCTGTAGAGAACTTGTAGCCTCGTGTCTTAACTTTCCAACGGACCAATCTCGTTTGAAACAGAGTTCTAGAACTCTGGATATAGTTAAAAATCTGAGGAGAGTTCAGACAGTAACAGTTCAATGTCAAGACAGTAACAGTTGGATAGTAACAGTCCAATGTCTAGACAGTAATGGTTGGACAGTAGCAGTTCCATGTCTAGACAGTAATGGTTGGACAGTAATAGTTCAAGATTTAAATAGTAACAGTTCAAATGTAAAGAAAGGAATGATAACTATAGTTGGATAAAGAATGACAACATTAATGGGTGTAATGAGAAAAACATAAAATATAAAGAAAGAAATGATTGAAAGAAAGACTTGTTAGCTGTTGATATGATTATTATAAAACATATCCTTAAATGAGGAAAATTTATGAGATGAGCCTGTGATTGCAGGAGGGATCATTGGTGTGGTGCAACAGCAGTAGCAGAGGAGCACGAGAAGAGCTTCTACTGCAGGTAGGTGATCCGCACCTATACTTTCAAGGAAATTTTGCGTAATGATGTCGATATTTTGAACAATATTCAAGGTGAAAGGATGTTGTGTGAATTGCCAAGTGATGAAATTATCGCTGACAAAGGAAATATGAGAAGTGTGATATGGGGCATGAACTAGCATACATTTACGTATGTTAGGATCCTGGGTAAGGGGATCAACATGTATTGACTAGCATGCATTTAGTGTATGTTAGGATCCCGGGGAAGAGGATCACCATGTATTTGCTAGCATACATTTAGTGTATGTTAGGATCCAGGGTAATGGGATCACCTTGCATCGACTCCTACGGGGTGATAATGATACCAGTGAAATTGGTATCGATAATGTGTTAAGCGGAAATAATCATGGTTGATCTTATGAAATCTTGAATGGAGGTTGATAATAGAAGAGGAAATGGTTTTTAGTAGTTGAAGGAGAAATCTTACAGCGTTCAGGATTTTGGTTAGGTTTACCTTGATGCAAAATGAATTATTAGAAAGTTCATATCTTAAAGGCAAGTTCGAACTCACTACATAAGGGGTAGGCTTACTATCTGACCTTAAAAAGGTCTATGATCAGCCTAGTGATCACCTTTCGTGAAATTAGTATGGGGTTTTACAAGGTATCATTGGGGCACAGTGTGACCGTCATTATTGAATAAACTCTCAGCTTATAGTTGGATGCTTCACAAATCTAAACATTGACTAAAAGTCATGAGGCAAACTGTTACTCCCTACCTAAAGTAGAATTGGGTCTATTCAAATATTAAAGTGCATGAAAGCATTAATCCATTCCCGATGTACTTATACACGAGCAGTATGTAAAAAAACATCCATGAGTAATATAAAAAAAAGTGCATGCTAAAATTAAATTACACAGACCAACAAAAATAAATAAACAATCAAACAAACAAAGCTCAATTTGACCAGACAAGTCCCTAGTGGAGTCGTTATCCTGTTGTGACATGTATGGCGATGAATGGTGAATTTGCCTTATAGAATTGATGGGGTTATGAGTTTAATCATAAAGTTATAATTAGAGGGTTCATGAGTCATCATCTACTATTATGGTCACTATGAAACCTAATAGTCTACGAGAGTCTAGGTAAATGAACTAGTTATATAAGGAGAAGATGCATAACTTTAGTGCACCCGATCTATGGTGAGTTATATTGCTGATTGATTGTTAATTTAAGGCATGCATCTATTTGTTGGTCTCATCTACGGTTCAAGGCAGATCTCCATTTGTGAGGAAGTATTTACTTTATCGGGTTAAATCCTAACCATTCTAAAGCCCAATTTTTATCATCACATTTATTTTTTTTATTTTTGTATCTTTAATATATAAGGGTATATTTTATAGTATAATTTTATACCTCTAAATATTAAAGTCTACAACTAAATCCTAATACTCCAAATATTAATTAAACAAATTATTAGTTGTGGGATTTTTGGTATTTTGGCCAAATCTTAATGAATCATAAACTGGTTATGATATTTATTTTGCGTGATAAAAATGCGATTTTATTTTTTAGAAAATATGCATGAAAAACCTTTAGAATTTGGTTGTATGTAAAAAAATAAACATTTTTGTGTGTTTTTGAAATGAGGTAATTTTTTATATGTTTTGAATTTTTTTGAAATTTTGGAGAAAACCAGGTATTCTTAATATTGGGTCCATAACTTATAGTGTAAGTCTACAATCCAATATATTTTGTAAAAAATATATATTTTTATGTTTTCTTAAATAAATGAAAATGTTTTTTGAATTTTTAAATGTTTTTCAAAATTCTGGAGAAAAATCAGGTATTTTTAATATCGGGTCTGTATCTTACAATGTAAGTCTACAACTGATATTAGGCAAAAACTGTTGAAAAAACATGTGAGGGACCCACAACTAATTTCAAAATGGTCCTTGAATATTTTCAGATTTTTTTGAAATTTTTAAAGGGCCTATTTAGCTAAACAGACAAATAAAGATAAATTAAAACTAAATGGAAAAGTCTTAAGACGTGTCTGTCAAACGCTCTCTTAGCCAAAAATTAGAGGCATTAAAAATACCTTAAAGGTGTGTATGACAAACACGCCCTAGAGACCCAATCAATGCCTTATTTCTTAAGGGGAAAAAAAAAAGCCAAACACGCCTTTATGTCTGAACAGCTTGCCCCAGCTAAATGGGTCGAGCCTATTAAGCTCAAGGCCCAAGCCCATGTGTATGAGCTAGGCTCAGGCCTAGCCCAAATTTTTTTTATTGGGTTGACAAACAACCTAAAAAACTCATTTTTTTTTTATATATAAGTGGGTTGAGCTTGGTCCACCCCATATTGCATGGTCATTGACGCAGCCTAGTAACCATGTTTTGTTGCAAACCTATTACAGAACATGAATTATCCATGTTTTGCATACAGGTTTTATCATTCAAAAAGCTCATAGGGGAGGAATAAAAAGAAAATGGTACTTATCTTGTGGTATTGGTCACTAATGGCAATGCTCATCTGAGGTGATAGCTCACGGTGGTGAGGTGGTGGTTTGCTGGTGGCGTTGGTATGAGAGTCTTGACAAATCTATTGTTGTTGAATCACCTGAAAGTGCTACTCCTCTAATGCCTCTAGATAAAGAGGGAATGATGGCTTGTTGTTGGTGGCACTGTCGGTGATATTGATGGCTCAAGGTGGCTACTACAGGGAGATGAAGGTTGCTTGTTATGCAGCTGAAAAAAAAAGTATGTAAAGACTAGTTTTTTGGCTTTATTCCCACTCGATTTTCTCCTTCTATTTTGCATGAAATTCACCTCTATTTATTGGGTGGAGGTTGGAGATAATAAGCAGTGACCAGATGACGAACTGTCTATCTTTTATTTTATTTTTTGACTTGGCGTTGACCAAAATGATGCCGTTTTGAACCAAAACACGTTATTTTGGTCAAAACATAGCCAAATCGCACTGTTTCATTAAAAAAAAATAACACCGTTTTGGTGTTTTAGCTTGAATGAGGTCATTAATCTCTTTTTTTTAATTTCAGCCCCTAATCTTCTAATTTATTCAATTAGTTCCTTAATTGAATTTTGATTTCAATAATC
>Ga0307515_10007538_pt1 | contig 21496 bp, 19 predicted proteins | sample 17_EM_MG_FD_194513 | JGI IMG/M metagenome (GOLD analysis project Ga0307515, IMG submission 194513) | Populus trichocarpa ectomycorrhiza microbial communities from riparian zone in the Pacific Northwest, United States - 17_EM | ecosystem: Host-associated > Plants > Roots > Unclassified | place...
ATGGATACCCGAGGTACGAAGGTGGGTTTTGAAGCAATTGCTTGTAAATTCTGCACCACCGTCACTTTGGAAAATTTTTATGCGAGAAGAATATTGATTTTCAACAAATTTTTGAAATTGAATAAAGATATCATAGAAGTCAGATTTCAATTTCAAAGGATAAAGCCAAGTAAAGCGAGAATAATCATCAATAAACAAAACATAATAGTTATGGCCCAAATTAGATTTTACAGGTGAAGGACCCCATATGTCACAGTGAATTAGATCTAACACATTTGATGACTTGTGTTCATTACGAGTATAAGGCAAACGATGGTTTTTTGCAAGTTGACATGTGTCACATAATTTAGGAGATGGCAATAAAGAGGTGAGATGAAGTTGTCCTTTTTTATTTAATAAAGCAAGAATAGAATGATTCACATGTCCAAGGCGTGCATGCCATAAATCATATGAAGCATGAAGAGATTTATTTTTAAGGACAGAAATAAATGCAGAATTTCCGCGCTCTAGCACATATAAGCCTCCATCACGTCTACCGGTTGCCACCACCTTTCCCGTTAGGCAATTCTGAACAGTGAAAAAATTATTAGCAAAGGTAACTGATAAAGGAAAATCATTTGTGAGTTTACTGATGGACAAAAGATTTTTAGTAAGGTGAGGAACAACCAAAACATCTAATAATTTGAGATCTGGGGAATGGGAAATATTGCTTGTGTGAGTAATGGGTAAAGACGCACCATTCCCTACAATTACACATTCCTTACCCGTGTAAGCTGTGGACTGCTCCAATGTGGAATTATCTGGAGTCATGTGAGCCAAAGCCCCTGTATCCAAAAGCCAATCAGACTCAGCAAGGTATGATGTGGGTTCATGCTGATCATAGCGCTGCTTACAGCGATCAGCATAATGTCCCTCCAGTCGGCAGATCTGGCAGCGTGGTGGACGGCGACCTTGGTTGGTGTGAGTACGGCTCTGTCCAGAATGAGAAGAGTTGTTGCTGGGCCCGTATCCACGACCACGATTGTGGCGAAAGGAGCTGCCTCCACGATGAGAAGAGCTTCTGTTGGCAGTGAATGCTGCAACTGGAGGCGCTAAAGTCTCCAGAGAATTTTTGAAAAATTTCAAAACTCTCAGCTTTAGAGATGAGATCAGAGAAACAGGGGAGAAGAGTTTGTGCCATATGGGCAGTTGTGAAAGTGGAGAAATCTGGCCCGAGACCATGAAGAAACCAGTGAACTTTGTCGGTTTCATCAACTGGGCGACCGATTGCATGAAGCTGATCGCATAAAACTTTGAATGCACGGGCATAAACAGTGACTGGATGGGTGCCGCGCTTCATCAATTGAAGGTCATCTTTGAGACGAATCTCACGAGCCTTGGAAGGGTGGCTGAAGGTGCTTTCCAAGGCTGTCCAGACCTCACGGGATGTGGAGAGGCCGACAGCTTCAGCCATGGCTTCCTCTGTGAGAGAGGAGAGGAGAAGACTGAGGAGACGCTGGTCAGTTGCTTTCCATGCTAGGTGACTGCTGTTTGGTGTCTGAGAGGTGGGAGGATCAAATGGTGGTGGCGGCACAAGGGTGCCATCCATATGACCTAGCAAACCTTGGCTATCAAGAAGAGGAAGAAGCTGACTCTTCCATAGAAGATAATTGGAGGAGGAGAGCTTGATTGTAACCATGTGAATCATGGTGTTGAAAGGAAGAGGGGTGGGAGAAGAATCAGAAGAGTTGCAGGCCATTAGGATCTTGGGATGTTAATCCAATGAAAGCTCTGATACCATGAGAATGTTGAGAATGTTTGAAATCTGCCACACTAATTTGGTGGTGAGTGTGCTTGTATTTATATACATCTAATAGGTAACGTATTACATGAGAAATAGGTAACGTATTACATCAGAAATAGGTAACGTATTACATGAGAAAGGAAGGTAACATTATGACATAATTGTGAGCAAGAGAAAGGGAAGGAATTAGATATGATTGTGCTGTGATTAAGGCTGATGATCTTCAACAACTACAAGCGAGAGCGTCTCACTAAGAGCTCTTTTTTCTTTTCTTTTTTATCAAAATATAAGTGTATTAATAGATCAAAATGAAACAAAGCTGCAAACCAGCAGGTCAACTGTATAGGCATATACAAACACAGGGAACAAACTCATAGATGACCCAAAGTTAAGTCAACTGTACAGGTCAACTGCAAACCAACAGATGCTCGCTTTATCATCCTAGAAGCAGAAGTATCCTCAGCGCCAAAGTTAAGCTTCTGACAGACATTGCTGGTATGGCCAGGCATACAACAAATGGAGCAGAATTGTGGCTTATATTTATAGATGACCCTTTGCTTATAATAGTTCCATCTGGCATGGAGAGGCTGATAGAACGAGGCAAGTCTACAGACAAATCCACTTCTATCATGACTTTGGCAAAGGACACCTGAGACATGGAGAGAGTGAGGTCATCACATCAAATAGGTTTGTCAATAACATTGCTAATCTTTGGCAAGCACGCCGATGACCAGCATTCCAGTAGAAGGTTTGGGAGACGGACCCAGACTGGCACAAACAATATATCTGGTTTGCCAAAATCAAAGTAAGGGAGCATCAACTTAATTACTAGTGGTTTACCCTAAACAGATTAAGGGCCTCTGCGAAGCACTTTGCCCATATCAGCTTCAGAAGAGAAGCGAAAGACCAGCCAGCCTAAATCATGAATGTGCAGAGTGACATTGCATTTCCATACATTTGCCATGAATTTCCCAAGAATAGTATAACTAGGAGTTTAACCAATTGAATATCCAATTAAACACAATTTCCAGATGTCTCTAAGTTCACCGAAATCTTCAAGTATCAGAGAACATACATAAGAATTATGAAATGAACAAACATGAGTAAGGTCAGGACTAGAGGCAGTGGTAGACAATGTAGTGACCCTAGGGTAATCTTCATCAACAATAGATAGAGCAATACCTAAGGGGGGAGCCGGAGGGGGGCGGACCTTGTCTAGAACCACTAGGGGGAATAACGCTAGAAGAATGCCCATTGACTCCACCAGCTCGTGGCAACTGAAAACTTGACGAGGCTGATTGGGGACCAACAACAACAAGAGGTTGTTGGGAAAAATTCATGTTGGGTCCTGCAAGTAACCCAGGATAACCATCCAAAGCTTGCCTTTCTACCCCGACCGCAGAAGAGGACCCAGGCACAACACTATTCACAGAATCCAGGGTTTCAGTGAAAGAAACCTCATTAGTGACTAGTACCTGAGAAGCAGGAGGATGAGGAGAAAAACCCTTCGGAGCCTTTTTTGAAACAGCTAGGGTTGATATAGGGGAGCCTCCAAGAGGAGATCGAGAGCTGCGATTGTCAACAAGGGATGGTTGTGGTGCGAGACGAGGACCATCCGACTGGGCATCACGAAGCAACAACGATTTCTTCTTAGATTTTCCTAAAAGTTAAGCCTGCAATTCAAAGGACCTCACAAAAACCCGTGATGATCAAGAGAATACACTTACACCGTGCCAGACAAACGCACCGCTCACACGGGGCGAACAGCGCTGAGAGCTCTTTCTTTTTCTTTTTTTTATCAAAATATAAGTGTATAAAATGATCAAAAAATATACATTGCTGGTGAACCAGCAAGTTCAGATACAAGGATAAACAAAAAGGGAACATGCTCCCTTAGAGACCTACACAACAGAAATTTAAAAACTGCAAAAAAAATAGACAACGATTATGAAAGGAACCAAAAATTACAAGGTTCCCAACCTAACACAAAGCAAAAGACAGGACAAAGGGACATCCTAAGAACCACAAATAATTTTTACAAGAAAACCAGCACAGGAAGCAAGCTCCCGCCAATAGCAAGCCATGCAAGGCAATGCACAACAACAAGCTGAAATGAAGGCCAAAACAGACAAATGGAGTCAGTCAAAGGAGACAGATGTCCCAAGAGCATCCAAAGGACCAAGTCAACAATAGCAGCCAGCAACTGAATAATCCAGCAAACAAAGCCACGTGCAAGAGCATGCAGATGCTTGACCTCATCACGGTCAGAGAACAAAGAATAGCCAATCAGAAGCACTCCCACCCATCCAAGCTAAAAGAGAGAGTCATTAATGCGTGTTACGTAGATCGCATGCATGCGCCATGCAGAAGAACAACAACCAACCCAAAGAGTAAACTTCAGCTCTCCAAGGACTCAGCTGGAATAGCCAACCCTGATCGCCCATAAAAAATGAAGGACCATAAAATACCCATAACCCTTAGCATTAGGCAGCCACAAAACAGCCCAACCAGCCAGAGGACTCATCCACTAGAGAAATCACCAAGCAACATTGATGAGGGTATGATCCTTCTCATGTAAATGAAGAATCATGTAGAATATGATTTGGAACTTCCGAAAGATTAGGGCAAGTGAAGTACTCTTATCATAAAAAATTCTTTTATTTCTTTCCTCCCAGATCAGGTAGACTAAGATATAGAGAGAAACTCTTCGCTTTCTAGCTTCCAAGGTCTTCCTTTTACAGCGTAAACCTCGCACTGCACTTTTGAGGGTAGACATACGCCTGCTTATTTTTAGCCAAGATTTCACCTTGCTCCACAGAGAAAATGTCTAGCTACAGCCAAAGAATAAATGTTCATGACTTTCCTCTACCTACCTACAGAACATGCATAATGTGTCAATGTGAATGAACTTCAGGCAGTCCTTAGTACGAAGCTTCCCAAGCATGGCCAGCCATAAGGTGAAGTTATGTCTAGGAAGGGCCCATTGCTCCCAAACTATCTTCTCTCAGTTGACTGCTTGGCTTTAAGGTCTAAGAGAGGCATAAGCATTAGAAGTGAACCCACCTCCTTTCTATTCCCAACCTGCCATTAAATCAATAACTTGTTGGTGTCCCCCGTATATCTCAACAAGTTGATTTTTGAGAAGAATGATTGATTTCCACAACAGTGAGGAGGTCCTTTGAGCATGGGCATTCCAAATGGAGTGGCTGTTTAAATAAAAGTGATGGATCCATCTAATCCAAATGGAATCTTACTTTAGATGAATGTTCCAGAGGTGTTTGGCAATGAAACAGTTGTTACTCACTTGGATATGAAGCAAGCCCAAACCTCCTTCATGCTTCGGAAGACAAACAGTTTTCCAAGCCACAAGAGCAGACTTATTTCTGCAGGTATCGCCTATCCATAGAAATTTTCGGCCTAGGCAGGTTATTTGCCTAATGATAGCACGCGACATATGAAAATAGTAACCCAAAACTGCACCATCCCATATAATACAGACTTAATAAGCTCAAGCCTTTATGCGTAGGAAAGATGCTTACCCATCCATCCTTGAATAGCAGCTTCTAATTTGTGTAGGAGGGGGGAATACTGGCTTGCAAGGAGCCTATGGGGGCTTAGAGGAACTCCAAGATATCTGAAAGGGAAGGCACCTTCAGAGAATCCGGTGTCTACCAAAATAGCTTGCTTCAATCGATCAGTAACTCCACCAAAATATATTGATGATTTTGAGATATTAATATTCAGGCCAGATGTTTGCCCAAAGAGCATCAATTGCTGGAATAGCACCTGAACTGAATTCATGTCCCCTCGACATAGCAGAATGATATCATCAGCAAAGGAAAGGTGGGAGAGTCCAAGCGTCTTGCATTTTGGATGAAACCGAAAGGAAGGATTCTGAGATGCTAAGCTCAACATCCTAGAGAGGCATTCCATGCAAATAATGAATAGATATGGCGATAGCAGATCCCCTTGCCTCACACCGCATCTACCTGGAAAAAAACCAAAGAGCTCTCCATTGACAGCAACTGAGTATGAAGTTGTTTCAACACAAGTCATAACAAGGTGAACAAATATGTCAGGGAAGCCAAGAAGGAGAAGCAGATGCTGCAGGAAAATCCATTGAACGGAGTCAAAGGCTTTTCTAAAATCAATTTTAATAAGGCCTCTAAGGGAGGTTCTTTTCCTTTCATAATGCCTGAGCAGCTCCTGCAAAAGATTGATATTGTCAACCATGCGACGACCACCTAGGAAGGCATTTTGCATGGGCCTGATGATGCCATCAAGGACACGCCCCATTCTGTCAGCTAGAATTTTTTAGATGATCTTATACACTACATTACAACAAGAAATGGGCCTGAAGTCGCTGGCATTAGAAACATGAGGAGACTTCAACACCAAAGCTATAATAGAATGATTTATCTGCTTAAGAAGCTGGCCAGATTGGAAGAACCCAAGAAGGAGAGGCAGATGCTTGTTTTATCATCCCAGAACCAGAAGTATCCTCAGCACCTGAGTTAAGCTTCTGACATACATTGCTGGTATGACCAGGAATACAACAAATGGAGCAGAATTGAGGCTTGTATTCATAGATGACCCTTTGCTTAATAATAGTTCCATCTAGCATGGAGAGGCTGATTGAACGAGGCAAGTCATCAGACAGATTCACTTCAATCATGACTCGAGCAAAGGACACCCGAGACATGGAGAGAGTGAGGTCATCACATCTAATAGGTTTGCCAATAACACTACTGATTTTTGACAGGCATGCCGGTGACCAGCATTCCAGTGGGAGGTTTGGGAGACGGACCCAGACCAGCACAGACAACATATCTAGTTTGCCAAAATCAAAGTAAGGAGGCATCGGCTTAAGGACTAACGGTTTACCCTGAAAAGAGTAAGGGCCTCTGCAAAGCACTCTACCCATATTAGTGGCAGAAGAGAAGCGGAAGACCAGCCAGCCTGAATCATGGATGTGCAGAGTGGCATTGCATTTCCATACATTTGCCATGTATTTCCCAAGAATAGTATAACCAAGAGTTTTACTAATTGAATATCCAATTAAACACAATTTCCAAATGTCTCTAAGTTCACCGAAATCTTCAGGTAACAAAGGACATACATCATAATTATAAAATGAGCAAACAGGAGTAAGATCAGGGCCAGACGCAGTGGTGGGCAAGGTAGTGACCCTAGGGCAATCTTCATCAACAAGAGATAGATTAATACCTGGTGGGGGGGAGCTGGAGGGGGGCGAACCCTGGCCAAAACCACTAGGGAGAGCGACGCTAGGAGAATGCCCATTGACTCCACCAGCCAGTGGAAGCTGAAAAGTTTGCGAGGCTGGTTGGGGACTAGCGACAACAAGAGCTTGTTGAGTAGAATTCATGTTGTGTCCTGCAAGTAATTCAGGACACTCATCCAAAATTTGCCTTGCAACCCTGATCACAGAAGAGTACCTAGGAACATCATTGTTCACAGAATATAGCGTTTGAGTGAAAGATATCGTGTTAGTGACGGGTACTTGAGAAGCAGGAGGATGATGAGAAAAGCCCCCTTGAGCCTTGATTGGAACAGTTAGGGTTGATATGGGGGAGCCCCCAGCAAAAGATCGAGAGCAGCGTTTGACATCAGGAGATGGTCGTGAAGCAGGATGAGGGCCATCCGACTGGGCAGCACGAAGAAGCAACGATTTCTTCTTAGATTTTCCCATGAGTTAGATCTGTAAAACATATGACCTCACAAAGACCCACAATTATCAAGAGAATACCTGAACACCGTGCCAGACAAACGTGTCGCTCACATGGCACAAACAGCGCAGAGAAGGAGTCCAGAGGTGTGAACCAAGAAGAGCCGTGATGAGGACAAAGGTTAGGAGCAGAAAATGTTGTACAGTGAGATGAATCGAAGGCTCACAGCTGATCACAAGTCCTTTCTCTCACTACAAACCAAAGCTTCTCATTCCTAACTTCCTTGCTGGGAGCTCTTTGGCTGAGAGCTCTTTTTCTTTATCAAATGTAAGAAATTTATAGATAAAAAATAAAAACAAAGTTATAAACCAGCAAGTCAACTGTACATGCATATACAGACCATAAAAAGGGAACAAACTCCCTAAAACAAACCCCTAAACTGGCAAACTAGGATGCAGGAACCAGCACAGCAAAAAGCAACCTGCATCTAGAAGCGTATACAAAAAGCTAGCACGTGGCTAACCATCAACAGAGGCTTTGACTAGACACCAGCAGAGCAGACTAAATTTTAGGTACTGATAGGAACTGAAGAGGGAACAGGCTCCCAAAAACAAATAAGGCTAGGGGAACAGACTCCCATAAAGCCAAAACAAAACACAAGAAACAAAGCTACTGAAAGCCAGGAGCAAGCCAGCAGCACTGCAACACCAACAGAATTAACCACAAACCCTACCAGCAACCAAGATACAGCAAAGGCAGCAAACCCAAAGAAAATCACAGCCAACAGCTCCAGCGGGAACAAATTGGCTAGCAGTTAGCATAGTACATGTAAAACCCGGGGAAAAATAAAGGTTGTTTAGATTGCAAACTAACTACATGAGAAATAAAAGTGAAGAAATTCATGAATATGGTTAAATAAAAACGGGAATTCAGAAATTTTTTGATATAAGTTTCTGGACGAAATATTTCGAGACATTATAAATCAACCCGAAAATGTTGAGGGTTGGATTAAATTAATGAAAATAAACTAAACTAAAAGTTGTGGGGTGAAATTATAAGAAATAAAAAGAGGTATAACTTAATTATAGAAGAAAAAAAGATGCGGGGGCCTAAATGCAAATAAGAAAAATTATAGAGCATAAATACTCCTATTCTCACCAAAAATCTGCAGCAATCGTAAGGAAAGAAAAGAGGGAGTTTATGTATCCATTCTTGCAAACTCAAGAGAGAAACACCAAAATTTAAAGAAGCCATCCAAGATTAAGGGTTTATAGATGGAATAAACACTTGTGGGCAAGGGATTAACAAGAAAAATTGAACAAGAAGACAAGATGGAGGGCTGGCTGTCATTAGATAAGAAAGGAGGGAGTTGAAAATCTTCAACTAGTTGAAGATCAAAACCTTAATTCGTACCGGGTAAGGTGTTCTAAATATGATCTTATAAGTCATTTCAAATTCGATAATGAATTGATGCGTTGATGTGAGTTATAGATTAGGGTTCTTAGACTTGAATTGGGGGAAAAGTATTTGTTGTTAAAATTAAGTTAATTCATGGGTGTATGTGATTGGGGATGTGAAACCATGATAATTTACCCAGAAAATGTTTGTTGATGAGCAATTTTAACTGTCTTAGAGGCAGAACTGAGTTCTTTTTTATTCAGAGAACTTGTAGCCTCATGTCTTAGCTTTATAACGAGACTAATCTCGCTTGAATTGGAGTTTTATAACTCTAGATATAGTTAAAAATCTAAGGAGAAGTCAGATAGTAACAGTTGGACAGTAACAATTCAAATGTTTGTTGATGAGCAATTTTGAATGTCTTAGAGGCAGAACTTGGTTCTTCTTTATTCAGAGAACTTGTAGCCTCATGTTTTAGCTTTCCTGTCATAACCCAATTCTGGGTTATTCCCCAAAATTCACTTTTTTTTTCAAAATGAAAATCAAAAAATAAAATAAAGGCTGGCAACATGGAGAAAGCAGGTCGGGAAATCGAGTTGTAATTTTTGGAGGAAATTCAAGACCTAATTGTACCTCATTATGCCCAAAAATGAAAACAAAATGCAAATTCAAGGTCAAATTAAATTATTATTGGATGAATTTGCATAAAAATTAAGTTCAATGACATAATTAAATTTTTAATGGGCCAATTTAATTTAAACATGGGCCAAATTAAATTTTAATTATGTTTGATAATTAATTTGGGTCCAATTGAAGGATTTAATTAAGTGCAAGGACTTAATTATACTTTAAATGGGTCAAATAAATTTTATTTGGGGTTTAATTGGTGAAAAATTAAGTTTGGGGGCCTAATTTGGGCTTAATTTAGAAGATTGGAATTTTAAAAGACCAAATTTAATTTTTACCAAGTTAATTGATTGGAATTAAGGGCCAAATTGCAAGAAAATTGAAGTTTTGGGGTCAATTAGGGGCTAAATTGAAGAAATTCACAGACAAGGACCAATCTGCAAAAGGCGCCAAAATTGAGGAGCTTAATTGACAAAAACCGGGGGTGAAATTGAAGAAATTAAAAGTTTAATGGTCAATTAGGGGTTAAACTGACAAAATCTGAGACCAAGGACCATATTGTAAAAGGCGCGTAACTTCGGGGTTCCAATTGAAGTTCATCAGGGGCTTAATTGCATTAAATCAAAAGTTTATGGTCAATTAGGGGTTCAATTGAACTCAATTGAAAGCTTGAGGACTAAATTGAAATTCAGTAAAAATCCCTAATTCATTCCAAAACAGCGTCGTTTTGCATAAAAAAAAAGAGGGGACTAGACGACGCGTTGTGTGGTCACTGTTCATTGTCTTCCCCGTTTTACCTGAAAGAAACAGCATGGGAGCCTCCTTTGCCCAATTCTGAGATGTATAGATGATAATCTGTTTGAGAAGAAGTATGGAAGAATCGCTCATCTAATAAAAATTCCTGTTCAGATTTCAGCAGTCAAAGCCTTGATGCATTTATGGGATCCAAGCTACAGATGTTTTACCTTCGGGGATATTGATATAACCCCTACTCTTGAAGAGTATGCCCAGATCTTGAGTTTTTTGAATGACCCTTACAAAGTGTACTTCAGGCAAAGAATTGAGAGAACAGCTGCAGCAGTTGCAAAACTTCTACATTTGGACCAAGTTGATCGATACATGACATCCAATGGAGGGTTCAAATGGAAAATGATTGAGAATAAATTGAAAACGGATAAAGAAAAAGGGAAGTTAGGTGAAGAAAGATATCAGATAATTGCTTTCGCCATCTTTGGGTTGGTTCTGTTTCCTTTGGAAGCCCCTGGAATTATTAGCATTAAAGCTGCTAACGCTTTCCTTGAATTTGAACAGACAAGGAATAACCCTACTTCAGTTATCTTAGGTGAAACCTTCCTATCTCTAAATCATTGCAGACTGCATGGGAAAGGGGCGATGCGATGCTGTGTTCCTCTCTTATTCACGTGGATAGTTAGTCACTTGGAAACGTCAAAAGAAGTCTTCAATAATTTTTGGTGTTTTAACATGAGGCCTCTTAAGTTGGTGCTGACTGAATAATGGAGTGATTTGGATGAAAAGGCATGGGTAAAGAAATATCAAGCACTTCCCCAAAGTAATATTAGATGGAAAGCTCCTTGGGTAAGCGGTTCATCTTATCTCATGAGTTGTGGCAACAAAGCATGGGTTCCATTGATTGGCTTAACTGGTTATATCAGTTACTCACCCTCATTTGTGGCTAGACAGTTTGGAGAAGTACAATACGTGCCAAGAACTTAGGGATTAGCCGAATATACCGGTCTGTTTAAAGAAGCCAATTCTTTGGATATGTTAGATGCCATCAGAAATGACTGGAAGCAACCTGTTTTGGTCTATAGGGAAGAGCATAAAAAAGAGTTCTCTGCTAGCCCTACATACTCAATATGGAGGAGTGGTGATTCATCTAAGATACTTCAAGAGGCAAAAGAGCAAAGAAGAGCCCAAGATAAGCCATCTGTGACATTGGAGCTGAAAAGAAAAAGGGTCAACAATGAAGAAGATCTCCAAGAAGAGTTGGAAAAGCTGAGGATTGAGCTCAGCAATAGCATAAATCATCAGAAATTCCTAGAAAACCAACTTTTAAAAGAAGAAGAGATGAAGACCTCTCTAGATCAGCAATTGAAGGAAAAAGATGAGCAAATTGTTAAGTTAAGGAGGAACCAGCCCGAAGCAAATAAGCAACTAGAAGAAGGGAAGGTCAAGTATGATGAGTTGGTAAACAAGCATGTAATGGTGGAGCAAGAATTAGTGACTCTAAAAAGGGCCTCAGAAAGTAGAAAGTCTGCTGACAAAGAGACAATAGCTTCTCTGAAGAAAGAAAGGGACCAATATAAATTGAAATGGGAAGCTGAAAAAGAGAAGAACAGATTAGCTGGACTCACCATTGAAGAAGAAAGAAGCTTAAGAACTTGATATCAGGTACAGGTTGACGATAAGAGAAAAGCAAGGAGGATAGCTGAGTAAGACATGAAGGAATACCTGGACAAAATAAATGGTATGAGAAACCGAGTTTCTATGATACAAGCCGAGCTTGAGACCCGAGAGGAAGAAGCAAAGAAGATGCAAGAACAATTTGAGGAATGGCAAGACTATATCAGCAGCCTCGTTGTACAGCTAAACACTAAGGTGGCCGAGCTTGATATAGAGAAGGAGGAATTGCAAAGGGCCAGAAAACAGATTCAGCAGTTGGAAAAGATGGTTTAAATCTTGGAGACAAACAACGAATCATTAGCCACCAGTAATGGAACACTGCTTTAAGATAACACCTTGTTCCATTACAAGATCGAACAAACTGACAGGCTAATTGACATGGTGGCTCGAAAGGCAAATGAGCTACGAGTGAAGGCTTCCAGGATTGGCAACAGCCGTTATAGATATGAGGAATATTTGAATGCAGTTTCCTTTTTCATCAGGAATGTAGCCAATAGAGGAATAACATTTGAATAAAGACAATTTGTATGAACCATCTGTATAGGCCTAAGCCTACTTTTGAACTTTTGTAATGTGTATGGAATTCAATCAATCAAAGGACTTAGGTAAAACCTCTTTGAGTATATCAGACTTCAGATTCTACTTGTATTTGACAAAGGAAGTCATGAATTAGCTCTTTAAATCCCCATACATGCATTTTTTTCATTTGCATCTGTATTCATACATTCATTCATTATAACACACATGCATACACCAGGTCAAAATATAGGTCCCCAAAGAGTTTACAACACCCGACTCCGAGCAAAAAACATGGAAGATGAAGAGCGTGCTTATCGTGAAGCTCACTTCCAATAAGAATTGGATTCTCTAAAGGTTAGTGTGGCTCGCCTCACCAGCTTACTCGAGCAAGCACTAAGGAATACCTCTGGTGAAGGCCCTTCCACTAGACCTGCCGCTTTCCCAGTAAACCAACCTGAAGAAATAATAGGAGAACAGGCATAGGAGCCTCAGTACAATCCAGCATTTGTACAGTCAACGACACCAGCACCAACACCTATAGTCGCGGATGCATTCGCTAATGAGTCCTACAAAACCAAGCCATTTGATGACATTGATCAAGACAAGATGGCAGCGCTAGAGGCCAAGATCAGGGCTATTGAGGGAGTAGACTTATATGACCCAATACGAGCCGCAGAAATGTGTCTAGTCCCTAATATGGTGGTACCAAAGAAATTTCGAGTGCCTGAATTTATCAAATATACCGGAACTCAATGCCCTGTTACCCATCTCAAATCCTATTGCAATAAAATGGCAGAAGTGGTACATGATGAGAAGTTACTGATGCACTTCTTCCAAGACAGCTTGAGTGGAGCAGCATTGAGCTGGTATATGAGGTTAGATAATACCAGGATTCATACATGGAAGGATCTCGTAGATGCTTTCATAAAGGAATACAAATGCAACATGGATATTGCTCCGGATAGAACCAGTCTATCTAATTTAGAGAAAGGAGACAAATAAAGTATAAGGGAGTATGCCTAGAGATGGAGAGATTTGGCAGCACAGGTACATCCCCCTCTCCTAGAAAAGGAAATGGTTGCTCTGTTTGCTAACACATTAAAAGCGCCATACCACGAACACGTGATGGGTAGTTCGGCTCAGCAATTCACTAATGTTGTGGCCGTAGCAGAGCGAATAGAGCAAGGAGTAAAGAGTGGGAGAATCTCTGCACCCGTGGAAAAAAAGGGTTTTTGAGTAAAAAAGAGAGAGATTGATCATGTCGAAAGTAGCTATAAAAGCAAGAAAAGCCAATTCTAAAGATATAACACTCTATCTCTTTCATCCCAAATTGCCAACACCAATTTCAACTTCCCAATCCCAGCCAGAAAACCTGAACCCCAAAACCACCAAATAAAAAACCAAGCTGAAAGTTTCCTAAAAAATAACTACCAAAAAACCCAAGAACAATTGCCTCCATTGCCGCTACCCATGAATGAAATGTACCAGAAGCTACTAAGTATCGGACAAGTAGCCCCCGTACCTTTGGCACCCCTACAACCGCCTTACCCTAGCTGGTATAAGCCAGATCTTACCTACGAATACCATGCCGGTGTAGCTGGGCATAACATCTATACTTGCAACGCCTTCAAGAGAAAGCTTCTGCAATTGATCAAAGCAGGATGGATAACATTTGAAGATGCCCCTAATGTGAATACAAACCCTCTACCCAATCATGCTTCAGGTAGTGGGTCTGTAAACATGTTAGAAATATAACACTCAAAAATCTTGAAGGTGCCAATGGATAGGATCTACCAAATGATGGTAGATGCAAGGTACAAAGAGGGTAGTGAGAAGTGTTGTGAACACCATGATATAGAAGGCCATGTGATTAGCCAGTGTAGGGGCTTTCATAAAAAAGTGATGCAAATGATGAGTCGTGGATTGCTACGAATCGAGAAAGCAACAGGTGAGGAGGAGTCCATGATGGAAGCACCAAATAAAGAGGTATGTCGAGTACAATTCGTTACAGGAAAGCCACCCAAACTGGTCTTATCCAAACCATTAGTGGCACATAAAGGGAGTTACAATGCCTTACATCATGACTATGGGTGTTCCTTTAAAAGCACTCAATAGCCGCCTATTTTTCAAGCAGAAATTGGAGGATTAACCCATAGCGGCAGATGTTTCACTCCAGAGGAATTGGAAAAACAAAGGAAAGCTAAGGGTAAAGAGGGGGTTGACGTGACCGAGGAAATAAACAAACCTGTCACAGAAGAGGAAACCAATGAATTCTTGAAGCTGATGAAACACAGTGAATATAGTGTTGTTGAACAGCTCAAGAAAACTCCAGCAAGAATATCATTGTTGTCTTTGATCTTGAGCTCTGAGCCACATGGGAAGGCTCTACAAAAGGTATTGAATGAGGCATACGTTCCTCAGGACATCAATCAAGAAGCCATGGAACATTTGGTGGGAAGAATCCAAGCCTCAAATTACGTATACTTCACTGAAGATGAATTGGGTCCCGATGGTACCGGACATAACAAGCCACTATACATTACAGTGCAGTGTAAGGATATTCTAATCGAAAAGGTAATCGTCGATAACGGTTCTGCACTGAACGTCCTACCAAGGCATATGTTGAAAGAAATGCCTATCGGTGAGTCACATATGAAACCTAGCACATTGATGGCAAGAGCATATGATGGTTCACCGACATAATCCTAAGACTGGACCGATCAAGCTAAATAGTGTGGATCAAAGATTTAGGCTTGGTTATAAGCCCAAGAAAGATGATTACAAACGGGTTGCCCAGATTAGAAAGAAGGCAAGAATGGCAAGAATTGAAGGAAGAGAGCCAGAAGAAGAGGAACTCATCATCCCACCACTCCAAGTATCTTTCCCAAGGGCTACAGAGGTGATTAGATTAGGCATAATGGATCTCCATATCAATACCCTAAAGAGCCAAGAAGAAAAACAAATAGAGGAAGTGGATCTGGAAGTGAAGGATGAAGTTCTGCCACAGCTTTCCATCCACACCATTGATGAACCTCCTGCCAGATTTTTCATGCGAAGATTGGCTGAAGGAAAGGTGTACCAGAATTGGAAGATGGAGTCTGCTCCTATGGTGTTTAAAAAGTAATTTTTCTTATTTGATCATGTTCGGACTTGTTTTGTCTTGTGCTGATCTTGTCGGTAATCTAGCTCATGATACCGCAAGATTTTCTATGTTAACCGAGCACTTTTTTTTTAATGAGATCATGCATTTTCTTGTGTCCAATATGTGCCTGCATCTTTTTATCTTTTCACAAATCACACTTACACGAGCACACCTTGCACTTTCAGGAATCCTGAAAGTTCCATCGATTCACAAAACCATTGCACTAAGAATAATTGGCCAAACTTTGATAATATGATCGCAATGGATGATGAAGAATGGAGAGAGGAAGATATAAAAGAGTTTACTAAGTTGGTAGAAAATTCCGAAAAATCCTGGGAACCTACTAGTGAGAAATTAGAAGTCATGAACTTAGGAAATGAGCAAGAAAAGAAGGAACTAAAGATTGGCACCCTTGTCACAACTGAAGAAAGAAATAGACTGGTCTCTCTATTACATGAGTATGCAGATGTTTTTGCCTGGACTTATGCAGATATGCCCGGTCTAGATACTGACATAGTAGTACATAAAATTCCCTTATTAGAAGGAAGCAAACCAATTAAGCATAAAACCAGGCAAATACGCCCGGACATGTTGCTCAAGGTAAAGGCTGAGATACAAAAACAGTGGGATGCAGGATTTCTAGATGTGGTCCAATATCCTCAATGGGTAGCTAATGTGGTTATAGTCCCAAAAAAAGATGGCAAGATCCGGGTGTGTGTGGACTATAGAGATTTGAATAAGGCGAGCCCAAAAGATGATTTTCCTTTACCTCACATAGACATTCTAGTTGATAATGCTGCAAGAAATGCTACGTATTCTTTTATGGATGGATTCTCTGGTTACAATCATATAAGAATGGTGGAAGAAGATAAAGAGAAGACCACCTTTGTCACACCTTGGGGATAATTTTGCTATAAAGTAATGCCATTCGGATTGAAGAATGCTGGAGCCACATATCAAAGGGCAATGGTTACCCTATTCCATGATATGATGCACCGAGAAGTGGAGGTTTATGTGGATGACATACTTGCAAAATCAAAGAAGGAAGAAGATCATGTGCAAGTATTAAGGAGACTATTTGAAAGGTTGCAAAAATACCAGTTAAAGTTGAATCTTGCAAAATGCTCATTCGGGGTAAAAACAGGAAAATTGTTGGGCTTCATAGTAAGTGATCGAGGGATAGAAGTTGATCCTGATAAAGCCAAAGCTATTCAGGAGATGCCTGCACCTAAGATAGAAAAGGAAGTAAGAAGTTTCCTTGGGCGCCTAAATTACATAGCTCGGTTTATATCTCAGCTGACAGTGACCTGTGAGCCAATTTTTCATTTGCTCAAGAAGAAAAATCATGGAGTATGGGACAATGATTGTCAGGAAGCCTTTGATAAAATAAAACGGTACTTGCAAAATCCACCACTACTAGTACCTCCAACACCGGGGAAGCCTTTGATCCTGTATTTGACGGTAACAGAAACAGCTATGGGCTATGTGCTGGGACAACATGATGAGTCAGGAAGGAAAGAGCAAGCTATTTACTACTTGAGGAAAAAATTCAATGACTGTGAGTCGAGATACACAACAATTGAAAGGCTGTGTTGTGCCTTGGTTTGGAGCGCGAATAGACTCAGGCAGTATATGTTGTACTACACAACCTGATTGATTTCAAAATTAGATCCGCTCAAGTATATCTGTGAAAAACCTTACCTGTCAAGTAGAATAGCAAGGTGGCAAGTGTTGTTGGCAGAATATGACATTGTTTTTATGACAAGAAAAGCTGTAAAAGGAAGTGTAATTGCCGATCATCTTGCAGATCATGCCATGGAAAACTATAAGCCTCTAAACTTTGACCTCCCAGATGAAGATGTGATAGTAATCGAAAATGGAGGTGGGGGAAGCGATCAGTGGACCCTTTATTTTGATGGTGCAATAAATGTATCAGGAAATAGGGCAGGAGCGGTTGTAATTTCCCTATAAAATAAGCAGTATCCTGTTTCAACAAGGTTACTGTTTGAATGTACCAATAATACGGCCGAGTATGAAGCCTGCATCATTGGCCTGGAAGCTGCTTTAGAACTTAAAGCCAAGAAGCTTGAGGTCTTTGGGGATTCCTTACTAATCATCTGCTAAGTCAAAGGTGAGTGGCAAACCAAGGATGAAAAATTGAAGCTGTATCAAAATTATCTCTTGAGGCTAGCCAATGAATTTGAAGAGATCAAATTCACCCATATAAGCAAAAATAAGAATCAGTTTGCTAGTGCCTTGGCAACCTTAGCTTCAATGACACAAGTCGATACTAGAAGCAAGATCCAGCCAATAGATATCGAAGTCAGAAGGTTCCAAGCCCATTGTTGCTTAATTGAGGAATCTCCAAATGGGAAACCATGGTATAATGACATCAAGAAGTTTCTCCAAAATCGAGAATACCCTCAAGGGATTTCTAAGACAGATGAAAAGACTTTGAGGAGAATGACCATGAATTTTTACTTAGATGAAGAAATTTTATATAAAAGGTCATTTTATGGGATTCTACTTAGATGTCTGAATGAAAATGAGATTGAACAAGCATTAAAAGAAGTCCATGAGGGGATTTGTGCTACACATGCTAATGGGCATACAATGGCAAAACAAATACAAAGGTCGGGATATTTCTGGTTGACCATGGAGAAAGATTGTATAGACTATGTTAGAAAATTCCATAAGTGTCAGATATATGGTGATAAGATAAATGCGCCTCCAACACCTTTGTTCAATATGATCTCACCGTGGCCTTTTGATATGTGGGGTTCAGATGTCATAGGGCCAATTAACCCTAAAGCGAGCAATGGGCATAGATTCGTTCTGGTGGCCATCGACTACTTCACCAAATGGGTAGAAGCCAATTCTTACGCCCATGTAACACAAAAAGTAGTCAAGAGATTTATTGAAGAGGATTTGGTCTGTCGTTACGGTTTGCCAACAAGATTGGTAACTGATAACGCTCAGAATTTTAATGGGAAGCTGATTGACGAACTATGCACCAAATGGAAGATTAAACACCTCAATTCTTCCCCTTATAGACCAAAGATGAATGGGGCAGTTGAAGCGGCTAATAAGAATCTCAAGAAGATCATCCAAAATATGGTGGTCACCTACAAGGATTGGCATGAAATGCTCTCATACGCATTTCATGCGTACCGCACCACAGTTAGAACTTCTACAAATGCAACCCCATATTCTTTAGTATATGGAATGGAGGCGATTATGCCCTTAGAAGTAGAAATCCCATCAATGCGGATCCTGAAGGATGCAGAACTGGATGAATCAGAATGGGCGAGGTTAAGATTTGAGCAGCTAAACTTGATCGATGAAAGAAGATTAGCAGCTATTTGCCATCACCAATTATACCAAAGCAGGATAGCAAAGGCTTACAACAAGAAGGTCAAACCAAGGGTGTTTAAGGAGGGGGATTTGGTGTTAAAAAAGATCTCACTAGCATTAGGAGAAGATCAAAGTAAGTGGGCACCAAACTACGAAGGGCCATATGTGGTGAAAAAGGCTTTTTCTGGAGGGGCCTTAATTCTGACTAACATGGATGGAAAGGATCTACCTAGACTTGTAAACTCAGATATTGTAAAGAAGTACTAAGCCTGATGTATTTTCCTTTATCAATCAATAAAATTGAAGTTTGGCCAAGATTTCTTTAGTGTGCTTCCCCTAAAAAACTATGCATGATCTCATGTTGTTTTCACAAGGATTTTTGGGAAATCAAAGTTTTAATACAAAAACAAAAATCAAATTGGTGTTTGTTCTAATAAACAAGTTTTGAAAATTCAAGTGATACCCTAACACTTAAAAAAACCTGAAAGACAACCCGAACACCATGAGATAACTTCAAAGCTGAGTTTTGACTGCATGAATAATAAGAAACCATTTTTCATATTCACATAAAAGAAAGCAAAGCTTACCAATCCTAAGTTCTTGCATTTGAAATGAAGAAAGGCCATCTTTGATAATCCTTTCACAATTCCAAAAATCCCTTGTAGTCCCCTTTTGAGCCGAATAACTTTTTTCTTGAAAAACAATAACCTTGGCTAGGATCACACCCTACACTGGGGGCAAGTGCAAAAAGAAAATTCTTGATGACTAAAAGTGCCCAAACAACCCTAGGAGGGGCATGAAAAGGTCCTCAATGGTAAAAGTGCCCAAACAACATTAGGGGGGGCATGAAAGCAAATCCTCAATGATCAAAAATGCCCAAACAAAGCTGGGGGGCATGAAAGAGTTCCAAAAAAGATTTGAGCATGCCATAAAAATCACTAATATAATGATGCTTAAAACCAAAATAAGAAAAGCCCAACACTGGGGGACACCGTGGACCATTTTGCAAATCAATTCCAAGGTCCAGAAATTCATGAAAAAAAAAAGAGTTTGGGATATAAGCACTAGTGATCCTTAGTTTTAAAGTCCCTTAAACACCTTTTGAGCCGATAGATAACCTTTTTCTTCATAACCAAGAGCCAAGCCTACGTTACGTGCCCAACTAAGCCCTTTCTGATCAAAAGCAGGCAATCTGGATCGGTGAGCAATGCTTTCCCATGCGAAACAAGTCATTATTCATGCAATTAAAATGAATGCTTTGAAAATTGGTTCTTTGAAACCCTTAGATTGGATCTTGAAACCTTTTTAACCAACAAAACATCACTTCACATTTTCACCAAAAATAACACTTATGTAAACTTATCCATGAGAATTGCTTGAATTTTTCATAACAAGTTTGTTTTAAACAAACATCAAAATGATTTTTGTTCGGAATAGCTTTGAAATTCCAAAAGTTCTTTGTGAAAACAACTCCTTGTAAATAACCAAATCTTATTTCACATAACCTTGTCCCTAAAAGAAAACCCCAAACAAATACTTGCGGGCATGATCAAACTGAGAGGCAATTTAGCAAAACATATAGGGTTGGCTCCATGATTCCCGGAGATATGGTGATCCTTCATGTTGTAACCCATTTTTGGGTCCCCACAAAATATATATAAAAATATATAGCCAAGGGAGGTTAAAAAATAACAGGAGGCAGAAGCGCTCAGAAAATGGTCGGAAAATTGGTCAATAAGGTTAAAAATACAAAGATTGGATTTTTGACAGTATATTCTTGAAGGAGGAGAGCCCTGTTAGAAGAGAAAATTTAATTTGAAGAGAAAAGGCCAAAATTGGATATTTATGGACTCAATTGGATTTTATTGAAGGTTTAGTTGAATTTATAGAGGTTTTGATTGCAAGGAAAATTGATTTTTAAGTCAATTTAGGCCTTAATTGGAAGAAATTTAAGTTCTGGGGCCAAAATATATTTTTTAGGAATTTATTAGGTCAAATCAGGGGCTTAATTGCATAAATATTGAAGTTTAAGGGCCAATTGGGGACTTAATTGAGAAAATCTGAAACCAGGGACCAAATTGGAAGAGGCGCGTAAATGGAGGGGCTGGAATTAATTGATTCAGGGGCCTAATTGAAGAAATTGGAAGTTTTTTGATCAATTAAGGGCTCAATTGCATAAATCAGAGGCCAAGGACTAAAGTGAAAAACGCGGCCAACAAGAGGGGCGAAGACCGAAATTGGCAGGGACGCAATTGAAGGAAAAAAAGATGATTAAGGGCTGATTTGGAATTTGGCGCGTTTTGGCGCCACATTTAAATGAAACGGCGCGTTTTCTCCAAAACGACGCCGTTTCATACATTCAAAAGAAAAAAAAGAAAAGAAAGAGCAGAACGGTGTCGTTTTGAACGACACTGTTCCTCTTTCTTCTTCCCCCTGAACATGCAGCGGGGAAGAAGGAAAAAGGATGCTTTAATTTGAATTTTTTGCCGGTCCTTCTCTCGCCTGGATCCCACCGACCGAACACACTGGCCGACCACGCACCTGCCAGAAAACCGGGTGGAG
>Ga0307515_10007539_pt1 | contig 21495 bp, 10 predicted proteins | sample 17_EM_MG_FD_194513 | JGI IMG/M metagenome (GOLD analysis project Ga0307515, IMG submission 194513) | Populus trichocarpa ectomycorrhiza microbial communities from riparian zone in the Pacific Northwest, United States - 17_EM | ecosystem: Host-associated > Plants > Roots > Unclassified | place...
CCATTCCAGATAATGTGGCTAGGGTTTATCTAACACAGAGTCAGCGTTTTTGCTGTATCATATTTATGATAGCAGCACTGTCACCTCAATGGTTTTAAGAAAGGGGATTTCACCCTTCAAAACATATTTTGGAAGATCCTCCAATTGTACAATGCAATAAAAAATCTCAGATTATAACGCATAACCAATGGATTCAAAAAGAAACAACAGTCCAGAAAAATAAATATTTGGGATTGTAGTAATGGTTGCGGTTTAAAGTGTTTTTTATTAAAAGTGTTTTTTATTTAAAAATGTTTTAAAATGATATTTTTTTTATTTTTTTAAATTATTTTTGAGATCAGTACATCAAAATGATTTAAAAACATAAAAAATAAATTTTCAAGTAACTCATTTTAAGAAAACTAGGAGCTAGAAGAATTTAAAAAACAAACCTGTATAATACAAACCTAATTCAATTTAAGTGATTGCCAATTTAAAAGAACTGAAGAACCTGAAATCAATATAGATTCAATCAACAGGCACTCTCGATTTCACAACTATGATTTGCAATTTCTTTCCTCCTTTTTTTTTCCGGCATAAACAAAATAACATTTAACTTTTCTCTTCAAGTTTGAGGGATATTTTTTTTTATCAAAGAAACCACAAAAATAAATTTAAGATAAAGCTGAAATCAAGAACAAAAAAAAATTATAAAGCTCAAATCAAGCACTCAAAAAACATTTAAAGCCAAAATCAAGAACTCAAAAAAACTAGGGTTCAATAATTTTTAGAGAAAATTGAACCTAACAATGAAAAACAAGACTTGAAACATTAACATAAAATAAATTTAAAGATAAATAGATGAAACTTGATTTTGGAGTCAAGATTTTATACCAATTAATACGAACTCGGATAATAAAAACCTTATAACCCTCAAATAAGATTGAATCCTCATATAAAAAAGCCAAAATCAGATTTGATAAACTCGACCCAATAATTACTTGAATTAAAGTTATAAAGATTGAACACCAATAAGAATGAATCTTTGATAAATTCTAAATAGTTCAATGAAGAACTAATAACAAAAGAAATCATCTCCAATATTATTTATGGAATAAATGAATTGTTATCCTTACAAACCAAAGAAAGTATTTATAGTTGAGCAAAATAAACACTATTAGAATATTGGGCTGGAATTAAAACTCAAATATAAACTAGTTTAAGATTACTTTACAATAAAATAACAAATCTTAAGTCTTAATAAATAAAATCTAATTTGCATAGTAACTTCTCGACCTTATCTGAAAGCTTTTCCCAATGTTTTGTGCTATAAAATTTTAAACTTATAGAAAACATAACCTTTAAAATCTTCTGGAAATGTCTCGATTTGATCTAATTGTCGAATTGAAAGTTATAATCATTAACTTAAAACTATAAGTCAACCTCTAATACGTGTTAAACAACTACATCTCTTGTTTAAATCACATTGATCAAGGCTTGATTCTTATTTGAACTTGACTTCATGTTTAATGTCACCTTATAAGTAATTCTTGAAGCTTGCTCAACGTAAAAGTCTTGAATGAGCTCATTTAATTTCTCTTTGATTATTTTGACTCATGCCTTTATAATTGGTCCAATTGACATATGCAATGGATTCTATGATGTTAATTATTAATTCTCACTGTGTTGTATGCTTTTGTTTTTTTAATAAATAGGCACGGACAACATGTTATACGCTCATTTAAAACAAGAAAAAAAAAAGTCAGACATGTGAGTTTAGCCTCGCATGCCTAGTTGTTTAACCTTTTTTTTGTCATTTATGTTTTTTCCTTTAATTTTAATTATAATTCATTAAAATAAATAAATTAAAAATTTTAAATGGTTTTTTTTTATCAAACACTGTTGGATTTGTACTTTGTTTTTGAATAATATTATTGCATTTTTTTTTAACATTAACGCAATTTTTTTATAGCTCTTCATGGTGATTTTTTGTTTCTTAAATTTTATTTGAAGCCTTTCTCGCTAATGTCTATTTTATTATCGTATAATTTAATGAAAAATAGATTTTAACAAAAGTTATTAAACCCAATTAGGTATATAATCTACATCGTAAGTTTGACGAATTAACCTAGTTGAGGCTCCAAGTTGACCAGTCATGCCAATCTAGGTTTAATAACATTGCCAAAACGTTTCCTACGATAATGTTTGAGTAGTGTATTGTTCTTATATTTTTTAATACATTCGTATCCAAATAATCATAATATTATTTTTTTTTATCAATTAAAGCTTGCCTATATGATTAATATATTATATTGTTTGAAAAGCAAATATTGTAGTAAAAAAAGTAAAAACAAATGGAGCTAATTAATGAGATAAAGTGGTTTTAATTAGAGAAATACATTTTCAATCCTTATTTCAAATCATCCAATATATATATATATATATATATATATATATATATATATATTCTTATTTTGGTTTTTGTTAAATAAAGAATATAGAAAAAAAATTATATTTTCTATTGAAAAAGAAAATAATAAAAAAGGCGGAATCATATTAGAAAATTATTATATTTCAATGAAATTTATATTATTCCTTTGCTTAAAAAAATATTTCTATATAATTAAAAAATATATAATTTAAGAGCTCTCCATAACATGATTTTGATTATTTTAATCTGTATCAATCTCTTAACTTTAACAACTCTTCTTAACATTTATTAATGTATATGATTATCTAATTTTTTATTGAATACATGCATAAAATTTTTTGTTTACAACTAATTTTTTTCTCCATGCTAGAGAACATGTTGACAATGCCTTCATATATTATTTCTGCATTTAAAAATAATTTTAATCGAGTATGTAGCATAGCCTCGACCAACTAGCTAGTAACATCCTAAACAACAACCACATTATTCATTTTATTTTAAATAAATGATTACAAATCTTTATAAAATTATTTAATGAACTAAAAATTATTTTAACTTTTTATAATTTAATGAATTGGTTCATAATTACAAATAATTAAAGATTATCTCAATTAAAAAAACACAATGTTATCTTGAATAAATATATATTATTTAAACCTTAAATAAACCGTTTCCAAGTGATTATAAGCTAATAAATACTTATATTTATTATAACGTCAACTTTATCTTATTATTTCATATATTTAAAAACACTATATTTATATTGCCACCTTTTTTCATTGATAAAAGTGTTTTTTATTTTTGGAAAAACAATGTTACTTCAAATTTAGAGTTATTATTAATTAAAATAGTGTAATGACAGTTTTAATTTTTTTATAAATAAAAAAATAATCATTGAACTAGCTATTGGGACAGTACGATTTTTTTTCAAGGCTAATTAGTTATTATTAAATTGATCAAAAACAACTTAGTCTTTTTCCATTTATAAAACATAGTGAAATAACTAAATTATTCTTTAAAGGAAACAATTTTAAATTGATATCCAAGGTTTTTTTCTCCTTATTTTCATGCTATTATTTAGTTGTTATTATATTGATTGAAAGACAATTTGATATTTTAATAAATATAAAATATAATAAAAAAATCAAAAGTGGCTAACACATACAATGCACGCGTCAACGTGTGGGAGGTGCTCACGGTCTTCTGGTAACGCGTGCAATGTCTCCTAGAGGCCAAAAACCCCTCTCTCTTTGTTGTTGGAAGGTGTGATGTCCTCTTCCTATTGGGTCAGCGCTAGTGATGTTGGCGGGATGATTTATTGTTGATGGTGTTTTCTTTTTTTTTTTCTCTCCCATCCCCTCAAAATTCATGCTAGTTATTTAAAATTTCAGAGTTATCCTCTTCTTTATAAATATTTTAACTTTGATCCTTATTTTTTTTATTTATAATTTTTATTCTTGGTCCTTTGGTAAATGAGATTTGTTTTCAATTTCATCATTCAATCCTAATTTGTGATATGTTATTTTTTTAATGTAGTCCTCATTCTTTTAATTTTTTTTTGTCCTTTTGTTAAATTTATTTCTCTTTTCAATTTCACCTTTCAATAAAAAAAATGTAGTTGTCCTCTAATTTATATTTAATTTTAATTTTGATCCTTATTTTTTTAATTGGTATTTTATGTTTTGGATCCTTTTATATAATTGAATTCTTTTTTTAATTTCATCCTTAATATTTGATTGGTTGAGAATTAAGCTTCGTAACTTTTCTAGATAAGTTGTTTTTAGTCTAATGATATGAGTCATAAGTTTTAAAAGTTAACGTGAGTTGATTTCATTTTTGTTTTTGCTTATTTTCACTTTAGCTTTCATCATTCGAAATTGTTTTTTTATTTATTTTATTTTTCAAGAAAAGAGACTTTGTGATTTTCTTCTTTTTTTTATTGGGTTATCATAATCTCATAACCTTAGTTGTGGGTTTGGAGGATTAATCGAGTTGGCTCGACCCTTATTACTTGGGTTATAGATTTATCATGCTAACTCGGGTTGATTTGGACCATTTTTTTAACCTAATTTCATCATTTCATATTTAATTAGTTAAGAATTGAGCTGTATCGTTTTTTTTTTTTTTAGAAAAAAGGCTTTGTTCTCCCATGAAATATGTGAACATTTTTTTTTTTGTTTTATTTAGTCCATTTGTTGTTGTTGCTTTTTTTTTTTCTTATCATCTAATTAAAATAAAACCAACTTATTTGATCCAATCAAATTTATAATCCAAGTCTGGGGTTTTTCTTTCTTTTTTAAAACGTAATGTGAACCTTGTGATCATGCAACTCACAATCAAAACTGAAATCTAATCCTAGAAAGCTGAAATAGGTTTGATAGGAGTGTGACACAATGAAAACCCGTCTTAAGATACCAACACTATTGAAATGAAGTCGAATGACGCCACGAAACCAGATAATCTTCGATAAGTCAAATTCAGTTCGTTCAAGAACCAAAGAATGCAAAAATCTCTCTCACATGTTAAACTGAAAAATTTAGAAGTATTATTGATTAAAAGTTTTGAAATTTAGGCTTACATGTGTTTAAATAGTTCTGAGAAATTAATCCTAATTGATCTATCCTTGTGGGATGAATTGATCCACTTATAAAAACTGACCCAAAACATTTACCAATAAGCCCAAATCCTAATCAAAATAAGTCTTGGATCCTAACTGAAAATAAAGTATTAATTAAACCTAAACAAGCATTGGACTGTAGCTAACAAAATAAAAATAAAGTTTATAAGTCTAAGTCTTGTTTTGCTAGGAGAAGAGAAGAAGAAAACAAAACAATAAAAGTTTGATATAAGGCCTATTTATAACCTACAATGCTGCCTAATGATCTTAGAAACCAATCTGTCATTAAATATCACCAACCCTTCTTTCCTTATGTAGTTAGGATGAATAAGAAATCCTTATAAGAAAGAATTTTGGAACATTAATGAATTTTTGTCACACTTGAAATTTATGTTGCAGCCCATTAGAGATCTTTGTAAAATTAAAAAATTCCCAGAACAATCTACCACGTCTTTGTAGAAAAAGATCCTTGTCAAATAAAAAGTCCACAAGTCAAAAAAAAAAAAAAACAAATGTCTTACAAACTGTACATAGAAAAATATATATAGAATCTTCTTGTAAAGTTTTAACTCAATTTAATAGTTTGATTTAGAATTATGCTCAATAACATAAAAATAAAAATTAAATGATAAAAAAATTACATTAAAATTTAAATTTTACCTCATATAAAAAAAACATATTTGCTACATTTAAATATAATTTTTCACACAAAAAAATAATTCAGCCCTACAGCACATCGCTGCTGTGCTATAGACTCTTCTTTATATGACACGTGAGTACAAAATAAAGTATGCAAGTAAGAAATTGCAAACGTACAAAAAAAAAGTTTTCCTTTGGTTTGGAGAAAAAAAATGAAAACCCACCGTAAGTCATTACATTTAACAATGGCAATTTGGAAATTAGATTTCCTGGCAACCAAGTTTTTTTAACTCGATTCATGTCTGGGTACAAGCTCTATGCTATATGTTGGGCAAATTAAGTTAAATCAATAAATAATATATAGTTTTAATTTTTTTAAAAATTAATATAATATTATTTTGATTTAAAAAAATAATCAATTTTAACCAAATCATTTAAATTACAAGTTGATATTGGGTCAAGTATAAGTTTTTTTCTACCTATCTTGATCTAGACTTGTGAGAATTGACCGTATTTAATAATTTTGTTGATAATTTTTTTTTTATAATTTATAATTAAGAATTATAATTTTATCTAAACTCAAATGTATTTTGACCTGGTTTTAACTTGAAACAATTCAAATAAATATATTTTTCTTTTTAAATAATTACTCTATGATAACTAATAAATGTGATATGTACATTATTAAACACTTTCCAAACTTGAGACAAACCTTTTATTTATATATATATAGTATTTGTTTTTTAAAATATTTTTTATTTAGAAATATATTAAAATAATATATTTTTATTTTTTAAAAATTATTTTTAATATCAATACATCAAAATAATTTAAAAACATAAAAAAATATTAATTTTAAAAAAAATTTAAAATAATTTTAAAATTTTAAAATACAAAAACAAATAATCTCGTAGCATTTACTTGTACAGGAGTGAACTTTCACTTCTTTTTTCTTTCCTTTTGACTTTCTAAAACTCAGTAAAAAACAAAGAAAGGCTTACTTGTCAAACAGCACGAAAATTCTAACCGGCCTTTTGATTTTTGAGAGAAAAAGTAAACGACAGAAATTATTCCTTTTAAATACACACAAAAAAAGGGAAAAAAACTCATCGGCAGCCTCCATCGAGAGGAGGAAGAAGAAGAAAACGATGGCTTTGCAGGCAGGGGTCTCCACCTCCAAGGTCCTCATTCTCGTCGGTGCAGGTCGGTCCCCCCTCTCTCATCCTTCCTTTCCCTTCTCCTATTATATTTATAAAAGCTTTGAATAGAAATTTATTTATTTTGTTACGATGATTGACCCGATAAAGAATCTAATCTCTTTCAATCTTGGTTTTTTGCTTTGCAAATATCAGCATCTCATATAAATTGAATTGGTAGAGTTTATCTTTTCTGTTTCTTGTTTGGTTGTAAAAATCTACGAATCTATGGTTACTTGATATGATTTTATTGTTCTTATTTATGCTAACATATTCCTTCAATAATGTCTGTGTGTTTTTTTTTTAAGGTTTGACTAGTTCGATTATTTTGAAAAATGGACGGTTGTCTGAACTCATTGGGCAGCTTCAAGAATTACTCAAGGGTGTTGATCAAGTTGAGATCGCCCCCTACAAATACGATAGCGCTCTTCTTGCAGCCCAGGTTTTTGCTTTTTATTTATTTATTAATAAGAAATGGATTTTGTTTTCATAGAAAAGCATAACACAAAGGGATAATCATCTTGTTTTGATACATGAAAAAAAAAAAAAGCAGATTTCTCAACTATGTTTGAACAACAATGTCAGTTTAAATAAATGCAGAAGTGTGCTCATGTGGGTTTTTTTTTTTTTTTAATTATAAATTGAAATAACTTATTTCTGCATTAGTTTAGCACTGCTAGTTTTAGAGATCCTATGTGAAATCATCCCATGGAGGAAATCCTCTAATCAAATCAAGGGGATTTTCTTCCCAGAACCAAAGAAATTTAGGTAATTGAAGTCCATTGGAATTCTGATAGACTGCATTCCATGCGTGTTTTCTTCCTTTAAGGTCGTAGTTGTATTATTATCTGTGAGTTTTGAGAAGATTTTTGAATCTTCTAAGGGGTGATTGTATCTTTTCAAACTGATTGACATGAATAACTTACCAAACTCACCTTGATGTTTGGAAACGTTGGTTTTAGGATAACAAACATTTTTCTTAAAAAGGGGGCATTAATGTGCGGAATAGTAACTAGTTAAATTTCTAAGGGACTCATGGTATTTGATGATTGTCAGCAATCTATTATATTTTTCTTCAGGTTGACTGTTTTTTTTGTGTATTCTCATGTGCCTTAGATTCGTCAATTGGCGCAAGAGATTAAGGAGTTGACCTTATCCAGTCCTGTAACCATCTACAATGGAAATTCTGCTTCTAATGGTAAGCACAGCATATTTTTTCTTTAGAGCTTAAGATTCTAAGTAGTTTCCTTACTATCTTGAAGCGATATTGATTCTTAGTAGTCCACGTTTTGCCATGTCCTTCAATTTTTATATTCTCATGTTCTGAATTGAAATTTCCCTGGATCTTCTATTGATACTTGTATGCAGTAGACCAACCTTCCCAATGGGTTTAAAGTTGATTAAAGTGCATCAAATCTGTCAAGTTTTCGTCCGGCTCTAACAAATCAGTGTGTTAAATATGAGGAGGGTTAACCTTTCAGGACTCTGATAAACATTGATTGTTGGTTCATTTTACTGTGAGATGCAATGTATGCTTTGAAAGCCATATGTGGATCAACTTTGCATTTCTAATAGGACATTTCATTCTTCCTTGATCAACCATTGCAGACTAGAACATGAATCTTAAGTTAACTGCAGTTGAGATATCAAGTGTATCACGAGACTGCTTTCTTATTTTTTTGTTAAATAAAGCCTAAACAAGGACTAGATAACTCTCTAGGTAAAAATATTATAGGATTTAGAATTTTCTCTAAAGATGTTCTTTTCTTGATGTCAGAAAGTGACACTCCTACACTTGGAAGAAGATAAAAACTTGACACGATTAAATAATTGATGTCTTCTCCCAAATGCAGGAGTGTCAAAGTAATAAATAACTCGGCAAGATCGAGGTCGATTAAATAACTCGACAAGACCGGGGTTGATCCACATGGAGGTTAACTATACAAAACTACAAATAATAAAAGAAACAGAGTTGAATAGAACTTTGAAGATGTGATATTAATGTAAAGATTAAACAAAGATAAAATAATTGTCAAGGTTAGAAGATCCACTAATGGTATTTCAAATAAGTATAGTACAATTTTTTTTATTACTCAATTAGAAACAACGCACAAAGAAGGTTTCAATCAGATAATTATTAACGACTCATTTTAAATTATTAACGACTCATTTTAAATTATTAACATGATCATACTAATTAACTTATTTGAGTAACACTAATACTTGTAAATGTTGTCAGGTATTCATGGTGCTAACTTATGTTCACAACAAATCGAGTTCCTTTCATAGCACAATTGTTAGTTATCCATACAGTAGGTTATGAAAGAATCAAGTATTTGTTGTGCCAAAGGTTGTACACCATGAATCTAGACTCACCACTTAATAGGCAAGGTTTTAAGAATAAGTAAGATAACAATTATAAAACATGTTAATAGCAAACTTTCTTGATTATATAAAAATTAAAGTCCATGTTGAGTTTGTACTATACTTATTCTTACACTATTAGTGTAACTTTTTTTCACCTTGGCAAAAATAAACTTAACTAAATATAATGAAGAAGAAAAACATAAATAAACAAGATAAGAACATAATTATGATATAAATTGACTAAGTATAGTAAAGGAAATGATAAGCATAAACAATAGATTAATGAGAATATAACATAAAATAAAACTTGAACATTACAAAAATACAAAGAAAGAAAGTAAGAATAATATTTTTATCTGAAAACCTAGATGCCTAAATGTATGGTAAATGCCCCTTTTTATAGGCTAAAGTTTAGAACTATTGATTTGGTGGCTAACTATTGATTTGGTGGCTGGATGAAACGTCATTGATAACATCAGAATTTGAACACATGATTTTCATGAAAGTTGTGGTTATTTGTCTTAGTTTTCTAACAAAAAAAGAATGGACTCATTTGGACTTATAGAACTCGAGATATAGGCTAAACACCGAATAATGTCTAAGCTGCAAGATAAATTAAGACTTTTATTTTGTTGCTAAGATTTGAACTTGAAAACAACAATATTGAATCTTGGACTCTTCATGAATGTTTTAGGGTCATGTCTTAGCTTTCATCAAGATAAACCACATATAAATCCAAGGTCTATAGCTTTAGTTATGACCTAAAAACCAAATACTATTCCAGTTTGAATTGAAACAACACGTGTTCTTGAACATGGTGGACCAATAAAATCCATATTATAAGATTTTTGATGTCTTTTTTGACGAGAAATGACCCTTACATGCCTCAAAATGACACTATTTCCCTCATTGTCGGGAATACATCTTCAAAATATTTGATCAGTATAATATTCGAATAAGTAAGGGTCATCTCAATAAAAGTTCTTTACTTGGCTTAAAAATTTTCTTTTATCCTAGGTACTCCAAGGAGCTGACAAATCTCTTGTAACAAGAATAAAAAAAAACATTAAGTTATCATAAAAAAAACAAAAAAAAAGGAATAATATATATTTGAAGTTAACCTTAAAAAACACATTAGAACAAATTTTGTTTTCTTCCAAGTAAAGCCTTATAACTATGTGTTGATATATTGAGCATAAAAAGAAAGTTTATTAATATCTTGATTAAGAGGTATGTAACAGACATATAAATCTAATGAGAATTTGTTTATTTGAATAGATCAATGAAAGTAAAATGATGAATGCCTTGTTTTTGGATTTTGTAAATTGTTTTTCTATTTTAATGCTTTAATTACTAGGGATTAATAATAAGCTAGTTGAGGGGTGTGATCGCTACTTAAAAGTGCATTTTCATTAAAGTTTTATATCATCATATTGCACTTAAAGTATCATTAAATTCCTTAACTTAAGCATGTTTTATAATAACATGTCTGATAATATAAAATATATTTAATTTATGGTAAATACTCATTTTAAATACAGGTTTGCAAAATAGGCATATCTCACAATTTAAAGTATTGATTGATTTGTTTAACTATTGAAATTGAGAAGATAAAAAGAAGGTTAAGCTTAAAGAAGAAATTCTAGTTGGGTTAGTTTAATTGAAACTAGAATACTATTTAGTTTTTGGGTCATAATTGAAGTTGTAGACCTTGAATTTATATGTGGTTTATCTTGATGGAAAGCAAAAATATAGGTCTAAAACATTAATGAAGAGTCCAAAATTCACTATTGTCATTTTCAAGTTCAAATCTTAGCAACAAAAAAAAAAGTCTGAATCTATCCTGTAGTCCAGACACTGTTCGATGTTCAGCTAATATCTAGAGTTCTAGAAGTCCAAATGAGTCCATTCATTTTCGGTTGGAAAGCTGAGTCAAATACCCATAACTTTCAAGAAGATCATGTGTTCAAATTTTGATATTATCAATGACGTTTTGTTCAGCCATCAAATCAATAGCTAACCACTAAATCAATAGTTCTAAATTTTAGCCTATAAAAGAAGGCATTTATCATACATTTAGGCATATAGGTTTTCAGATAAAGATATTGCTCTTGCTTTCTTTCTTTATATTTTTGTAATGTTCAAGTTTTATTTCATGTTATATTCTCATTAATTTCTTGTTTATGCATATCATTTCATTTACTCTTCTTAGTCAATTTATTTTTGAGTAATAAAAAAAATTTGGACTATACTTATTTGAAATACCATTAATGAATTCTTTAACCTTGACAATTGTTTAATCTTTACATTAATATCACATCTTAAAAGTTCTCTTGAACTCTGTTTCTTTTATTATTTGTGGTTTTGTATAGTTAATCTCCTTGAGGATCGACCCGGTCTTGCCGAGTTATTTATTATTTTGATACTCATGCACTTCAGAGAAGACATCAATTATTTGATGGTGTCAAGTTTTTGGCGCCGTTGCCGGAGAGGTAAGTTACTGTATAAATTATAAATTTTATTTTATTTTATTTTATCTAATTTTTGTTTCTTCCTTTTCTTTTTCCTTTCTACACTTGTATAAGAGTCTGGTCATGCATATTAAGTGGTAGACTTTCTAGGAAATCTTTATCCTTTTCAGAAAACATGGTCGAAGAGGATAACTAGACACTTGATAATGAGAATAACCGTATTAGAACACTTAGAGACCATATGAATCTAACAAGAACAACTGCACCAGTATGTATATTTTTCCCTCCTGATGCATCTCACTTCAATTTAAACCAGGTATTATTCAACTTTTACCTACTTTTCATAGCTTAGATCTAAAAAATCTATACTTGCATTTGAGAGAATTTAATGAGGTTTGTAATACTTATAATGACTCAAATTGTAGCATGAACACCATCAGATTAAAGCTTTTTCCTTTTTCATTAAAAGATAAAGCTAAAACATGGCTGCAAAATCTTAGGTCAGGATCTATTCGTGCTTGGGATAAAATGCAACAACGGTTTTTGAAGCTTTTTCCTTCTCATAGAACAAACTTTTTCAAATAATAAATCACCACTTTCACTAAAAAATCAGGAGAAACATTTTACCAGTGTTGGGATAGGTATAGAGACTTGCTTAATACATGTCCTCATCATGGTTTTGAAACATGAAAATTGGTTTCACACTACTATGAAGGGTTCACACCTAAAGATAGGCAAATGGTGGAATTGATGTGAAATGAAACTTTTGAAGATAAAGACTCTAATGAAGCAATAGAGTACATAGACTTGTTAGCTGAAAGTGCTCAAAATTGGGACACCACAGACACTTGCGAGGCACCGGGTAAAAATCAGTCTCATACATCTAGTGGAGGCATGTACAACCTTAGGGAAGATCATGGCTTCCAAGCCAAATTTGCATTTTTAGCTAGAAAAATCGAGGCACTAGAATTGAAAATGAGTGGTCAATTAAAATCCATTCAAGAAATTGTGTGTCAAATCTGTGAAATTAATGAATACTTAACCAATGATTATACAACTTTGTCATCTTTTAAGGAGTGTTTTCATGAACAAGCCAATGCTTGAAACAGTTTTCAAATGCCACATGTTAATCCATACTCGCAAACGTACAACCTTGGCTAGAGAAATCATTCAGATTTTAGTTAGAAGAGTAGTAACAATAATTCACAAACTGATTTGACTTGATCCATGTGTTGGCTTCCCGAGCTACTTGCACTTGAATTGTATTGTCCTTTGGGATTTTGCCGTGGTTGAGAAGGAAACTTACCTTTCTCTTGAAAACTGAGAGTAGTTTGAGCATTTTGAGTGTTGTTTATCTCTTGCTTTTCAATGAATGCATTTAGTGTTTCCTCAAGATTTCTTCTAGGATGGGGAACATAAAGAGATACATATCCATGAGAATTTTGAAAATTATGGTGTGCTTAAAATGATGGCTGTGAAGTTTGTGTATTATTGTTACTGCTTTTCCAATTGAAATTTAAATAATTTCTCCAACCAGGGTTGTACGTTTGCGAGTATGAATTAAGATTTGGCCTTTGAAAACTGTTTAAAACATTAGCTTGTTCATAGAGGCATTCCTTGAAAGAAGGCAAAGTTGGACAATCATTGGTTGAGTATTCATTAGTTTCACAGATTTGACACAATTTCTTGAACAAATTTTAATTGACCACTCATTTTCAATTCTAGTGCTTCGATTTTTCTAGCTAAAGATGCAAATTTGGCTTGGAGGCCATGATCTTTCCTAAGATTGTACATGCCTCCACTAGATGTATGAGGTTGAGTTTTACCCAGTGCCTCATAAGTGCCTGTAGTGTTTTAATTTTGAGCATTTTCAGCTAACAAGTCTATGTACTCCATTGCTTCATTAGAGTCTTTATCTTCAAAAGTTTCATTTTACATCAATTCCACCATTTGCCTATCTTTAGGTGTGAACCCTTCATAATAGTGTGAAACCAATTTTCATGTTTCAAAACCATGATGAGGACATGTATGAAGCAAGTCTCTATACCTATCCCAACACTGGTAAAATGTTTCTCCTGATTTTTTAATGAAAGTGGTGATTTATCATTTGAAAAAGTTTGTTATATGAGAAGGAAAAAGCTTCAAAAACTGTTGTTGCATTTTATCCCAAGCACGAATGGATCCTGACCTAAGATTTTGCAGCCATGTTTTAGCTTTATCTTTTAATGAAAAAGGAAAAAGCTTTAATCTGATGGTGTTCATGCTACAATTTGAGTCATTATAAGTATTACAAACCTCATCAAATGCAAGCATAGATTTTTTAGATCTAAGCTATGAAAAGTAGGTAAAAGTTGAATAATACCTGGTTTAAATTGAAGTGAGATGCATCAGGAGGGAAAACTATACATGCTGGTACAGTTGTTCTTTTTAGATTCATATGGTCTCTAAGTGTTCTAACACGGTTATTCTCATTATAAAGTGATTAGTTATCCCTTTCGACCATGTTTTCTGAAAAGGATGAAGATTTCATAGAAAGTCTACAACTTAATATGCGTGACCAAACTCTCATGCAAGTATAGAAAGAAAAGAAACAAAAATTACATAAAATAAAATAAAATTTATAATTTATACAGTAACTTACCTTTCCAGCAACGACGCCAAAAACTTGACACCATCAAATAATTGATGTCTTCTCCCAAGTATAGGAGTGTCAAAGTAATAAATAACCTGACAAGACTGGGGTCGATCTACAAGGAGATTAACTATACAAAACCACAAATAATAAAAGAAACAGAGTTGAAGAAAACTTCTGAGATGTGATATTAATGTAAAGATAAAACAATTGTCAAGGTTAGAGGATCCACTAATGGTATTTCAAATAAGTATAGTCCAAACTTTTTTTTATTACTCAACTGAAAACCATACACAAATAAGGTTTCGATCATATGATTTATCATTAATGACTCATTTTAAATTATTAACATGATGATACTAATTATTTTATTTGAGTAACACCAATACTTGTAAGTGTTGTTAGGTATTCATGATGCTAACTTATATCCACAACAAATCCAGTTCCTTTCATATCACAAATATCGGTTATCCATATAGTAGGCTATGAAAGAATCAAGTATTTATTGTGTCAAGGGTTGTACACCATGAATCTAGACTCACCACTTAACAAGCAGGATATTAAGAATGAGTAAGATAACAATTATAAAACATGTTAATAGCAAACTTTCTTGAAATAAACATTAAAGTTCATGTTGAGTTTGTACTATACTTATGGAGAATTCTTACTTCTCAATCTTATTACAAAATATATTCCTGATTATATACAACATCTACAAATCTATATTAGGAAGGCTATTAACTACACATAAATAGGTGTTATTATTTGGACTTGATTTATGGAAAAGAAAATCTGGCTTTCTATATTTATTTTTCATAAATCAGGTTCAGATCAGATTCAAATCTGCCTTGATTTCTTCAGAATCTTCAACAATACTTATTCTTACACTATTAGTGTAACTTTTTTACCTTGACAAAAATAAACTTAACTAAATATAAAGAAGAAGAAAAACATAAATAAACAATATAAAAACATGATTATGATATAAATTTGAATATTATAAAAATATAAAGAAAGAAAGCAGGAGCAATATCTTTATTTAAAAACTCAGATGCCTAAATGTTTGATAAATGCCTCCTTTTATAGGCTGCGATTTAGAATTATTGATTTGGTGACTAGACAAAACATCATTGATAACATCAGAATTTGAACACATGGTCTTCATGAAAGTTGTGGGTATTTGTCTCAGCTTTTCAATAAAAAAAAGACTCATTTGGACTTTTAGAACTCAAGATATGGGCTGAACCCCGCATAATGTCTGGGCTGCAGGACAGATTCAGACTTTTCTTTTGTTGCTAAGATTTGAACTTAAAAACAACAGTAGTGAATCTTGGACTTTTCATGAATGTTTTAGATCTAAGTCTTAGCTTTCCATCAAGATAAACCATATATAAATTCAAGGTCTACAGCTTCAATTATGACTCAAAAACTGAATAGTATTCTAGTTTGAATTGAACTAGCCTAACTAGATTTTATTCTCTAAGCTTAGCCCTCTCTTTGTCTTCTCAATTTCAATAGTTAACACCTCAATCAATCCTCTGAATTGTGAGATATAATTATTTTGTAAATCTACATTTAAAATGAACATTTATTATAAATTAAAGTATTTTATATTATCAGATTTATTATTCTAAAACATGCTTAAGTTAATAAATTTAATGATATTTTAAGTATGATGATATAAAACCTTAATGAAAATGCACTTTTAAGTACCGATAAAAAAACATTCAGTCTAGTTATTGTGTTAGCATTTCTCATAAGTGGATAGTTTTATTAGATATTTTTGGCAAGTGGCAACATTTCTATTTGTCCATCTTGATATAAGAGTTCAAAATGTAACAACACTTGTAAATTCTCTTGCACACACAGGGAGTTTTTCATCTTACCTAGTGCCAGCTGCTGCTCTTGGAGCAATGGGATATTGTTACATGTGGTGGAAGGCAAGATTCTTAATGCTTAAAATTAAAACTATTTCTTCTCACAAATGCTGATAGTGTTGCACATGTTAGCACATTGGCTTCTTGCTGATTGAAGTGTGTATGCATCGTCTATTTGCTTTATGGCACAGGACTGGTCATTTTCAGATGTAATGTTTGTAACAAAGAAAAATATGGCAAATGCTGTTGCAACTGTGTCAAAACAAATGGAGAATGTATCAGAAACATTGGCTGTAAGTAGTCTGGGCTATTCTTTTGAATAAGTCTTATGTCTTAGATAGCAACTCTATTTTTTGGATCCTTTGCAGTATTCTTAGTTCTCAATCGGCCATGAACTTGTGCAGTCAACCAAAAGACATCTAACAAAAAGGCTGGAAAATCTGGACTGGAAGATTGAGGAGCAGATAGAAACATCTAAGCTCATTGCCAGTGATGTACTTTCAATATTCTCCTTTTACTATTGATAGATATCAATTATTTCTCTCTCTTTCTTGTTTTCCCACCTTTCTTCATTTCCTAGGGCATAAGGTGTGCTTAATTGTATACAAGCCAAGCTTAGCTAACCATCACTTAACATGTCTAGCTCAGCTTGTAGAAATATGTAGCACAGTAGGAACATGAACTTGAACTTGATTGAGCTACCGAGTGAATCTGGTCTGTTATGTGGTCATAGAACAGAAAGGCAACATGATGTAGAGTAGAAAAGAGAAGGGAAAAGGCAGAATAATAGAGAGGAAATAGGGTAGAGAAGAGGGACATTTAATTTGATTGAGAAATGAAAAATCATGTGCCTGTTAAGTTTGATAGACTTAAGTAACGAAAGGTTGGATTTGAGAATCTGGTGAAACCAAAGGTTACAACAGCTTAATTTATTACACGAAGTTGTGATTGAGAAAACATGTAATATATAAGCTACTTTAATAGGTTTCCCCTGTTTTCTTTTAGCACAATATTTTCTTTCTTTTTTGTGTAGCTTAAATAGTTCACCTCAGTGACCTCACTCTATTCCTTGCCTGTAGTGACATGGATTTAAATATATACTGCGAGGGGGGGCCTAATAAAGAAGAACCTTGTTTGATATTGAGAATCTATGTATCTGTTGATTTGGGTACAGTTTGAATTAGAATTTGGGATCATGGTTTATTGTGGTGGTAGAAGTATTGGGTGCGGAGCAACTTCGCATTGAAGAGCACAATTTCATCCCAGTGACTCTTCACATAATCCCGTTTTACATAGAATAGGACCACGTAATGATCTTCACAAAGGAAGGTCTGCATCCACTATGCCCAAAGGAGTCTCTTTCTGATAAATTAAGAAAAATGTGGAAATTTGTGTCCCAATGCATCTGATTCTGTTTCTTATGAACTCCCATACCCACTCACAAATGAATATGCAGACAGCAGATAGTATTTTAACTAGTTCATCTCATATCCAGATAGACATGTATTTCAGCTATGGCAATATTACTTGCATGCAGGTAGATGAGATGAAATCAAACCTTTCCCAAATCGGATATGATGTTGAATCAATCCATCAAATGATATCTGGCCTGGTGAGTTGTGATGCTGCTTCTTATTTCTTAAATTTAGTTCTGATTGAAGGATGCCTTTGTTGACTCCTCATATCTCTAAAATCTCAACAGGAAGGAAAGCTTGAACTTCTCGAAAGCAAACAGGTTTCATTTAGTCTTCTTACTCAATGAGTTCCTTCTAACAATTTGCAGTGGCTCAGAAATTTTTGAATCCATGCCATGCAGGATACCACAAACTCTGGTCTCTGGCACCTATGTCAATTTGCTGGAGGCTTTAAAGATGGGCTTGGTACTAAAGTTTATCAGGTCTGATAACCATCTGCTGCAATTTCACCTCCTTTCCGCTTATAATAATTTTAGGTGATGGACGTTTTGCCAATTATCCACTATCTCCCTGCCTCTTCCCTCTTCGTTCTCCCAGCTTGCTTTGCCAACTTTATTGGCATCTACATGGATAATGCCCAGGTTGTGACCCTTGCTCTGTGAGGTGTTGAGGGATGGGCTTCTTGGGCTGATTCTGGTCGCACCTTGTCAATCGTTGTACTTAGTTACTAATTGAACTATTTTACCTTGGGATTTTGTTAGGATGTTGGTGCTAAGCTAGCGAACCCTTCAGCAATGTCATATGAAGAAAGGTCTCTAAAGGTATGTCAACTCCCATTTTCTTCACTTATTCCTCATTCCATTTTCCATGACATGGTCCATCATATTGTTTCAGGGTCTTCAATTTATTGCTGAAACCAAAGAGTCGGATAAGGTTGAGAAACCAGTAGAAAATGTGAAGAATGATCTTCATATCTACCCTGGTGAAAAAGTCAAAACTGTGAAGACGAGAGTACACAGGTCATATCCGGTCGGGTTTTCTTTGACCCGAGACATTGTCGGATCCGGCATATAGATTTCAATTATCTACTGGATGTTTTTGATTTTTTATGCAGACATCCTTTCTTTTGATTCCATGATGTGCATGGCTCGTTAGATTGACTTATCGATTCTTGCAATGAAAAATGCGGGTTAGCTTTGGGTTGCTCAAGTGTATTTACCAATTGCTTCCAGGATTCTCTTGTTTCCATGATTTGCTCTGATTTTTTTTTTTTTTTTGTAACTACATGTCAATGCTACTTTTTGAAATAAACCTCCAAGCATTTTGAGAAGGTTTTTTTATGCAGACGGGGAGTAGGAGTACAAAAAAAGATATTTTTATGCATGCATCAATGTTTTAATTATATTAAGCTTTATTGGTTTTATGATATTCAGCCATATTCGAAACCTTCTATCCGAGTTATTCTTGTAATTAAGATGCATAAAATGTGGAAAAAAAGTACTTGTTCTGATATCGAAATCAAAAGCCAGCAAAAATAACCTCTCTAAGCGGGTTATTCTTGGTGATGGGTGGAAATAACAAGTAATTTTTGTTTTATATCAATAAAAAAGAGGATGGAATTGTCATTTAGTAATTTGGTCACTAAAAATCCTAATTGATCTCAATGTCTGGATAGATGCGATTGATTGTATATAGGGAGAACGTGTAACCCCTATTACACCTTACCCAAGATAAACTATATTGTTTGTTTGTCTAATGTAAAGTAAAGTATTATTGTGTTTTCTTACCATTGGTCTATCTAACGTTTAAGAAAAGTCATCCCCGGTAAAGAGATTTTTATCTTATCTTGTTAAAACTTAACCATTCTAATGTCAAAAAAATAAATAAATAAAAGAAAGAATATTTTATTCAATATTGGAAATATATCTTACATATAAGTTTATAATACTGTATTTTAAAAGAAAACAAAATAATTTTTTTGGTGTTCTTGAAATGTAGGCCAAGTTTTCGTGGCTTTAATAAATTGGTTATTAAATAAAAAAATTCATGAAAAAATATCAACAAAAGTATTTTTTGAATTTTTAAAAATGCTAAATCATGCCTTGTATATTTTTAATTTTTATTATTTATAAAAATATATTTTTTATTTTTTATTTTTGAGAGACTTGGCCATATGTACACAAATAAAAACATGTATTTTTTTATTTTCTTTGAATAAGAGAATTTTTACTTTTTTGTAATTTTCTGAAACTTTTGAAGAAAAGCGGGTATATTTAATACCGGGTTAATATTTTATAGTATAAGTCTACAATCCAAATATTAAATAAATTGGTTGGAAAACAAGCGAGGGAACCAAAAATAATTTTAAAATGGTCCTTGAATTTCTTTAGCATTTTTAGAAATTATTTGGGGTTTGTTTGGCAAAAACACAAAAAATAAGAAAATAAATATTTTGGGAAAATCAACATGGCGTGTTGCCAAACACGCCCTTATCAATAAAAAAAAAGGCTTAAAAAAATACCTCAAAGCTGTGTTTGACAAACACGTCTTAAGGACAAAAATTGTGTTTTTTTTCTTTGCTAAAATTTCATTCAGCCAAACATGACCTTAAGCTGATGGACTCAGCCTAGCTGCGTGGGCTGGGCCTCTGAGTTTAAATTCTAAACCCAAAAACAAAGCCCAAAAAAAAAAGGAAAAAAAAGAAAGAGTAAAGATCAAAGGAAGAAAAATCCTTGAATCTTACTAAAGAACACAAAGAAAAAAAACAAAAAATGTAAACTTGATTTTATATCAAAATTCGTTAAAATCATCAACACAAAAAGATGCAACATGCAACACTAAAACATAATCATGCATCAAACAACTAAAATGAGCTCTGATATGAACAAGTCAGCCCTAACAACAACAAAACCCTAAACCCAGCATTCAAAAGTTTTAGGGATTGATTGATCCAAGATAAACTTTAAGAAAACAAAATAAAGGTATAAAATGGTAATGTGTGTGCTATAATTTTGATAGAAGCTCAACAAGGAGGCTAAAACATTAACACCTAAGAAGACCTAAATCTGTGTTCAAGAACATTCAAAATTAAAACTAAGAAACCATCCCTTCAACCTAGAAAACTTTTAACTTATAAAAAACATAAAAACTTAACAATAAGACCTAAATATAGTAGCCTTGACAAGCATACTTATGTACACTTCAACAAACATAAGAAAACATCAATAAAAACAGAAAATTAATGCAACAGTACTTAGATCAAGTTTCATAGCAAACATATTTTGAAATCTAACAATTTGAAAACATTAATCAGCCACATCTTTTAGGTTTCAAAAACATGAAACCTCTTCAAAATTCAAAGTGGCTAGTTGAAACCCATGAAGGGTGAGCCTATACTTAGAAAATATTTTAAAAGGATGAGGGGATCTCAAAGAAAGTGACCTATGTTGACGCCTATATTTAGAGAAATTTCTATAGGGCAAAGGGGAGTGGATCCATGTCGATACTTATACTTAAAAATAATTTTAAAAGGCAGAGAGGACAGATCAATGGAAGGTGATTCTATTGCACCAAAAAACCTAAGTACATCCCTTAGAGAGTAGTTGTGCTTGAGTGTGGGAGGTATATGACTATCCTAGAATGATATGAGACATGAGAGCCTTTACTAATGAGACCCCTTTAAAAAAAAGAGATTTTCATGTTTTAATAAGCATGATATGAGTGTTTTGTCTTGGTATTTATGACCGTTAGAGTGGTATGCTATCACCATATTCTAGTTCTAGTTGCAACCTGACTTACTTAATAGATTACATTCCTATTAATGAATTAGATTTTGTTTATTCATTTTCTTACCAAAAATGATTTTAGTTAA
>Ga0307515_10007540_pt1 | contig 21494 bp, 33 predicted proteins | sample 17_EM_MG_FD_194513 | JGI IMG/M metagenome (GOLD analysis project Ga0307515, IMG submission 194513) | Populus trichocarpa ectomycorrhiza microbial communities from riparian zone in the Pacific Northwest, United States - 17_EM | ecosystem: Host-associated > Plants > Roots > Unclassified | place...
GTTTGGATACGCATAGCGTAACCTGGTTTGGTCGGTGCGGGCCATATGCAGTGTACCCGCTACGCCGGCGGAACGTTGACGCCAAGAGATCAATTGATCAACCGCCTGGCGTGGATCGCGGAACTTTTGGGAGAAACTCAACGAAGTGGACTGGATCGGAAGAAAATGCGAAATTACCCAGACCAGGAAATCACAGTGCACGATTGCGTGTGTGGTGCACGAGGGGGGGACCTCCGTGACAGGAGTTGTTTGAAACTCTTACATGTAGTACTTATATGTGACGGTGACAGCTCACGACGGGAGTTCCTGGTTCAAGCAACCGCGTTCCTGAATCCGGCGGTCCCTGCACTTCCGAACGGACCGCCGGGAATTGAACTGGCCGGGGCAATTGCCACCGATCGGCTCGATGACGGTGGCGCCGGTTCTCTCCCCCATAACCTATGCTGAAGGGAACAACTACCACGACGATACCTGGATCCCAGGACACGACTCGATTTCCACTCTGAATGGGGGGACACGATTGTTCAACTGTTCCCCAAATATGATGGAGTTCACTGGAGCGTGACCGCAGCTTCCAATTGAGCTCGCCCTCTAGCTTTTATTCCCCAATCACGACTTCTCTTTTCACCGAGCTCCGAGGTCACTTTCCTGTTTCAGATCTCTCCCTCCCTCGCCATCCACCGAGACTTCCTCCCTTCTTCTCGTACACGTCTGAACCTGACCCATGTCTGACCAAAAACCATGGTCCGATAATCCAAACGCCCCACAGATCCCGTATGATCTGTATTTTTGGGAAAAGGCTGCTTTCGCCGGGGAACTCATCGCCGCAATTCTCTATGGTTTGCCAACCTATAGATCCGTTTGTTCAATTCTCACTCACCTTGTTCGTTTGACCAATTGCTCTAGGAATCGTCATCGTCATCTTCTTCCGATGTATCACTGCCCTATTCAATCCCGCCAATCGCAGAAGGGAGGGCACCAAGTGGGCACTCATAATCTACACCGTTCTCATGTTCTCGCTTGTGACCGTACGCTCCGTCATGACCTTCAATTTAATGTCCATTTCCTTCATCGACAACCGTGAATTCCACGGTGTCGGCGACCGGTTACCTCCTGGGCCGATTGGATACACGCTCTCCGCCCAGTGCCTTAAGGCGATCGGCATTGTTCCCAATCTTACCTTCCTCTTGAACAACTGGCTAGCAGATGGCCTTTTGGTATGTTTTTCCCTCCCATTCACTCACCAAGAAGCCTCACATAGGTTGCTCTTCCAGCTATATCGATGCTACGTTATCTATGTCATGAACATCTGGGCCATCGCCTTCCCCTCCATTATGTACTTCGGCTCTCTAGGTGCGCACCTGATCCCTCCACACGTCGGCAGCGCTCCGGGCTAATGACACCATCGATACAGCGACAGGCATCGTAATCATCTACCGGTCCACGCAACCGGGCAGCTGCCTCCAGAATTCCGTCACCGCCAACCTTGGTCTTTCGTACCTTTCGATCTCGCTTTCGCTCAACGTCTTCCTCACGCTCATGATCGTTATACGGCTCGTCCTGCACAGCAAGAATATCCGCAGCGTCATGGGGGCTCCTTCCGGGTTCACTGGATTATACAAGACCGTCATCACCATGCTCATCGAGTCTTCTGCAATTTACGCTGCAAGTTCCTTGTTATTTCTTGGATTTTGGGGTTCTGGAAGCCACATTGGGGAAGTTTTCTCAGCAATTCACGCTGAGGTTCAGGTCCGTGCCCTTTCTCCTAGCACACGGCGGTCTTCGAACATGGTTGTCTGATGTAATCGCAGGTCATTGCTCCATTGCTCGTCGTTCAGCGAGTCGTCAATCAGAGGGCGTTGACGAGCAAAAACTTTGCCGCTGGGAATGTCAGTTCGATCAACTTTAGGAGCCGAGGAAGGACAACGGATGGTAGTGAGATTATTCCTGATGGGTACCCCATGAGCCCAGTGGGTATGCATGGAGGGAGCTCGAACGAGCTTGACATCAAGGCCGAGACCATGGTCGATTTCTGTCGGGATAGTAAGATCGTATGTTAATTAGGAGACCACAATCATCTGGACGGTAACGGAGGAGGGAGGGATGTCTGGTCCGCGTTAGAGTGCGCAATTTGGGGAGGGTCGAGGAGAGTGAATTAAGGAGGAGGTATCGCCGGAACCAATTCGACTCGTCTTAGGCCGGGCGAGGAGATACAGCATCGAGTACACGTGCAGATGCAAATTGAAGGAGCTCGACGAGAGCTTCCAAGGGCTTGCACGGCCACAGTAAACCGGGGACGGGCTCTTTGAAGGCTTTGTAGCAGTAGGCAAAACGAAATCACGGTGAAGTTGTAGATTTCCCTCGTTTACTAGACGATAATCAGTAGCGCCGGCAAGCGGCAGTGCCCACGACCATCACCTTTTTTTCTTCGTTTTTCGACTGTCGTCTTCGACAGGACTATTCTTTCCTTTCGTTCCCTTTTCCTTGAGTGACTTTTCATGACGAAATATGTGAGTCTACAAATTTCGTAAGGGTGCCACTAGTGGCACTACCCGAGATTTTTTGTCGCATCATCCATATATGCGCCTTTAATTATCGAGATGTACATAGATCAGCACGGGTTCTCCCTCACCTGTACCTCCACCGTGGGTGACACCCTCTCGCCAACGCAACATTTCCACCCAGTGCCGGTTCAAGGAACGGTGTAGTTACCTTTAATCGCAGGGCTTTCTCTCAATCTTTCGGCCCTTGTTTCCAACGAGGACCGGAGCGAATGAGATTGAAGCAATAAATGCGGCGCGGTTCTGTCATGCTACTCAGATTTTCGGAAAAAACCTCAATGTTGTTTGAAAGTAGACCTTTCTACGACCATGACGCTATGGTTTTCGAGTGAATCCGTTAAGTTCTCGAGGTGTTGGACGTCAAGCAGGTTGGTGAGGTCTTTCGAGCCAAACCAAAAAAAGACCGTGGGGAAAAACAATTTGAAAGTGACACGGAATTAGAGTCGTTCAGCCAAAAGTTGATCGGACGAACAACAAGACCCCCTCCCTTACGGTCGTGGGGATCATTATGAGAATTTCGTCAACCTCGAGAGGGGATCTTCGGGTTCACGCGACACGGATGAGGTATGGATGAGCCTCGTTGTGGACGATGCCGACGATCGATTGATCGATAGGGTCGATGAAAGAACTGCGGCCTCATGCATCGATACACCAAAATTCTACGACGAGGAAGCAAGACCGTGATCACATTCTGCCCCTATAACCCTCCTAACATTGACCACAACCATCCTAATCTAGGGAGTTCACTTGTAGATGTAACACAATCTCTCATTCAGAGGGTCCATCAACTCATAGACGATATACTCGTTCATAATACCATCCGTCGGAATTGATGTGGAGAACTACGAGAGAATTCGTTAACCGAACAAGGGTTCATCAAGACACTACGCACATTCATGAAAGGAGGAGCCCCATTCGGGAAGACCGGGTCGCCTCGGCCCACAGCAACGGAACCTCCGGTAAACGACAAGAAATTGACGGGATTGGCATTCTGCCAGTCATACCAGAGCTTGTCGACCATCTGGGGGAGACGGTATGTCAGAAAATCGGGCTACTCGCACTTATCCGCCGTACCGCATGGTGCATCATAAACAAGGGATCTATTGAAATGTCAGAATCATAGATAACGGGGATGCACATCAATCGGGGACCCACCATTGGGGGACCACTTGGGGCCGCCTGTGCAACCGGCAGGAGCGGTCGACGGACAGTTTCCAAAAAGGTCTCTGGGTGGGGTCCGTGAGCGGGCAAAGCCGTAATGCATTTGGGAGGTTGACACACCCTCCAACAATATCATGAACAGCTGCATGCGACCCTGGTGCAAACCGTGCCTGGAAACCAATGAAATCACCCTGAAAACCGTTTACCATGGCCGCTTGACTCTCAGGCGTGAATACGGTCGTCAAGAGCTCGTCAGGATTATTGGGATTATTTGGCGTATACCGGCGACGAAGCCTGTGAGGCGAGGGATACGAGACGATGAAGTCGTCGGCGAATGCACCGTCGGTAATTTGATCGTCATCATTGGAGTCGCCCCAACCGCCCACCCCGCTAGTGGTATCGGGATCCCAGAAAGTGCTGTTCTGGAAATTCGATGCGTCTGTAATAGGGATTAGTGACGTGGAGTTGACATGGCGGGAACATACCGAGCCTCCAGTCCCAGTACGGTTGAGTGCCGGTGTATCCGCATTTCTCCTGAAGAATAGTTTCGAAATCTTTGACATATGCACGATGCCAGGGGAAGAACTGGCCAGTGCCGTGGATCTAGGTTTGTGTTGGATTCCTGTATGGGGAGTGGGTGGGTCCAGCAAAGGACTTACAACGGGATTGAGATCCATATGGACATAGACCCAATCTGTTCCGATATGAAGCAAGTAGTATCTTCGAGAAAATGGGGTATGTACGAACCGTCGAAATATGAACTGCTGGTGTTGACGGGTGGAATTGCGGTGTAGGTCGTGTTGAAGGTTGGCACCAGAGAAGAGTTGTGGGGTAGCGTGTGGAGACACTGTGCAGGGAAGTGTCAGTTACGCGAGAAGCATGCTCACAGGTGTTTACCTTGACGGCAGCGATCCATTCTGCACGCTCACGGGGGGCCAAACTCCTCCATTCGCGGCGAACTGAGGGATGGGAGCAGCGTGGTCGTGCAGTTACGGATTGCCCGAATAGAGAGACGGCGGCGAGGGCGAGACCCGTGAAACGATAGATGAGCATTCCTAGAGATTGCAAGCATGGGGAGAGAGGAGGGAGTTGAGCCAGATTCACTCCTTATCTAACCTACCCCTCGTCCGGGATACCATTGAAAAAGCGATCAGATCCCATTCGACAGCAGAATGTCAGAATGTCGCGTTTCGAGATTAGCCCCCGCAGACATATAATCCGGGGCACGATTGGACCGGCGCCTGCAGTCCTCCTCGCCGTTGCGGGGAGGATCGACTCCAAGATCAAATTTGCGGATTCCGTATAGTCTACCTGGCATGATAGTTCCCATATCGGGGCCTGAGTGCCGGGAATAAAGACCACCTTATTATTGGTTTCAGGGTCTGGGTCTGCGTGTTGTACGTAGCTGAATTGAGCCTTGCTTCCGGTGTCTGTGCTGAAGGAGATGAGATAGGGGAACAACAGAGCTTAAGAGACAACATCAAAATTCAGATCGGAACAGAACGATTCTAGCTCTGAGATGCCCATTGAAAGCGTTGCAAAGAGCCTCGCAACCTCCCTGTACCGTGGTTCACGTGGGTATACATGACCGAGCCACAGCAGTCACGGAGTCAGGGGCCGGACGATACGCTTGTCGGCAAACGCCGCGCCGCGGCCAGGCACGCACTGCCATGATCCCACGAGGGCCAATAGGAATGTGGGGCAGCAGCTGGCACGGCTTTGAGAATTCTGGTGGGTGGGCTGGTAAGTGAACGACCCGAAGAGAAACGAGTGGTGTACCTGCTTTTGCGACCAAACCTTGCGATACAGCAATCCAACTTCGTGGGTGGCATCAGCGTCCCCAGTGTCAATCTCGTTCTGTAATTTAAAGACGAGGATATGCACTTGGGTTCCACATTGTATAGAGAGGATGGCTCCGTCCGCAGATGTCTCATCTGGATTCCGAAAGTTCTCAATATCATGTCCCAGAAGAATTTCGAGGAGTGGCGTAACTACACCCTGACGAGCTCCCCCGGCTCTCTAAACCCGAGCTCTGAACCCGAGGCTGGATTCCAGCCTAACCCTGGCGCGCCTTCTCGTTATCGTAGTATAAGCGGCAGAGCACCATGAAACTGCTCCCTCGTAACAATATACCAAAATTGCACATCGAGGGAGCAAGACCGTGATCACGTTCTGTCCCTATAACCCTCCCAACATTGACCACAAGCTTCCTAATCTAGGGAGTTCATTCGTAGACGTAACACAATCTCTCATTTAGAGAGTCCATCAGCTCATAGACGATATACTCATTCATAATACCATCCGTCGGGACCGGTGTGGAGAACTACGAGAGGGTTCGTGAACCGAACAAGGGTTCATCAAGACACTACGCACATTCATGAAGGGAGGTCCCCCATTCGGGAAGGCCGGGTCGCTCACACCAACGGAACCTCCGGTAAACGACCAGAAATTGACGGGGTTGACATTCTGCCAGTCATACCAGAGCTTGTCGACCATCTGGGGGAGACGATATGTCAGAAATTCGGGCTACTCCCACTTATCTGCCGTACCGCATGGTGCATCATAAACAAGGGATCTATCGAAATGTCAGAACCGTATATAACGGGTATGCACACCAATCGGGGACCCACCATTGGGGGACCACTTGGGACCGCCTGTGCAACCGGCAGGAGCGGTCGACGGACAGCTTCCAAAAAGGTCTCTGGGTGAGGTCTGTGAGGAGGCGAAGCCCCAATGTATTTGGGAAGTTGACACACCCTCCAACAATTTCATGAACAGCTGCATGCGACCCTGATTCAAGCCGTGCCTGGAAACCACTGAAATCACCCTGAAAACCGTTTACCATGGCCACTTGACTCTCAGGCGTGAATGCGTTCGTCATGAGCTCGTCCGGATTGATGGAACTATTTGGCGTATACCGGCGACGAAGCCTGTGAGGCAAGGGATACGAGAGGAGGAAGTCATCGGCGAATGCACCGTCGGTAATTTGATCGTCATCGTTGGGGTCGCCCCAACCTCCCACCCCGCTAGTGGTATCGGGATCCCAGAAAGTGCTGTTCTGGAAGTTTGATACGTCTGTCATAAATATTAGCGACGTGGAGGTAACATGACGAGACCATACCGAGTGTCCAGTCCCAGTACGGTTGAGTGCCGGTGTATCCGCATTTCTCCTGAAGAACACTTTCGAAGTCCTTGACATATGCACGATGCCAAGGCAAGAACTGGCCAGTGGGGTGGATCTAGGTTTTTGTTGGATTATTGTTCGGGGAATGGGAGGGTCCAACAGCGACTTACAACGGGATTGAGATCCATATGGACATAGACCCAATCTGTTCCGATATGAAGCAAGTAGTATCTGCGAGAAACGGGGTATAAACGAACCGTCGAAATATGAACTGCTGGTGTTGACGGGTGGAATTGCGGTGTAGGTTATGTTGAAAGTCGGCACCAGAGAAGAGTTGTGGGGTAGCGTGTGGAGACACTGGGCAGGGAAGTGTCAATTACGCGAGAGGCATACCCGGGGGGGGGGGGGGTTACCTTGACGGCAGCGATCCATTCTGCACGCTCATGGGGGGCCAAACTCCTCCATTCGCGGCGGACAGAGGGATCGGAGCAGCGTTCTTGTGCAGTTACGGACTGCCCGAATAGGGTGACGGCTGCAAAGGCGAGACTCGCAAATCGATGGACGAGCATTCCTAGAGAAGATAGCTTCAACAAGGGGATGGGGAGAGAAGAGAGAGAGTTGAACCAGGTTCACTCAGTATATAACCCCCCTTCGTCCGGTGCTGCTCCGGCTCACAGGCTGATACGTTCTCCGCCGTGACTTCTGCATCCGTCATGAACTTCAGCTCCAGCCGGGCCCGAATGAAGAGATGGCCGCTCCCCCCGCTTCTTCGTCCAACACCAACAATATCACTTTTCGCGAAGGCGCACCTAGCGCGGCTGGGCACAATCAATTAGAAACTGCGGTGGAAAAACAACTACGAGCTCACGGAATAACTAATAGGCGCGGCTGGGAACAATCGATTAGAAACCGCGGTGGAAAACCGAATACGAGCTCACGGAATAATTGATAGGCGCTTCCACATCAACTTGAAATCAGGAGCCAGTGAGGGATGTCGATGATCGATTATGACGGACTCAATGGTAGACCCTTCCTTCGGATATGTACCCGAGTATGGAGGGGGCTCGAATGAGCTTGGCGTTGGGGTCGAGACCACGATCGATTTCCGTCAGGACGGTACAGCGCGTTGCGAAACTATAGACCGCTTTTTCGAAAAATAGAACGGGATTCTTTGTTTATGTGCCATGACATGTAAACAAACATTTACACCACCGGTTGGCAGAGATCGTATGTCCCCCCGGGCCCTCCCAAAAACCTCCGGGATAAGAGCCGAAGGCATAACTCATGACACCTTGCTTGTCTGTGCGTGTGTGGCAGAGCTGAGTGTATAAACATGAGTGCGGCGAGGTATTTTGATGGCTTGTGGCAAACAGCGCTCATCATGCATCAACTTCGAGGTTGATCTCCGCACCGATTCTGCACTCAAAATCTTTGTTTACACGTCACAGTATAAACAAAGAAATCTTATCCTGTTTTCTCGAAAAGCGGTCTATCGTTTTGCAACGCGCTGTAAGGTCCAACTTGATGGCGTTCAGTCGGCCTTCTCCGAAGGTAGGCACGAAATTGGCCACGCGGGTACATTACTATATAAGGGAAATATTATGTAACAATTCATCACCTTCCTCCATTTCTGATTGGTCCGTGGACCTATGGTAGAAGAAGCGCTGGGTCTGTTACCAGTGCATGGCGAGCGGTTCCTTGCCGCCTACTCTTGCCTAGTTCACTCCCCGACAGTGTTGGCATCCTGGTTTCCAGACGTATTTGTTGAGCGGGGGCGCCAGGAGTTTGTCCCTTCTTCGAAACGGTATTTATTAGTCGAGCTTGTTAGTCGAGCTTGCGAGACTCTATACAGCGTAGCGAGTCCAAAATGCGTAGATTTGTCAGCAAACGTATTACCTTTTTTAGTAATACAATTTGCTTATCTAATTTCCGCGAGTCGGCTCGCGCGCGTTTCCCACACCAGCGAGTTGTGGACTTCAAATTTCTGGCAACACGAAAATCTGAAAAAATCCAGGCCACAAAATATATAGTGAAAGAAATTGGGTTTTGCATAAAAAAAGTTCGGAATGGGCGAGTTCGACGCTGCCATGAGGGACAACCCTCATAAATAACATTTTATTTGATAAAATTATGGTCACCGTTCCCAGGTGTAGCCCCCCAGTCCGCTGGGCGCCCTACAGGCGCCCAAGTAGATATTTTCGCTCCTCAATTTGGCCACTGTCACGAAGTTGTGGTGAGAAGGTGACCGACACCATACATTCCCGGGGCTGCCACTCGTACTTTGGGCGCTGACGCGATCGGAACTTGGATGCAAGTCGCGTAATCTCTGCAGCTCGTTCGTTGGCATTTCCTGTGACTATGTACAGTTAACAAAGGTCCATGCAAAAAAAAGATTTCAAAGGTCCTGGGGTGTAGGGGTCGATACGTGTAATTAACCTACCCTTAGCGGAGGGATCCTGAAAACCAAAAACGCGAATTGGTGAGAAAGCTGGTTAAGCGTGTGACCGAGAAACTCGCGAAACCGTGCTTCAGCATCGCTTTCGGCGATGGTATAGATGACCTCGAGGGCAACTGCGACACGTGCAAGTCGAGTCATTTTCTCATGGTGCACCCTGAAATGATCTTCAAAGATTTCCGCCTGCTCAGGCTTGGCCAGGATTTGGACAGGGCAGACCAAATCGAGCTCGTGACCGAAGGCAAAGCAAAACTGCTCGTCGCTGAGCAGAGAAATCGCGTCGGATGTGTCGGTGATCACTTCGTGGACCTTCCCGTGTTGGGTCGGGTCGTAGGCGGAGGCCGGGGGGGTGTACGAAGGGGTTTGCCTTAAACATGACCTTTGGGTAGAGAGAGAGCCTCCTTCAGCGTTCCTGAACATCTCAGCGGCGTGGAGCGCGACCAGGTGCCGGGCCTTTGCAGCAAAGTTCATGGCCTCCTCACAGGCACCGTAGAGGTCTCGCTTCGACAGCTCTGAGTGGAGGCGCTCCAAAGCGAGGGGCCCATATCTATGCTGTCCACATCGTTCGTACTCAGATAAGATTTCCTTGTCGTATTTCTGCAAATTGATCAGTCTGCGAACAGGAGATGAACTGTCGGCATTTTGCTCACCTTCCAGTTACTGTTGTCGGCTACGTGCTCTTGAGCAGTTTTCGGTGGCACCGGAGAAGCATCTAGAATCCGCGCTTTGTACTCCCATATCTTCTCCCGGGAAACTAACCGGGCAAAGAACGCCTCTCTGTTCAAAACCCTGACCAAAGTGGTCGGAGGCGTTGGCCGGGCTGAGCTCAAATCGATCAGTGGGCAACGAGGTTCAAATGCTTAGAATCCAGCTCACGAGGAAAACGCACGCCACTTCCGAAGTTCACCCGCCCCTGATAGATGAGGCCCTCAACCCAAGGATTTCTGCTCCATCCGTGCATGGTGAGCATTTCGAAGTACGTTGCCTTCGGTGAGGAAGGTATTATCAGCCCAACGGTAGAAATGATGGGTCGAGATACGTACCGCGATTTCAGTCAGGGCTCCGAGTGCCTTTTCGAGGCCAGCTGGGTTTTGGATGTTGGTCGACATCGCAACAAAAAACGCGTTTGCGATGGTGGAAACTTTCTGCCCGGCTTCTTCTGAAGGCTTGTAGTATGTGTACTGACTGGCCTCCCATAAGGCGACGTTTTGAATTGCGAGAACGGCCCAGGATCGTCTATCCATAGTGGTGGAATGGTGGATAGAGGCGAGGTATCATCATCGACCAAAATATCCCGACCCGGGACGGGATTAGGGTAGGCTGGAATCCAGCCTCAAGTTCAGAACTCAGATTTAGAGGGAGGGGAGCTCGGGTTTAGAGAGGAGGAGGGGGAGCTCTTTTTCACATCGCACAGCTTGACGAGAGTTTTGACCACAACCACACCCGCCGATGAGCGTAGGCAGGATGGCCTCAACCCAATAGAGTTCCTCAGGCTTCAAGGTATTATTTACATCAGAAATATTTCCCCTAGATTCAATACTTCCCTTCTCTTCACCCCTAATGAGCAATAAATGTTGATGACGACGGGGACACAACCATCGGTTCTCGGTCCCCATCCCCGTTGGATTCCATGCAACTCGGCGACAGCGATGTGTACAAGTGCGACGAATATGCTCAAAGGCGCGAGAAGGAGCTTTCACCATGACACGAGAATCCCAAGTTCGAACAAGGGGTTCTGGATGCTGATGAAGTTGGGGTAGGTCGAAGGGCAGGGATTAGGAGTTAATGACAATGGTGAGTTTCTGAATGTCTCGCCTGAGGTAACAGGAATCCTCATCGTTGAATTCCGGGACGTGTTGACCCCATCCCGTTCCATGTAAAACAAGATATGACCGGCCTCGGGGAAGTACGGGCAGGATGCACAAATGATTGAGCTACGGTCTCGACGCAGGGAACTGGTTTCTGAACGTTTTCTCAAGGAGAGTGAAGACCAACGGGCGGAGAGAGGTTCGTCGTCATAGATTGGTAGCTGACTCTGTTGCTGACGACGCGACAGGACAACATCACCCGCCGAGCGTATATTCAATATGACGAACATTGCAACTCGTATGCCCACCACCATAAGATCCGATGGAGATGCAGTCGAGCGAGCGGGCCAAGGCTAATCCCCAGGAGGCAATCGAGAAGCGGAGGGAGAAGAAATGGAAGAGAGAGAAGGAGTTGCGGAAGGCTGCTAAGGCTGCCGGGATGAAACTCAACACCGTCTCCCCAGTGGAGGCTCGGCACGATCAATACCACCAAGAACCTGCTATTACGACAACCACTCCAGGTACCGAACCTGCACCCGCACCATCGAAGAAATTAGAGTTTGCCGTCGGTGTTTGGTCCACGGTCAAAAGCTCATCCTCTAGCGGGGACTTCAAGAAACCCAGATGAACCACTGTCTCGAGCCCACCGAAACCTGGTTCACCGCCGCCTCCTCACCTCCAGAACCACCCCACACTACGGCGGTTTCTCCTTCGCCCATTACATCTACGTCCGGTTTCAGAAGCGGAGGTTGGACGATGCTCGAAGGCCCTCCGTCTGCATCCACTCCAGACACCGGGGTCACCGGTCATTGATCAGCGTTTCAGCGTTCAAGTCTTGTCAAGTACTCTCATTGGAGGGTGTCGAACGTCAGAAAGATGGTTATGGCCTTCGAATTGACACTTGGCATCGGTAGGTCGCCGCACCGGCCGGAAACCGACGGGAGTGGTCGGATCACGTCCTTATAACCCTCCTACTAGTAACATTGACCACAACAATCCTAATCTAGGGAGTTCATTTGTAGACGTAACACAATCTCTCATTCATAGTGTCCATCAGCTCATAGACGATATACTCGTTCACAATACCATCCGTCGGGACCGGTGTGGAGAACTACCAGAGGGTTTGTTAACCGAACAAGGGTTCATCAAGACACTACGCACATTCATGAAGGGAGGTCCCCCATTCGGGAACACCGGGTCGCCTGGGCTTACACCAACGGAACCTCCGGTAAACGACCAGAAATTGACAGGATTGACATTCTGCCAGTCATACCAGAGCTTGTCGACCATCTGGGGGAGACGGTATGTCAGAAAATTGGGCTACTCGCACTTATCTGCCGTACCGCGTGGTGCATCATAAACAAGGGATCTATCGAAATGTCAGAATCGTATATAACGGGTACGCACACCAATCAGGGACCCACCATTGGGGGCCCACTTGGGGCCGCCTATGCAACCGGCAGGAGCGGTCGACGGACAGCTTCCATAAAGGTCTCTGCGTGGGGTCTGTGAGGAGGCGAAGCCCCAATGCATTTGGGAAGTTGACACACCCTCCAACAATGAAATGAACAGCTGCATGCGACCCTGATTCAAGCTGTACTTGGAAACCAATGAAATCACCCTGAAAACCATTTACCATGGCCGCTTGACTCTCAGGCGTGAATGCGTTCGCCAAGATCTCGTCAGGATTATTGGGATTATTTGGCGTATACTGGCGACGAAGCCTGTGAGGCAAGGGATACGAGACGATGAAGTCGTTGGCGAATGCACCGTCGGTAATTTGATCGTCATCGTTAGGGTCACCCCAACCGCCCACCCCGCTAGTGGTATTGAGATCCCAGAAAGTGCTGTTCTGGAAATTCGATGCGTCTACCATAAAGATTAGCGACGTGAAGGTGACATGACGAGAACATACCGAGTGTCCAGTTCCAGTACGGTTGAGTGCCGGTGTATCCGCATTTCTCCTGAAGAGCACTTTCGAAGTCCTTGACATATGCACGGTGCCAGGGTAAGAACTGGCCAGTGGGGTGGATCTTAGTTTACGTTAGATTATTGTCTCGGGAGTGGGTGAGTTCAACAGGGATTTACAACGGGATTAAGATCCATATGGACATAGACCCAGTCTGTGCCAATACAAAGTAAGTATTATCTGCGAGAAAATAGGGTATAAACGAACCGTCGAAATATGAACTGCTGGTGTTGACGGGTGGAATTGCGGTGTAGGTTGTGTTGAAAGTTGGCACCAGAGAAGAGTTGTGGGGTAGCGTGTGGAGACACTGTGCAGGGAAGTGTCAGTTACGCGAGAGGCATACTTAGAGGGGTTTACCTTGACGGCAGCGATCCATTCTGCACGCTCATGGGGAGCCAAACTCCTCCACTCGCGGCGGACAGAGGGATCGGAGCAGCGTTCTCGTGCGGTTACGGACTGCCCGAATAGGGTGCCGGCTGCGAAGGCGAGACTCGCAAACCGATGGACGAGCATTCCTAGAGAAGATAGGGATGGGGAGAGAAGAGAGAGTTGAACCGGGTTCACTCGGTGTATGACCCCCCTCGTCCGGGATACCATTGAAAAAGCGATCAGATCCCATTCAACAGCAGAATACCAGAATGTTGTGTTCTGATATTAGCCCCCGGAGCCGTATAATCCGGGGCGAGATTAGACCGATGCCTGCAACCCAGGCTCCTCGCCGTTGCGGGGAGGGTCGACAAAGATCAAGTTTGTAGATTCCATATAGTCTACTGCCAGACCACGACAGTTCCCATATCGGTGCGAGTTCCTTCTGTTCTTTCACAGAAACACGTCACAGGACCGTCCATAAAACGACACCTGCCCGTAAGCAGTGGGATTGATCTCGAACATCAGTTGACATGATTTGCATGAAGACAACGTAAGAATACTTGGGAGTCACCCTGCATCCACCCTGGAGATCGGGGGAAGGGCGAGACACCCGGTCGTTTTCAGCCTCGCCTTTCCGTTTCTTTCTTGTAGTCAATGAAGTGACGGCGAGAAACCGGCGTATTCAACCGGGGAAGAGCCGCACGCAGGCGCTGGAAGGATCCTGGGGGGATACGGGGTATTTCGTATTAACGTATCTCTCCGAGCGCTGAGGCTTCAGCTTTGGTCGGGAACTCTGGAAAAGGCCTGCAAAGAACTAGAATTGTGACGTTGTACAAAGTGGGGCCCTATTCGTTCCCCAATGCTAGACACCGGAAGACGGAAGTGATGAACAGGATAAATGGACAGGTAAGCTCGGACTCACGTCCGACTCCAGAACATCGTTTAACCCTTGCGCGGTCAGAAACAGGCTTTTCCGTCAACCTAGAACTATTACCGTTCTGCGAAATGTAGAGTTCATAAAGAAGTATGACGAAGGTCTGAACACCACAAACCTCTTTTAGTTGTTGTTTCTCACGGGTAGATCAGTGTTGCTTCGGCTCACAGGCTGGTATGTTCTCTGCTGTGACTTCCACATTCACCATCGATATCCAGGTCCAACTCCGGCTCCAGCCAGACCCGAGCGAAGAGATGGCCGCTCCCCCGTGCCTTCATCCACAACACCAACAACACCACTTTTGCGAAGGCGCATCTAGTGCGGCTGGGCACAATCAGTTAGAAACTGGGACGGAGAAACAAATACGGACTCACGGGATAATTGATAGGTGTCCTCTACCATTTTTCAGCTGGCGTTTGATCAGCAACGCCGCACCGGCACTCCCGGCGAGTCATCAGCTTTTTCCCAGCACACGACGGTCTTCGAACATAATTGTCCGATATGATTGCCGGTCATCACTCCATTCCTCATAATTCAACGAGTCGTCAATCAGAGGGTATTGACGAGAAAAAGTGTTGCCACCGGAAATCTCAGTTCAATCAACTTCAGGAGCTGAGAGATGTGGATGATCGGTGATCGATGGTCGAATGATGATGACGGATGGTAGACCTTTCCTGATAGGTACCTGAGTATGGAGGGAGCTCGAACGAGCTTGGCATTGGGGTCGATACCACGATAGATTTCCGTCAGGATAGTAAGCTCTGAGTTGACGGCGTGCAGACGGCCTTCTCCGAAGATAGGGATGAAAGAACGAAGTGCTTTGATTTAGGTGGGAATCGAACCGAACTCACCGGAGACATGAGTTTCATGACCTGTATCTCTGAATGCACCGTATTGGTCCCCATATGACAGTCTCCGGAGCATCTCGTCGTCGTGTTCAAACTGCAGAAAGCCGCCAGGAACGACACCGCTCAGCCATTTGATATCCACAGCGTTGATATCTGCCGGATACTTCCCTTCCAGTTGAGATCCACCGGCTGAACCTGGTGCTGGCCTGTAATGAAGATGTTCGGCGATCTCAAATCGCCGAACACAAGATCGCTTTTTCGCAAAGTCTCTAAGGCTTCCGAGACTTCTTCCAGAACTTTGGGAGGAGTCGCCTGAGGATACTTGTGAAACAACTGCTTCCCATCGACGTAATCCATGATGACCTGTACTGTAGTTTAGGTGCGTGTACGTGACAGAGCCACAGCAGTGGAGTCAGGGACCAAACAATAGGCTTGTCGGTAAACACCGCGTCTTGAAGCACACATAACTATGATCCCATGGGGACCAATAGGAATGTGGGACAGCAGCTGGCACGGCTTTGGGAAACCTGGTGGGCTTGTAAGCGAATGCCCTAAAGAGAGACGAGTGGCATATCACCCCTTGCGACTAAACCTTGCGGTACAGTAATCCAGCTCCGTGGGTGGCATCAGCATCCCCAGTGCCAATCTCATTCCCTAAATCCGAAGAGGAGGATAGAGACTCGGCCTCCAGATTGTACGAAGAGGATGGTTCCGTCCGCAGATGTTTCACCTGGATTCCGAAATTTCTCGATACCATGTCTCAGAAGAGTTTCGAGGAGTGGCGTAACCACACCCTGGCACGCCTTCTCTTTGTCGTAGTAATTGGTAGAGCACGCCATGAATTTACGCACTGCTCCCTCGTAACAATATACCAAAATCGCACGTCGAGGGTGCGAAACCGTGGTCACGCTCTTTCCCTATAACCCTCCTAACATTGACCACAAGCATCCTAACCTAGGGAATTCACTTGTAGATGTAACACAACCTCTCGCTCAGAGGGTCCATCAGCTCATAGACGATATACTCGTTCATAATACCATCCGTCGGGACCGACGTGGAGAACTACGAGAGGGTTCGTTAACCGAACAAGGGTTCATCAAGACACTACGCACATTCATGAAGGGAGGTCCCCCATTCGGGAACACCGGGTCGCCTGGGCTCGCGGTTTGAACGGAACCTCCGGCAAACGACCAGAAATTGGCGGGATTGGCGTTCTGCCAGTCATACCAGAGCTTGTCGACCATCTGGGGGAGACGGTATGTCAGAAATTCGGGCTACTCGCACTTATCCGCCGTACCGCGTGGTGCATCATAAACAAGGGATCTATCGAAATGTCAGAACCGTATATAACGGGTATGCACACCAATCGGGGACCCACCATTGGGGGACCACTTGGGACCGCCTATGCAACCGGCAGGAGCGGTCGACGGACAGTTTCCCAAAAGGTCTCTGCGTGGGGTCCGTGAGCGGGCAAAGCCGCAATGGATTTGGGAGGTTGACACACCCTCCAACGATGAAATGAATAGCTGTATGCGACCCTGGCGCAAACCATGCCTGGAAACCACTGAAATCACCCTGAAAACCGTTTACCATGGCCACTTGACTCTCAGGCGTGAATGCGTTCGTCAAGAGCTCGTCAGGATTGATGGGACTATTTGGCGTATACCGGCGACGAAGCCTGTGAGGCAAGGGATACGAGACGATGAAGTCGTTGGCGAATGCACCGTCGGTAATTTGATCGTCATCATTGGGGTCACCCCAACCTCCCACCCCGCTAGTGGTATCGGGATCCCAGAAAGTGCTGTTCTGGAAGTTTGATGCGTCTGTCATAAATATTAGCGACGTGGAGTTGACATGGCGAGAACATACCGAGTGTCCAGTCCCAGTACGGTTGAGTGCCGGTATATCCGCATTTCTCCTGAAGAATAGTTTCGAAATCTTTGACATATGCACGATGCCAGGGTAAGAACTGGCCAGTGCCGTGGATCTAGGTTTGTTAGATTATTGTCTGGGGAGTCGGTGAGTCCAGCAGGGACTTACAATGGGATTGAGATCCATATGGACATAGACCCAGTCTGTGTCAATACAAAGTAAGTATTATCTGCGAGAAAATGGGGTATGTACGAACCGTCGAAATATGAACTGCTGGTATTGACGGGTGGAATTACGGTGTAGGTTGTGTTGAAAGTTGGCACCAGAGAAGAGTTGTGGGGTAGCGTGTGGAGACACTGGGCAGGGAAGTGTCAGTTACGCGAGAGGCATGCTCACAGGTGTTTACCTTGATGGCGGCGATCCATTCTGCACGCTCATCGGGGGCCAAACTCCTCCATTCGCGGCGAACTGAGGGATCGGAGCAGCGTGGTCGTGCAGTTACGGGCTGCCCGAGTAGGGTGACGGCTGCGAGGGCGAGACTCGCAAACCGATAGATGAGCATCCCTAGAGAAGATAGGGATGTGGAGAAAAGAGGGAGTTGACTTATATCATCGATTGGACAGCCCTCCTCGCCGTTGCGGGGAGGATCAACAAAGATCAAGTTTGTGACCGGAAATGATAGTTCCCATATTAGTGCGGGTTCCAGAGAAATACGTCACAGCACCGTCCATAAAACGACACCTTCACGTAAGCAGTGAGATTGATCCCAAACATCAGTTGACATGATTAGCATGAGGACAACGTGAGGGTACTTTTGCATCCACCCTGGAGATCGAGGGGAAGGGCGAGATACCCGGTCGTTTTCAGCATCGCCTTTCCGGTTTTCGATAAAGTAACGGCGAGAAACCGATGTATTCAACCGGGGAAGAGCCGCACGGAGGCGCTGGAAGGACCCTGGGGGGATACTAAGGGGTCTTTCGTATTAACGTATCTCTCCGAGCGCTGGGGCTTCAACCTTGGTCGGGAACTCTGGAAAAAGGCCTAGAGTTGTGACGTTGTACAAAGTACTAAGGGCCCTATTCGTTCCCCAATGCTAGACACCGGAAGACGGAAGCGATGAAGAGCAGGCGCACCAGCAAAACGGTCCGGTCACTGGGGGACACTGGGTGTGAATTTTGTGCTCCGGACCCCACTTTTAGACTTGTTGTAGTGCTGAGTTCCTGCGGGTACGGTCTGAGTTACTGGGGTGCTGGTGTGCTAGACTTGCGTGCTGAAAGGTGTTGGTCGGGCATCTGGAACGCTGGGTTACCGGGTATGACGGTCGATGTGCACTAAAAATAAATCGCATCGCAAGTACGTAAGTCGCGCGCACACCTCCTATTCATCGCACAAACACCCAGATTTCCCCTGGGAGGGGTTTTCCGCCTCGGCCTGGACAGGGCCAGGAGTAGGTGGTCGATGGCGATGGTTTTTACAAGAGGCCCGTAGCGATCTGACCTGATCTGACATACGTACGCCACGACAGTCGGCGTCGACATCAGGGACATCTTTAAGCGCTAATTCCGGGTAATTCCGCGGCCCTTCCGACGAGTGGAAAAGTAGAAATACTGCCTCGTAACTACCTCTAAATATTGTAAAAACCATCACCGTAGACCACCTACTCCTGGCCCTGTCCAGGCCGAGGCGGAAAACCCCTCCCAGGGGAAATCTGGGTGTTTGGGCGATGAACAGGAGGTGTGCGCGCGACTTACGTACTTGCGATGCGATTTATTTTTAGTGCATTCGGCCGTCATACAACTGGGTCCTCCGAACTGGTGACGGATGCCTACCACGGTTTCATCAGCAACATCTCCCGGGCTGTTACTGCTCCTACCAACATCGCGCGTCGAGGGGGCAAAACCGTGACCATATTCTGTCCCTATAACCCTCCTAACATTGGCCACAACAATCCTAATCTAGGGAGTTCACTTGTAGACGTAACACAATCTATTGTTCCGAGTGTCCATCAGTTCATAGACGATATACTCGTTCATAATACCATCCGTCGGGACTGGTGTGGAGAACTACGAGAAGGCTCGTTAACCGAACAAGGGCTCATCAAGAGGTTACGCACATTCATGAAGGGAGGACCCCCATTCGGGAAGACCGGGTCGCCGGGGCTTACACCAACGGAACCTCCGGCAAACGACCAGAAATTGGCGGGATTGGCGTTCTGCCAGTCATACCAGAGCTTGTCGACCATCTGGGAAGGATATATGTCAGAGAATCGGGCTACTCGCACTTATCCACCGTACCGCGTGGTGCATCATAAACAAAGGATCTATTGAAATCTCAGAATCGTATATACCGGGTATGCACATCAATCGGGGACCCACCATTGGGGGACCACTTGGGGCCGCCTGTGCAACCGGCAGGAGCGGTCGACGGACAGTTTCCAAAAAGGTCTCTGGGGAGGGGGGTCCGTGAACGGGCAAAGCCGCAATGGATTTGGGAGGTTGACACACCCTCCAACAATGAAATGAATAGCTCCGTGCGACCCTGGTGCAAGCCGTGTCTGGAAACCAATGAAATCACCCTGGAATCCGTTTACCATAGCCGCTTGACTCTCAGGCGTGAATGCGTTCGTCAGAAGCTCGTCAGGATTATTGGGATTGGTTGGCGTATACCGGCGACGAGGCCTGTGAGGCGAGGGATACGAGACGAGGAAGCCACCGGCGAATGCACCGTCGGTAATTTGATCGTCATCGTTGGGGTCACCCCAACCTCCCACCCCGCTAGTGGTATCAGGATCCCAGAAAGTGCTGTTCTGGAAATTCGATGCGTCTGTCACAAATATTAGCGATGTGGAGGTGACATGACGAGACCATACCGAGTGTCCAGTCCCAGTACGGTTGAGTGCCGGTGTATCCGCATTTCTCTTGAAGAGCACTTTCGAAGTCCTTGACATATGCACGGTGCCAGGGTAAGAACTGGCCAGTGGGGTGGATCTTGATTTACGTTAGATTATTGTCTCGGGAGTGGGTGAGTTCAACAGGGACTTACAACGGGATTAAGATCCATATGGACATAGACCCAGTCTGTGTCAATACAAAGTAAGTATTATCTGCGAGAAAATAGGGTATAAACGAACCGTCGAAATATGAACTGCTGGTGTTGACGGGTGGAATTACGGTGTAGGTTGTATTGAAAGTCGGCACCAGAGAAGAGTTGTGAGGTAGCGTGTTAAGACACTGGGCAGAGAAGTGTCAGTTATGCGAGAAGCACGCCCGGAGGGGTTTACCTTGACGGCAGCGATCCATTCTGCACGCTCATGGGGAGTCAAACTCCTCCACTCCCGGCGAACTGAGGGATCGAAGCAGCGTGATCGTGCAGTTACGGACTGCACAAACAGGGTGACGGCTGCGAAGGCGAGACTCGCAAAATGATAGATGAACATTCCTAGAGAGATGTGGAGAGAAGAGGGAGTTGAGCCAGATTCACTTCTTATATAACATCCCCTTCGTCCGGGATATCATTGAAAAAGCGGTCAGATTCCACTCGACAGCAGAACGCCAGAATGTCGTGTTTTGGGATTAGCCCTCGGAGCCATATAATCCGGGGCAAGATTGGGCCAACGCCTGCAGCCCTCCTCGCCGAGTTGCGGGGAGGATCGACGAAGATCAAGTCTACCGGACATGATAGTTCCCATAGAGTCGGTGCGAGTTCCTTCGGTTCTTTCAGAGAGATACGTCACAGCACCGTCCATAAAACGCCGATACCTGCCCGTAAGCAGTGGGATTGATCTCGAACACCAGTTGACATGGTTAGCATGAGGACAACGCGAGGATACTTGGGAGCTATCCTGCATCCGTCCTGGAGGTCGGGGGAAGGGTGAGATACCAGGCCGCTTTGCAGCATCGCCTTTCCGTTTTTTTCTTGTAGTCAAGAAAGTGACGGCGATAAAATTCAGCCGGGAAGAGCTGCACACAGGCGCTGGAAGGACCCTGGGGGATAAGGGGTATGTCGCATTATTGTATCTCTCCGAGCGCCGGGGCTTCACTTTAGTTGGGAACGAGTCTGGATAAAGGCCTGTGAATAACTAGAATCGTGACGTTGTACAGGGTAGGGCCCTGTTCGTTCGCCAATACTAGACACCGGAAGACGGAAGTGAACAAGATAAATGGACAGGTAAGCTCAGACTCACGTCCTCCTCCAGAGTGTCGTTTAACCCTGTACACTCTTATAAGTAGGCCTTTTCGTCGGCCTAGAACAATTACCGTTCTACGGAATATAGAGTTCGTAAAGAAGTATGACGAAGGTTTGAACACCGCAAACACTTTTGTTTATGTTGCTCACGGGTAGACCAGTCCTGCGCACAGGCTGGTATGTTCTCCGCTGTGACTTCCGCATTAAT
>Ga0307515_10007541_pt1 | contig 21492 bp, 18 predicted proteins | sample 17_EM_MG_FD_194513 | JGI IMG/M metagenome (GOLD analysis project Ga0307515, IMG submission 194513) | Populus trichocarpa ectomycorrhiza microbial communities from riparian zone in the Pacific Northwest, United States - 17_EM | ecosystem: Host-associated > Plants > Roots > Unclassified | place...
CTTAATCTCCCTCTTTTTTTTGAAATTCGAAATATAAAATATAAATAAATTTTAAATCTAGTATTTGTTAAAAATTAGTTTTAATCATTTCTTTGTATGAGATGTAAATAAATTTGAAACCTAGGTATTTATTAAATAATTGAATTGGTAAATTTTTTATCCTTATTTGACTGGCCTAGTTAAATAGATTGATATTAGTTTATTTGTTTTTTTTATATATTTTTATAAGCGTTATTGATTTTTATTATATATAAATTTATTGAAATTATTATTAAAGAATAAGATAAAAAAAAAACTATTCAGAGTTTAAAGTTTAGCTTGGCCGTAACTCAATAACTGCATGAGTAAAGAAGAAAGACCAAATTCGGAGTGCTCTAAAATATGCTTCTATAAAATATTTCTCTGAACTCCTAAACTTAATTTATTTATAAAAACTTGATTAATATAAAATCTTTTATAATTGAATGAAAAATAAGCTTAAAATCATAGTTTTTAGACCCGACCCGGTCTAAGGCCCGAGTTCTGGGTTTTGACTGGGTCACTGGGTCGCCCGGGTCGATTCTTTTTTTTTTAAATCAAAATGATTTAGTTTTAGTAAAAAAAACAGTTAACGGGTTATAACCGGGTTTTTGACCATATCTTACTGGGTCAAACCACCGGGTTACACCGGATTTTTTCTATCCCTATTTTTTTTTTAACCCGGCCCGGTTCCAGCTCCAGGTCGACCCTCCGGGCCAGACTGGGTTTCAAAATTATGCTTAAAACAATAAAAAAATAATTTACAATTCTTAAAAGATGAAAATATTTTATGAGACTAACTTTGTCAATAAATCATGAGCCTCGACATCAATTAATTTCTTTCCTTTTCTTTTTAGAACATATTTTTTATGTATTAAATATATATAAAATATTTTTAAATATATTTCATTCATTTAACGAAATAAAAAAAAATATGGAAAACATTTCTGGAAACAAGTTATTCTTCTAATTATAGGCAGTAAATGGGCTTTGTAAACCACTAAATGTCTGGGCCACGGGTCTGTGGCTCATGTGAACTGGGCTCCCGCCAAAAGACGTAGAAAACCAGTCAAACGATATCGAGGAGTCGAAGAGTGATTTTAGCAGAGGTTGATTCGGTCGAAGGATGATTAGGCATGTCCAATGATTAAGCCAAAAGGCAATGTTTCTCCAGGGCATTTACTTAAAGACCGTTCTAAGAAAAGAAATTAACAATAACAATATAAACAATGACTAGTAATATAAAATGATTAGTCCAAATTCTGCTTTGATCATCACACAGCAACTATAAAAAAAGCCGGCACTCCTGCTGGAGTCAAATAGGCTATCTCAATCTCTGTTTCTTAATTTGACGTTGAAGTAATTGTCTTAATTCCCATGAATTTGCCTTGAGCATAACTGTAAGAACTTTTCCCTGAAAAGATTGCACTCGTTTTTTTTTCTCCCCTTCAAATGAATTTGTTGTTATTGGTGTTGACAGACTACTGCATACCGTGTCAATGTCTGTGCCAAAGCTGCTTGCAATTTTTTGATGGGATGTTTGCATCTTGACGTTAAAGGTTATTTTCTCTGTCTAAAGTTGCTGTTTTTCTCTCTTCAAATACAGTCTCAACTCTGGAGTTAGGCGCCGATGAAGTGTTTTTATATGTCTGCTGTTGTTTTGAATCATAATGGCAGGAATTTTAGTTGATTGGGAATCTGTAAGCTGGGATTGTATCCTCAGAGATGGCAGGAAGCTATGGGTTTGCAATGGACCAAAAGGATATTGTGAGTTTATTGATTACCACAGTGGGAAGTTTCATACAAGATCGCTTGGTCAGTAAAGAGCAAAGAACCCAGCACAAAGAACAGTGTGCTGAGAGATTAGCAGCTGAAGATGGGAGCTGTGATAAAGATACCGAGGTTCTATACTCTGATCAAGCAGTATTAGCAAATTTGGATTGGGGTATTGAAGCCCTTGAAGAAGCCATCGACACCTCCAACACGGAGACTAAGCTGGCACGATTAGATCATGCAGAGAAGATGCTGCAAGTTTGTGCCATGTTGAACTCTTACCAAAGAACAGCTGGAGTCCCCAATTTCTATCTCTCTGCTTGGGCCCACCTCTACCTTTCGTACCTATGGAATTTGCGTAACAATACTGAGAATTCTGTTCTTCATGTCCTTGAGATGTTTATTGTTGATCCCTTCTTCTCAAGAATTGATTTTGCCCCTGAACTCTGGAAAGATCTTTTTCTTCCGCATACGAGCTCTATTGTTGGATGGTATTCCGAGGCTAGACTTGATGGAAGTAATTCCCGATTCTTCAGATTTGTCATTTACTGCTAACTTGGATCAGTTCTTCAATGAGTCTTTGATATATTCAATGAGGCCGGATCAGGTGGAAAAATTACAGAAGCTGGAGGAGCTTTACAGAGAATCCTTAGACGAGAATACACGACTTTTTGCTAAATACTATAAGGATTGCATGAATTCGGATTCAACAGCAAGAAAGAAGATGGTTCCAATGTTTCCAATAGCAGAGCCTCCAGTGACTCCTCTGCATGAGGTTAGCCGGTCTATTCCTGACTACGTGAAATTTGGTCCCATCTTGCCTCATAGTGCTGGTTTCTCTCCAGTTCTTAGATATAAACATGCTGCGAAAGCAGAAAGCAGGTTAGCTTTACTCCAGCATTAAAAATGTGTTATTCAGTCAGGACCATACGAGTAAAGCCATTTGCTTGTTGTGGTTCTTGTTTTATTGTATATCCACCCTGAACTTTTTCTTGTGTATTTAACTTGTTTATGTTATGATGGGTGCGGTTGTGATCAGATTGGGCATAATCTCGAGCCTCTCACCTAATTTAGAGGAGTCGTCTGCTACGTGTGATCCTCCTCCAGTAAGACTGAGAACTATATTACTACTGTTACATTGCCATGAACAATTGGTTTCGAAGCTATAAGTCTCCTGATGGCATGTAATACTACAGGCTTTAGCATATTGCTATAACCAAAGTTGTGTTCTTGTTTATTATGTCAGGAGGGCAAGCCTGAGGACAGAGAAAATGATTCTGATTGCGAGCCGAGTGATACTTATTTTGATTCTGAAGATAAAAATCACAAGTTAACAACTCTTCCCAGCATAAAATCAACCGAAAATAAAGACATTGGAGTGAGCAAACGGCCATCTAAAGCAAAGAGCCAAAAGCATTCTCCCAAAATATGCTCTCCTATGGATTCCCCAAGAATTTCACCAAAGATCATTTCTCCTAATTCAGTTGTCCAGTCTAAAAGAGAACCCAAAACAATATTACGGATTCTTTCATGCCGTGCTATGGATTCTGCTATTGCTACCTCTTTACCTGATTCTCCATGCATGAGCAAGGAACACGGCAGTAGCTCACCAGACTCGGATGGTGAAGTGATAGTAAGTCATCGCCTACCTCTTTACCTGATGTCTTTGGCTATATGTCCATGCATGAGCAAGTTGGAAAATAGGAATGTTTGATTTACTGAATAGTATTTTTTGCAATTCAGGGTCTGCTGAGAAATGTCAGGAAGAACCGTGATCGAACAAGGAGAATGAGTTGTGACAACGTGAGCGGCCAAATATTTGAGAATAGGTATCTAAAAATTTCACCCATTAATTTAATTTTCTTTGGGCTAAGGTTTACAGTATTGAAAGACTTTTTGTCTTTTGATCATCATACAGCTCTCTCATTCAGAGTGATGAAGGAAGAGAGAGCTGCATTTCACTGCCTACACCTGAGAAGTTGACTCCCCGTTCAAGACCACGAAAAGATTTTGTTTGCCCTATCACAGGAAAGCTTTTGAATGACCCAGTTACCCTTGAAACCGGAGAGACCTATGAGAGAGAAGCAATTCAAGAATGGATAAAAAGAGGAAACACAACATGCCCTATTACCCGCCAACCTCTCTCCGCAGATTCACTGCCCAAAACAAATTATGTTTTGAAGAGACTAATAACATATTGGAAAGAGCAGCATCCCGAGTTTGCTCAGGAATTTTCGTACTCTGAAACACCAAGGAACTCATCCACAAGAGAGACTTCTTTGGTGTCTAATCCTAGAAGAACATTTTATTCTTACGGTCGTAACAGCACAGAATGTCACACGCAGCAGAGGAGCAAAAGATTTGTCCGAACAGCAGTATCCACATCACCAACTAGTGAAATTTCTCAAGCTACAATTGAAACAATCGTCAATGGGTTGAAACCTTATATTTCATGTCTCTGTACTTCAGAAAACTTAGAAGAAAGGGAAGCAGCAGTTTCAGCAGTAGCCAAATTGTGGAAGGACTCAAAGGGTGATCCTGCAGTTCTTACATTTTTATCTAAGCCAACGTTTGTAAATGGGATTGTAGAAATACTATCAGCTTCTGTAAACAGAGATGCTCTTAAAACTTCAATTTACATTCTCTCTGAGCTAACATTTTTGGATGAAAGTGTTGGAGAGATTCTTACCAGTGTAGATTATGATTTTGATTGCCTAGCCGCTTTGTTAAAAAATGGGCTTGCTGAGGCTGTTGTTCTGATATACCAACTGAGGCCAGCATTTGCTCAGCTTTCGGCTCACAATTTTATACCCTCACTTGTCCAGTTAATCCAGAGTAAAAGTGAAGATTTGGATGATCTTCACTTTGCAATAGAGCCCAAGGATGCTGCTATAGCAGTGCTTGAACAGATACTTACTGGTGGGGATGAAAACAGCCAGTCTGTCAGTGCTTTTGCTGTTATTCGTGCAAATGGAATTCCAGCTCTGGTCAAGTGTTTGGATAGAGTGGAAGGAAGATGGTCAATTGTTTCAATACTTCTCTGTTGCATGCGTGCTGATAGAAGTTACCGGAACTTTATAGCAAGTACAGTCGAACCATCTCCTGTGCTTGAATTATTTCTTTCAGGAAATGATAATGTGCGAGGCTTATGTATTGACTTCCTGTCTGAGCTAGTTCACTTAAGCAGGTACACATCCATTTAGAAGATCAAATATTCCCTTCTGTGATGTAATTTGAATCCTATTCATATTATCTTCCAGCAGCCAATAGCTGGGTGGCTGAGGGTGAAAATGGGCTACTGCAGTGCCCTGCACTGGTTGATCTGACTTGGTGCTGCCACAACATTGAATAAGGAAAACTGCAATGTCAATGCGAGAAGGGGGATGGGGGTTTATATTCTTGTATGTAAAGGATATTGCTAGAAATCATTTTTTAAGCACGCTGATCTTACCTTTCACATCTCTACTTTTACTGAAGCCAGCCAAAGAAATCGAGTGAATGCTTTTAGACCTGGGATCTTGATTCTTCCATTGCTTCCGTTCACCATGTGTAGAAAGATTTGTTTATTTTCTTCTTGTTCAGCATCATTTCCAATAACAACAATTGAATGTACTTACTTTTCCATGGTGTTTCAGGAGGACAACCTGTAACCAGATCTTGCAGATAATTAAAGAAGAAGGAGCATTTAGTACCATGCACACCTTTCTTGTTTATCTCCAAATGGCTCCCATGAAGCACAAACCTTCCCTTGCCACTCTTCTTCTTCAGCTTGATCTCCTGGTTTGCTTTCATTCCTCATTCGTTTACTTCCACAGCAAAACTTGAATATCTAACCTTGGTTTCTATGCGCTGAGTTTCCAGGCTGAGCCACGAAAGATGAGCATTTACAGGGAAGAAGCTGTAGAGGCGTTAATTGAAGCACTGCACAGAAAGGAATTCTCTAATTCTCAAATGATGGCTCTGGATGCTTTAGGATCTCTTTCTGCACGCAGGACTTCATCTGGGGATCTTTACATGGAAACCTGGTTACTGAAGATTGCAGGGTTTGACCAACCTTACAATGCTTTGATGAAGCCAGAGAAGCTGACGAAGAATGAAAATGATTTAGCAGAAACAAATTTAGCCGAATCAATGGTTTGCTTTTTTTTCTTTTGCGATTTGGTATGGAACATGAATCCTCTTGTATTAAATTTGTTCAGATCCTGAGCCTTAGATGCTTTTATGCAGGAAGATGAAGAGAGAGCAGAAAGTTCTTGGGAGAAAAGAGTAGCTTTTGTCCTTTGCAATCATGAAAAGGGCTCTATCTTTAAAGCTTTACAGGAATGCTTCAAGAGTAATTCCTTAGAGACTGCAAAGTCATGCCTTGTGATTTCCACATGGCTCATATACATGCTTTCAGTTCTTCCTGACACTGGTGTAAAAAGTGCTGCTCGTGAATCCTTGCTTGAGGAATTAATAAATGTCCTTCAATCATCTAGAAATATGGAAGACAAGATTTTGTCAACCCTTGCATTAAGAACTTTCGTAAGCGACCCAGGTAAGATTAGTGTAGCTAAGCATACTTACCAGTGGTTAAGAATAATTACTGACTCAAACTTTCCTAATTCTTAGCTGCACTTGAAGCGCTTGGGAAGTATGCTAAATGCATCTACAGAACCTTGAGAAAACTTAAGAGAAGTTCACCAGTGGTCACTGATGTACTGAAATCTTTAATGAAAATGTCTTCTGTCAATGCAGTAAGTGGGAAACTACTTGTCTACTTGTCTTTAGCTTCTAGCATGCTATAAAAACGAGCTCATTAGCCATGTGTTCTGTATTATAGACAGAGTTGTGGAATTGTACCGAAGTGGTTGAGGTAGATTCATGTGTCAATGGCAAATTGCTGTCTTTGCTTCATTTGGAAGGTCGTGTTATTAGCAGCCATTCCGACGGAACCATAAAGGTACAATCTGCCAGACCCTTTTCCCTGTGCATCAACACAATTACCAGTTGCATAAGCATTAATGATTACTTGATGAAGATAAGATAGAAATTTTGTAACTAAGTAGTACTCGTGCTTAGGTGTGGGATGCTGGAAAGAGGGTTCTAAGGTTAATTCAAGAAGTTCGTGAACATACAAAAGCTGTCACATGCCTGTATATTCCATCTTCAGGAGACAAATTGTACAGTGGTTCCTTGGACAAAACAATTCGGGTACTTCCACAACTTTTCTGCTTTATAGTTGATTCTTAAATTACTTCGTGCCATGTATGAACATATCGTGTGTTGTATCAATGAACCCTTACTAATGTAATCCGTCATTTTCCTGCGTAATTTGTTGCAGGTTTGGGCAATCAAACCTGAAGAAATTCGTTGTATTCAGGTTCACGATGTGAAGGAGGCAGTTTACGAGCTGGCAGCTAATGATAAAGTTGCATGCTTTGTTTCTCAAGGACCAGGAGTTAAGGCAAGTTACACCAATTATCTTACAGCAACCGGAGCAAATCTGCAGTCTTTAGCAGTTAACAGAATCCGGTGACCTGAAAATTGTATTTTAACAGGTGTACAGCTGGTCAGATGTTCCAAAGCACATAAACTTCAACAGAACCGTGAAGTGCCTTGCCATGACAGGGGATATATTATATTGTGGTGCCTCTGGTTACAGTATCCAAGAGGTGGATCTGAGCAAATTCACATCAACAACTTTCTACTCGGGAACAAGAAAAATGTTGGGGAAACAAAGTATTTATTCCCTACATGTTCAAGATGGTCTTCTGTTTGCTGGTGGTTCAGCAGTTGATGGGACAGCAGGGAAGGTAATTAAGAAACTACAATTGTTCTGATTTCTTACAGCATATGCTTTGGAAGATCACTTATTTGGGTGAACAATTTCCACATATGGCAGGTATTTTGTCACACGAGCAAGGCTGTAACAGGATCCTTCCCAACTGGGTTCGACATTCTGCGGATTTCAGCCAACGGCGACTTCATATTCACAGCCACGAGAAGTGGGACCATTGAGGTTTGGTTGAGAGAGAGAGTTACAAGGGTTGCCTCCATCGAAGTCGGCGGCGGGGGACACACAAGAGTTACATGCTTGGCATCAGATATGGATGGAGGAATGCTTTATGCCGGTACTTCTGATGGCAAGATACAGGTTATAGACAAACTCAGTATTACAGACCACCTTAAATAGTTCCTCTTAGATCATCCCTCATTTTCTCTGCTCTGTCTGCAGGCTTGGGCGTTGGACTAGTGGAATCTGCTATCAAGATCCGTACAGATTATTTTTGGAAGACAAACATGTAATCAATTCATGTATACTTGTTTTCGTCCACTTTCACTCTGTTCAAGCTCCATGGTTTTCGCACCCAATTTCAGATCGGATATTTGTCAAATAGTTATTTTTTAAAGTTTTTTTTATTTAAAAACATATTAAAATATATTATATCAATATTTTTTATTTTTTAAAATTTATTTTTACAATTTAAAAGCAAAAATAAAATAAAATTTCAAATTTTAACTTTTTTTGAAAAAAGCATTTAGATCTTACTCAAAAGTTGGATTACAGAGTTCCAGGATCAACTCACAAACCACCAAACAACGGCTAGTCAAAGTTTTTATTAAAATGATACTTTTATCGGAATTATAATGGATATTCATGTTAATTTATTATCGGGTAAAAAGTTTAAATATTTATACAAGTTTTAATATTGATATAATATCCATTATCCATCCTACTATTATTCATTATTCAACTTAAAATAAAATACTAAAATATATATTTTTGATAGGATTTTTTTATCATGTTTAAGAACTATCTATTATAGGTCCAAAAGATCCGTTCGGATCAATATTTATTGTATTTGGATGATCATTATCTATCAAGTTTTTTTATAAAAAAAAGTCTAGATTTCACCGGCTCGATACCAGATCTGATTCAACTAAAATTCAAACCAGGACAGCTCTGGGTACGAGTTTTCTAGGTTAAAACTGCAAGGCTATGAGATTTGTCAAAGTTTGAGCATTACAGACAAAAGCAACAATGTAGTAAATGCATAACAATAATATAAATCAAGATTACAAAAAACTCAGTGGTTAGCGAGCATTCAGTATGAGTAGGAGGTGATTAATCCTGTCATGAAATTAATCGGACAAATTCACATTTATCATCACGATGCTCGCTCCACTGCAGGAAAAATAAAAAGTAAAAAAAAAAATTTTGAGGTGTTAAGAGAAGAGGAAGATCAAATCATCAGAAACATTGGATCTTTACATCAGTGTTGACACGAAGTGTCTCAGACGACCGTCGTGAGAAATTTACAATCCAGATTCATCACTTGATTTCACGATCAAAGAAAGCAATAGAAAAGCATGCAGACGCAAGAAGCATAGAGAAAGGAAGGAAAGGAGACAAGAGTGAGAGGACAAACTCCGGTTTTTGTTGGTGGCGATGGCACGGCCGAACTATTGGAAGCAGCTGGAGCTGCAGCGGTTTATTTATAGGAGGCTGGAGGTTTTGTTATTAGGGTTTTTATCTTTTTATGTTGACGATACTGTCCCGTTCTTTTGATTTCTATCATTCGAACTTTTTGAAGCGTATGGTTACTGCTTGTTTAGCATTATTAGCATCGGTGCAAACAGGGCCTTTTCCAAATGACGTGTTGCGTTTCGATTGGGCTAGTTGTGAGGAGAATTTTAATTGACCTGTCGCATTTTGGTTGGTTTAGTCTATTGGTTGGCTGACCCGGCAGGCATAGTACATGTAGGTAGGCAGTCTTATATAACAAATTCCGTGAGTTTATTTTATGTTTGTATTTTTAAGATTTTTATGTGAAAAATAATTAGTTAACATAAAAATTTTATAATAAAATATTTAATAAACAACAATTAATTTGCAATATCTTCTAATAATTTTAAATATTATTTTTATTATCTTTATCATTATCAATCGCCCGCTATCATTATTTTATTATTGTAACACATATCATTTTATATTGCCATCATGTTTTTTATATAATTAATTATCAAATATTTTAGAATGTCTTTCATCAATAAAATATTCACACAGAACTCATGTTGAGCATCATTAAATTTCAAACCATGACTCATCTAAACAAAACACATTTTTAAAATTGATAGAAAAAATAATTTTCGCAAAGGATAAATTATTCGAGGTCAATTGATATATTTTTTTATATCAAAATAGTCTCATAAATTAACGGTGACATTTGTTTAGTTTTTTTAAAAAATGTAGGAATTTACAAGGATTTTTTTTCTCGCACAAAACAAATACACTGTATTTTACCAATCAAACACAAGTGGCCTTAGGTTTTTATAACGACGTAGCTCCTTTTCGGTGTTATGTGTTGTGAAAAATATATTTTAAAAGTATTTTTTATTTTTAAATAATTTTTTATATATAATTATTATTATTATTATATCAATTTATCAAAATTATAGTTATTAAACATGTTTGGCCTGATAAGTTTACCTACAGATTGGGTAAATCTAGGCCCTGGTCATGTCTAAAAAATACTAAACTGGAGCATGTAATTAACTCAAAATTGATTCAATACAATCCATAAAATATCTTTTTTTAAAAAATCAAAAACTAATCTACAAATAACTAGCATAAATGTGATTTTTAGATGTGGAAGATATTTGCTTGTACAGGTTTTCTATAAATAATTTTTTCCATTGACAAATAAAAAAATCAATTCACAAAAACTACTAAAATAGTGGTTTTACTTTAAGGGCTAGAAACAAAAGATTCCCGTTACTTCACGTACAGGGATAGGAATCGAGAGTTTTTCTCTTGTTCAATCTTATACACGATACCCAATCATAATTATTTTTTTTTGTTATTTATTTATATCAAAGTTAATTATATAAATATTAAAAGATTTTTTTAATATAGAATTAAAAGCTCATTGATATATACTTCTTATTCACAGATTGTGAGATAATAATTTTTTAAGAAAAATATTTCAATTTATAATGAGAAGAAAATATATTTTTAATGCAAGATTTAAAACTTTTAAAATAATTTTGAAATTTTATTATTTATAAAATATATAACATATATTTAAATAAAATTATTTTTTAATTTTTTATGTGAAATATTAAAATCTAATTTTTTTTAATTTTTTTATATTAATTATAGTTGATTCGAGTTACCACGTATAATCCAAAATCCTGTTTTCTCTAGGCTAACCTTTATTAAGTTTAATAATTAAGATTAAAATTATAAAAATTATTAATAAAAAAATACTTTTAAAAATATAAAAAATAAAAGCTAACGTACTCATAGACACTCGATAAGAGTCTCAGACCTGTCGCCACCGTGTCCAGAAAGCCAGGTGGGCAGCAACGTATGCAGTCAGAAGCAGGCGCACCACAGCATCGAGGAGCGAGTGACACCGTCCCGGCAATTTAATCCTCACAGGCCGCCCTCAATCAACGGCGGTGCAACTAGTTCACTAAAACCAACCCCCTAAACGATTGCCTGCAGAACCACCATGCCATTTGATGGATTCTCTCCTCTCATCTCGTCTCAACTCCAGTACCTCCTCAATCACTTCCCTCACACGATCCAGGTAAAAACTGCCTCAAAAATCTCTAACCCTAGATATTCTTCAAAAAGCTAATCAAATCTTCAATCTGTGAAGTTTCAATTTAGGGTTTTGTCAATTCTCGGCTTACTTAGCTTGCTTTGCAGATTGAGCAGGCTTGGTCAGGCACCAGATACTTTCCTGGAAGTCTTGATCGATTCACATTGCTCATTCCCTACTGTCTAGACTACATAAAATGTTAGTATCATTTTTTTTAATCAATTTGTTAAGTGTTTACTCATTTTTTTGTGGTCAGGGTTGATTTTGATCTCTAATTTATTTATTACAGGGGATATTATATACAATGCTGAATTTCCATTAGCTGCGCCGGATGTTATATTTGGTCCCGAGGATGATGGTTTCCATCCATTTATTGTCGTAGGAAGAGAGGAAGGGGATTCGAGGCTCGTTAAGAACAGTTTGACTGATTGGAACAATAAAGATCCTTCACGGCTGTTGGCTCTCGTAATGGAATTGAGGTTGAGGACCTGAGTGGTTTAGGAGTTGGTGGTATTGTAACTTTTTTTGTGGTTGGTTGTGACTCTTGATCAGATCTTGATTTCTGTCTACCAGGGATAAATATAGGTCTTACCAGGAGAGACGCGTGGGAGAAGTTGATGATGATAGGTTGAAGTTTGAAATTAGTACTATTGTATCTAGGGAGGTAATTTTTTGACAATTTTTTGAATTACATCACATCTTTTATGTCTGTATCTCGTAGATGCTAATGTCTTGACATTTGGGAAGGACAGCATGAGTAGTTACTTGTTTTATGTAGAAAAGTTTACTGTGTTGTTACTTTGTTGTCACTGCTTTTCTTTGTGCTCATGGTGATTATTTTTCTGCATGCCACTGCAACTTCAATCACTCTGCTGCAGGGAATTGAAATGCATATGAGTTCTGGTGTTGAAAAGGTATTTGTTGAAACAAAAATGTTTTTGTTTCGCTTAACTGGGTTATATGAGGTGATCAAATATTTCTACCTCTTGGGTTGGTGTTTAACAATATTGTTGGTTTTGATGCCTTTGAATTTTAGCGTAGCCAGGGGAGGTTAAATTTGCTGTGCCTTTAATGGACATGAATATAAATAAAATGGTGCTTGGATGCCCCTGGAGTCATCCACAAAAGATATACTTACAGGTTGGATGTTTCTTCTGTCATCCTTGTATTTATAGTTTCTCTTATATTTTTTTCTTGTTTCCTTCTGTCCCAGTTATTCTCTCCTCATTCCTTTTATTTTGTATGACAGCTGCTATAGTTTCATGAGTATTTTTTGATTGGTGCAGGTTATTTATCCTGTTGGTAGAAAGTATGCACCTGCTACTTCAGCACCTCGTCTGAAATTAATGTGCACTCCTGAGTTGAAAGCCCTGTTTTCTATTGATGAAGTCAAACTTCCTGCATGGTTGGATGGAATGTAAGCTATGCATATAATTTTTGCTTCAAATGCTTTGCATATTTATATGTTGTGTTTTATGTGAACATCTGCATGAGTTGTTTTAATTGTTTCTTATTTTTCGAAAAGGTGCATGGCTGAATATCTTCCCCACCTGGAAGAACTCCTTCAGAGACAGGTTAGCTCATTTCCTCCATCTTGTGATGCCTTTAGTTGAGACATTGCTCACAACCAGTTCTTCTAATAAAGGGTTTTTGTTCCCATTTTGTAGGTCTTAGAGGCAGTTACGTTAATTGATGTTAGAAGGCAGTTTATCGAGGCATTATCTCCAGTAATTGGAAGGCCGCTAGAAGCTGATCCAGTATGCATCCTGGGAACTTCATATTTGGACACCTTTCAATCTATCACAAATGAATGGCATTAACCATTGCTTTTCCTTGGCAGGTTTTTTGCAGAAAGGCTTCATTTCTTGTCTGTTCTGGACCATTTACATTCCTGGTATAGTATGATATTCACCAGTGGCAAATCCACTTATATTTGTTGCTGGGGGGGGGGGTAATATAGTTTTTTTCCTATGATCATCTTTTCCTAGGTGAGGCAAACATGAGAAAATGAGGAAAATATTTGCAAAAGCATAGTTTACACGAAACAAATGAGAGCCTAAGCTGAGATCATGTTTGGTAATCAGTTTTATACTGGGGATAGTCGGAAAAGTTTAGAAAGTACCATTCATCACAGATTTATTTCAATGGAAATATTTCACTGCACATATTTAACGTACTTTAGCTGTTTATATGTGCTTGATTTCTTGAACTGCAGGTGCATTTTTTCCTCTCAACTCAGTTTCCAAAACAGCGGCCTTCTCTAATGTTTCAAAGTATTCAGGTGATGTTTTTTTCTTTATTCCAACCATTCTCTTTCATCCATGAAGGTGTTGCTAGAAAGATATTAAGACATGCATCTGGTGCAAATTCCTTTTTCATGTGCCATTTATCAAGAATACCAGTATCGCTCCTAATCCTGGGCGGAGTCAGGATCAGGTCCCACCAGATACTTTCATGCATTGCATACTTGATATCCTATTTCTCACGTGCAGCATATTCTTGGTAGTCTATTGATTAAGTTTTTATTTAAAGAATGCTGGTTATGGAATCTAAAGTCGATTGCTGTAGTCTCTTGTATTGTCATTTGCTCAATTTGGCTAGAAAATCTTGCAGTAATAATTGAGGCACGTTTGATTTACGATTTATTTCCTATCATTAACTGAGCAACTGGTTTGCATGCAAGTCCTCTTCCTGATTGGCTTTTAATCTGTATTTAGCATTTCAATTCCCTTGGCATCCCGGTCAAGTCACCTCTGATTACAGAGTATCTATGGAGTCCTAGATGGGAACCCTCACAAATGGCTGAGCGGATCTCGTGAGTTCTTATTCTCAGTTCGTAATCGTTTACTTTTTAGTATTTTTTTCCAGTAACTAATCCTTTTAATCACCTTCATGTGCTGTTTGCTTGTTGTGTGATCCAATTTTTACTAGTGACTTTTTGGTGGATGAATCTCTAAATTTCAAAAGGCACTGCAACGAATCTCAACTTCAACACTAGAGCAATGTCTTGAGAAGCTGTTAGCTTTCCTTGATGCCTAATACCCGACACCATTCAAGTTGTCCAAAACCGCTGCATGAAACTCCTTAATAGTACCATTTTCAATCAGTGTGGAGTAAGCTGGCCCTCCCTTTTGTTGTAATTAGTTCGATGGCAGATAAGTTTTTCTTCTGTTCTGATAGCATTGAAAAGTTTGCTAGTATTATCTATCCATGGTTGTCAAATCGAGATTCGACTCCTGAATTGGAAAACCGAATTTTGATACCGTGAATCATATGGAATCTTGAACCATAAGATTCAGTAACAAATGAAAATGGCACTATTAACGTATTAAGTATTTCGAAAACAATGGGAAAATGATCATTTACTAGATAAAATGTTAATCAAATCATTTAATTGATTAGTTCTTAGTCATTGAATGACCCCAAGTCTCAAAATTCAACATTTATGACCTGCAAGCGTTTGATTTTTAAGTTGTTTTTAATTTGAAAATATGGTTTTTTATTTTTTTAAATTTATTTTTGATATTATTATATTAAAACGATTTAAAAATACTAAAAAAAATAATTTTTAACAAAAAAAAAAATCAATTTTATACAAAAATGCTTTCTAACGAATTAGAGGGGCTAAAAAGGGTATATATAGGGCTTGCAAGGAAAAAAAAATTTCCAGCCCTTTTCCTTCAATAAATTATATTTTTAGCCTTGAAAACAGAAATTTAGAAAAAAAAAATTCTTTAATTAGACTTTTCCAAACTAAAATTGCTAGCTGTCACCTGCTTAAAGCTATCTTCTTCCCTGGTTCTAATAAAAAAGTAATATAATCCATTCAAATGTCAGGTTTTCCCTCCCTTAGGCATTCTTGTTTGTCTTCGGTACTGTAAAGTATATAGTTCAGTGGCAGATTGTTGAGATGGAGGAGACGGCCATTAATGGTGGCTCCATTAAAATTCTCATCGAGTTCAGAAACTGTCTGGTTCCTCTGGATATCAGAATGCAGGATTCACCGAGCACTCCTTGATAACTGTAATGGTTGTCTCCGTGGTGGCATCCTTACGTTTTTAAGCTTCCATTAACGGTAAAAATGGCGGAGGCACCGTTAGATTAAGTATTTCCGGTGAGATCTTTAGTCCGCCGCAGGACCCAGCTGGATGAACATATTTTATTCATCTAATGGTTTTCATGATCCTACCAGGAAGGATTAAACCAAATATATATGCATCTTGCATCATTAGCCCCCCCTGTTTGTCTATATGGGGCCAAATCCACATCAAATTGACGATGATAACATGGCCCAGTACAGCAAATATCATAGCTGTCAAATCTAGCTCTGGATCTTATTCAATTTAGAGCCCGGATTACTTATTTATCAAATTTATTTACGGATAAAAAAAACTTAAAACATTATTCCGAGGAAAAATTAAAAAAATAAAAAGTAATTTCATATATAATTTTAAGAAATTCATTGGATTTGAATTAACCGATCAATCACTCACATACTTAAATGATTGATTTTCTTTTCATTTTTGGTTTCTATTCCCAAAATTTGAAAATATAAATAAAAAAATTATTTTCTATTTTCATTTTGAAATTTTCTTACAGCAATTGCTAGTTTTTTTTAGACAAAAATAATCATTTTTTTGTCTTTATTTTCGAATTTGGTTTTCAAAAATAGAAACCGAAAAGCAAGAAATGGTATCAAATGAATAAGATGGAAAAAGTGTATTTTTTTCTGCATTATCATCATCGATTTAAATTCAAAATAAATTACTCATAAATATTTAATAGTAAATAGTGCCATTTTTTTGTCTGTCGATTATCAACTCCAGAAAACCTTAATCTCCAAAGAAATAAATAAATAAATGCCCATTGCACATGTGCGTGTGTTTATAATAGTAAATGACTGGATGGCATCAGACTATTGGACAACCGACATACCGGTAAAAAAAAAAAAGGGCAAACCTCAAAAAAACTCCCACCATATAAGGATAATCTCAAATAGATCCTCAACATATTTTTCACTCAAGTCTTCAAAGTATCAATCAAGTCTCAATCAAGTCCTTGTGTCAATGTAAATTAATATAATAGTTAAGTAATTACGAGAAAAAATCTCCCGCATCGTGTAATTGAATAAATTATATAAATAAACTTAAGATCTCTGTGTTTATTTATAAAATCTGGCCGATCACCATGTGAATTTTATTCGAAATTACTTTTCAAAACATTAATCTCAGAGAAGTATCTTATTTCCTATTAACGAGTGAAGGGTCTTATTGAGAATTTATTTTTATGCTAGGTATGTAATTAAGATAAAGATTTTGCACTAAAAAATAAAAAATCCAGATCGTGATCCAAAACTACGACAGGGCCCACCTTCTTAACGTGAGCATCCTCCCTAGAGGCAGTTAGCCAGCGCCTGTCTGTCCATCTGTTCCCTCTCTCTTCTGTTGCCTCACATGGAAACGGCACAACACTTGAAAATATCCTGTCCCGCTCTCCTGTTTTTACCATCTTAACCCCCGTCTCTCCCTCCCTCTCCTTCCATATATCAACCCCCTCCCTCTTCCTCTCCCCCATCTCTCTCTCGAGACTCGTTCCTCTCGAAAAAGCAACCAAACAACATGAGAGAGATCCTTCATATTCAAGGAGGCCAATGCGGTAACCAAATCGGTGCCAAATTCTGGGAAGTTATATGCGACGAGCACGGAATCGATCAAAACGGAAAGTACTCCGGCGACGCGGCGTCTTCTGATCTTCAACTGGAAAGGATCAATGTGTATTACAATGAAGCTTCAGGTGGAAAATATGTGCCGAGGGCGGTCCTTATGGATCTTGAACCGGGTACTATGGAGAGTATTAGATCCGGTCCGTATGGACAGATCTTTAGACCTGATAATTTTGTGCATGGACAGTCCGGCGCTGGTAATAATTGGGCTAAAGGTCATTACACTGAAGGAGCTGAGCTGATTGATGCTGTTCTTGACGTTGTCAGAAAAGAGGCTGAGAATTGTGATTGCTTGCAAGGTATATGCGTATATCGATATATTATTTATTTATTTATATTTTTTCTTCATTTATTTACACAGCTTTAACATCGCTGATCGCAGGATTTATTAGATCTGAATTTTAATAAATGTTGATCATAAATTTGCGAAATGTATGAAGAGAATCGATCGATTATCAATGTTTTAAAAAAAAAAAGATTTTGGAAGATTTTTGTAGGATCTTATGGTTCTTAAGCTGCCGGATTCTTCTCTATTTACCCGGAAGAAATATCTCCAACATGGTTTTTTGATTTTTGTAGGTTTTTTTTGTTGTTGACCTATTGTGGGTCCTGCTAGCCATGTTTGTCAGCATTGATGTTGTGGTATAACTTTCATGTTTATTATTATCATTACCTTTTTTGATGATGTGGAATTTTTATTATTTGATCAGGTGTCAATTTGCAAATTTCATAATCATAGTCTCGGGAATGAAATCTGTGATGTCTATTGCAATTTGTAGAATTATGAACATTTTTTTTTAAATCCCTTGTATTATAGATAATTATGACACTGAAATAATCAAGAATGTTATATGTGTATTGTATATGCATATGTACTAAGTTGGTGGGTCATCACTCATTAGGTTGTTGTCATTCTTAATTATGATTGTTCTGTTTGTTTGGCTGTTTTTATATTACAAGTTGTTGAAAGATATGGATTAATAGTGTCTGATTTTTATCATATCATGGTTGTGATGGACCAGCAACACAGCACACCGACATGTTTTTCTACGTTAATCATGCCAACATTAAAAAGTAGATGTTAGATTTAGAGCACTCAAAAAAGTAACAATCATATTAGTGAGCTTTGAGAGACAAAGTAAAATAGTGAAATCATTCATTCAAATAATCATGTGTCAACAGATTTAGTTTAACATGGCATGAGCATTGATTCATGTTTGTCCAATGTTTTGTGATGAAGAGAATTGTAGTTCACAGATTATGTCAAAATGTCTGGACTCATGTCTGTAGTTTCTGACCTGGATCTGAATGTGAATTACACATGGGAAGGGAATTTTAAATAGTAGCAACAACAAGTACTTCCACATTTGTCTTCTTTTACGTTAAATGTTGATTTGATAATGTTAAATGTTAAAGGAATTTGATCCTCATTGGAATGATGAAAAGGTGGACATGTAAACTTTGACCATGGTGGCTAGCCAAACAAGTGAACCGTGACTTGAAATTACTTGTAAAGCTATCTGTATAAATTTTTGTTGTTGCGTGAATTCATGTCTGAATCTTGCATATCTTTGTGCTCTTCAGGATTTTTCTGGGGTGTGCATGTCTGCTTGACATTTTGAGAACTATTTTGAAAATGCTATTGTTTGGGAATGTGCATGCATCTGTCAGCAACTTCTTTGTCAGGAGGGATTTAAGCAAGAAAATAATTATCCCTTCAACATAACTCCCCAATAAAACTGATATTTTATAGTTTGCTGTTGGTGAATGCTGGAATTTATTCTGTTAATTCTGAGTTGGGAGATAGAACTCACTTGTTGCAATTTTTCTTGACCAGGCTTTCAGGTGTGCCACTCGCTTGGAGGTGGTACAGGTTCTGGCATGGGAACACTTCTAATTTCAAAGATCCGAGAGGAATATCCTGACAGGATGATGCTTACATTCTCTGTTTTCCCTTCACCAAAGGTCTCGGACACGGTTGTGGAGCCATATAATGCTACCCTCTCAGTGCATCAGTTGGTAGAGAATGCTGACGAATGCATGGTTCTTGACAATGAAGCACTGTATGACATATGCTTCCGGACTCTAAAGCTTAGCACTCCAAGCTGTGAGTTACTAGCTGTCTGTTGGAGTAACTATCTTTAGATAAAAATACAATTCTATTATATTGATATTAAACCGTGGCTTCTTTCTGCCTAATCTTGCAGTTGGTGACCTTAACCATTTGATCTCTGCAACTATGAGCGGTGTAACTTGCTGTCTGAGGTTCCCTGGTCAGCTCAACTCTGACCTTCGCAAGCTGGCTGTAAACCTGATCCCATTTCCCCGTCTTCACTTCTTCATGGTAGGGTTTGCACCACTCACATCTCGTGGTTCCCAGGGGTATATCTCCCTCACTGTCCCAGAGCTGACCCAGCAGATGTGGGATTCTAAGAACATGATGTGTGCTGCTGACCCCCGCCATGGCCGCTACTTGACAGCCTCAGCCATGTTCAGGGGCAAGATGAGCACCAAAGAGGTGGATGAACAGATGATTAATGTGCAGAACAAGAATTCATCATATTTTGTGGAGTGGATTCCCAACAATGTGAAGTCTAGCGTGTGTGATATTGCACCAAAAGGTCTGACGATGGCATCGACTTTTGTGGGGAACTCCACGTCAATCCAGGAGATGTTCAGGAGGGTGAGTGAGCAGTTCACAGCCATGTTCCGTCGCAAGGCCTTCTTGCACTGGTATACTGGGGAAGGGATGGATGAGATGGAGTTCACTGAAGCAGAGAGCAACATGAACGATCTCGTGGCAGAGTACCAGCAATACCAGGATGCAACAATTGAGGAAGATGGTGAATATGAGGAGGAAGGTGAAGAGAACTATGATGCCTAGGGAGCATATGATCTGTGCTGTGCTATTTCATCAAAGCTGTAATGGGGTTTCATCATCTGCCAACCTTGCTGGGTATCTAATACTATATTCTTTTGTTGTCTTGAAATTCTCTCTTCCACAGGGTCATTTCGTTACTTCTTTTCTATAAAGCACTTAAGAATAAGGAATTTCATATCTGTCGGTGCCTCTTCGCAAAGGGACCGCAATTGTATTGTATTCCCTTAGCGCTCGGGAATTATTTCCTGGAAGCGCCTGGGGGCAGGGGATTGTTCATTTAGTTGTGAATTTACTGCACATGAGCATGGACGTGAAAGCCACCAGTGCAGATGCTTTGTATAAATATTAGCTATGCATGCTCTTATTATCCACCGATGTCAAATCCACATTTGGGTTTACTGCTGTCCATGCTTCGTTTCTCAGAGCAAGATTTCCAAGCCACTCTCGGAGGTTCATGCATTTCAATTCTCCGCTGCCTTTCCTTTCTAGCTCCCTGAGAATGCCAATGTTCATGCGTTAGGCTTGAAGGAAGTGAGTGTTTGTCTTCTAGCATGGGCTGTTTAGTTTACAGATCGATCGGACATTGTTTTAAGCTTTAACAGCTGCTCGATGCTTTGCTGATTTGATATGTTTAGCCGTTTGTGACCATCATCGCTTATGAATGGCTTCCATGGCAGATTAGAGCCCCGTGAAAACTCTGTTGACTTTTCTTTCTTCAAGACTTTTCATTGTTTTAAAAAAATCGAGTTAACGCCTTGAATATCGTTCCCAAGAAGGAAATAAAATCAATACTCAGTATAGCTCCCCGTTAAGAACAGATCGGACTTGATTCGAAGAGATCACAAAAAACACGGGAGATCTTGATCGACGAAGAACAAAATGAATGCCAAGTATTGTAAGAACAAATCTGAGAAAGAAAAGGGAATCGATGAAGGACTGCAAGAAACAATAAATAGAATATTAAAAATAAAATAAAATAAAGGCAGCATCAGAGTCATGGAAGTATGAGGTTAAACACTGCTCGCATTAAAATAAACGCGTGCTTCTCATAATCCGGTATAATCCTCGTCATTTGCTTCCCTTTTATTTTTCCCACTTGCAATAAATTATAAATCATAAAATATTAAAAACAAGGGCACGGATAGAGAGAAGGAAGGAGAGAAAAGATTGAGGTGCACAGAAGCTAATCTGGGTCTCGAAGCAGGCAGCTCAAACTGACGACTGGGAACTGCTTCCTTCGCTAAGGTTTTATAGGAGCGGAAAAAAAACCCTAGGGTTGAGAGTTTGGCTGCCAAGACTTAACCACGTTTAGTTTTGTAAAGGATGTGGAGTTATTGATGAGATAAAGTTAGTGATTTCCTTTGCTATCTGTGGACCAGATTTTTGCGCAGCAAGATTGGATTTATAATGTATTCATTGAGTTTCAGACTTTGGATCAAAGTCTTTGTGTTACACGGACCAATCAAGAAGTGGCAAACATACAAGTGATTGTGAGCACGAGGATA
>Ga0307515_10007542_pt1 | contig 21491 bp, 11 predicted proteins | sample 17_EM_MG_FD_194513 | JGI IMG/M metagenome (GOLD analysis project Ga0307515, IMG submission 194513) | Populus trichocarpa ectomycorrhiza microbial communities from riparian zone in the Pacific Northwest, United States - 17_EM | ecosystem: Host-associated > Plants > Roots > Unclassified | place...
CTGGAAGCTGCCTTATAAAGTTGTGAGCATTTGCAGCCATAGCCGCAGCCATGATTTCATCCATGGTGGCATCAAGCTTCCCAAACATGATATTCTCTTTTATTGAAGTCCCAAACAAAGCATGGTCCTGACTAACGAGACCCATTTGTCCTCTTATCCATTTCAAATTCAATGTTCTTAGATCAGCACCATCAATCTTGACAATGCCACTATCAACATCATAGAAACGCTGGAGTAACGCAATTGCTGTGGACTTTCCGCTCCCACTTGCTCCAACAAGAGCTACTGTTTTTCCTGCCTCAACTTTCAGGTTGAAATCTTTGAGAACAACGGCATCTGGACGACAAGGATATGTGAAACTGACATGCTGGAATACAATTTGGCCTTGGATTTTGTCTAATACACGTCCTTTTGTGTCTTCGCTATCGATTTCTGGAACTCTATCAATCCTTTTGAATATCCGTGTAGCAGCAACAGAAGCTTCTGTGAAGTACTTCAGATCAGGAAGTGCAATTCCAAGGGATCTGCAAACAATTCAATTGCTAAATAATTAATGATTCAGAAAGTGGATTGTTTCATTAATTATCCTGTTTGGTAGATATGGTGATTTCCATGGAACTTCTACAGAAAAACATTTTGATGCATACAACTAGACACATGTTTAACATAACATTTGATTTCATTCCTTTTCTTAAGGGAAAAAAAAAACATTTATAATCATTTACTTCACTTCTAGCAATTAATAATTACTATTACAAGCTAGTTAACAACTTAATGTTCAATCTAGTGCCACTAATATTTAAGATTGATGGACGATCGTTTTAGCATTCTTAGCATGACCTACTATCCATTTACAATAACCCACTAAGTTTAATTTCTTTCCTTGTACTTGGACTGTTTTTTTTCTTCTTTTCCTTCGAGTTTTTCCTAACTGGAACTTCTGTAGATGACATTACTATCACACACTAAGCATTTCTTTTTTCATTCCTCCCTTTATAAAAAGAAGAAAAGGCAAAGGTAATTCTTTACTTACAAATTCTCCTCTTTATAAAAGAATGACATGATTATACCTTTAATAGATTAGTCGCATGCAGTGCTTTCAAGAGTTTAGGTGAGTGTAAAGGTCATAAAAAATAGTACTGCAAGTGAAAACTCATGCGTACGGGGGAAAGTTTGTGAGATATATGAATAAATTTATTTCTGCAATAATTTGCCTTCAAATTAGACATTCTAATTATGGTTCTATAATGTTTAGGGCAAGGCAGTTTCACAAAGCAAAACAACATTTTGCTGGATGCTTTCAACAAATGTGGACAGATCCGTTGGCCTGTACTGAGCTGTCCTTTAGCCTCGATGAGCTTAGGGCACAATTTAAAGGTCCAAGTCCAGCTTCAGGACTGACAACTAGAAACTACCATGAAGCTTCAAAGAATCACAAGTGCCAGAGATTCTTGGCCTAATCGTAATCATCATGAGATAAAACTGGAAGGTGGTTACATTTTCTGTCATCAACTGAGTTCAGAAAGTGTGCCAACTACACATATGCTGGAAAAGCTAAATCAAAAGACACAATTTTACAGATTTCAAATGAGAAAGTAGGCATAATTAAAGCCTTGCCACTAAATCCCTACCCCTTCATGTTTCTAGTATCTAATATATATGTAATCAATTAACAATAAGAAATCCTTGATCCAACACAAAGTTCAGAGACAGATTGTATATAAAATGTGTATTGTGGGAACATGCTATCGAATCTCAAATCAATACTATCATAACAATTTTGTTAAAGTTGGGGAGAGCTTTTCCCAGTCTAGGGATTGTAGGTTCAATTATGGCTACTTAGGAATATTCATGTTGAAACCTTTCGATGAACCTATTAATATTTTTCATGAAATTATTTGTTTGATTTGATAATGAGGGATAATTAATTTGAGAAGGATCTACTGAAGATTCACTTGGCAGGTAGCACCTCACTAGACATATCAATATTTAGACTGACCATGCACAAATCTAAAGTTATGATGCAAGAAAGCCACTCACAGTCCACTCAATATGAAGGAAATGCCAGCAGCATAGATCCTCCCTCCACTTTCTCCTTTGTACATGACCAAATGACTTCCATACCAAGCAAGGAAAGCCCATATTGCAAAAGAAAGCCCTGTACTCCCAACAGCAAGACCTTTGGCTATACCCTGCTTGATTCCCAATTTTGTTGTTCTATCCAATATTGCTGAATACCTATCGATGATTCTCTTCTCGGCAGTGAATGAATAAATAGTCTTGATGGAACTTAATGCCCGCTCCACGATGGAGTTTGCTTTGCCATACTCCGTCCGAGCTTTCTTTGACAAGTAGAGAAGGTATTTTCCGTATATCATTCCAGGGATGATTAGAAGAAGAAGAGTTGGGAAGGCTACTAAAGACAGTCTCCATGAAAAGTATGTGGCAAAGGCAAGTCCCGAGAAGAATACAGACGCGTGCATCAAAAATATGGGCACCTAAAAACATTAGAGATGATGTTAAATAAGTGCTCCTATGAGAATAATATCAATAAAAATGAATACAGAATTTGAGATCTTGGAGTACTTTCATCCTTCATAACATTTGTACATCAAAGGAAGATTGTAAGGGAAGCAAAAGGAAAGGGGTGGAGCAGATTTGCCAATCTACCTCATAAATAGAACTTAAGATGTTTTCTGTCCATAAATAGACGAAACCTTAAGTTTACCTTTTCACTTAGTACTTCTTGTACGAGAGAAGTATCGTTTGATATGCTGTTGATGATCTCTGAAGTAGTTGCTTCCTGTGAATCATAGAACCCAACTTCTTGTCGAAGTATAGCTTCCAAATACTTGTATCGGATCTTCAAAACCTGTCTCTCGCTCGTTTTACTCCAACAGTAACCCTCTGTGAATATAAAATGAACTGATTTAGTGCAACAACAGTCAAGGAAATAATTTTCACCAACTTAATTAATCACTTGTTTTTCTTAATGGGGTAGCGTCAGTATCTAGGGTTCCAAAAGATGCTTTCATTTCTTGTTCTACTGTAATTGTTTGTAGTGACGTTTGCTGTCGGCCTCCTTTTGTTCCTGGAGTGTTCTTTGGGTACACAGTGGATTGAATTATGTTTGCACCACTTTTCCAAACAAGACATAATTGTCTTGAGAAAGAAAAGCAAAGTCATGTGTATAGATCAAATTAGTGCTGTTGAGATTACCCATAAAAGCCATCACCATGACCGCTAATCCCAAGTACACAAAGTCTAAACTGCACTGTTGACAGAAACAAAAAAGGAAATCTGTGTTTTAGTTAGCAAGAGAGATAGAGGAATGAAATGTTGACTGGCAAGTCACTGACCTTTTGGACCTCAACCATGAAATTGTAATTATCTTGTCGTGTCTGACCATAACCCAAGCTATTCATTATGCGGCTGGCAAACACCAGTAAGCAATTTGTAGACATGCCATCTCCAATAGCTCCAACAGTACCCAGCAGCATAAGCAATATATCATTCCAATCTGCATATCTAAAGATATTGGCTATAGACTTCCTCTCCTCTCCTCTCCTCTCATTCTTCTTTGGAGAATTCATTTTACTCGCAAAAATAATCTTCGTGCAAAGATCCTGTAGGATGCTGCAGTACTGGCTAGCTAGCACCAAGAAAGAGGTAGAAAAGGCAAAGTTTTGTGCATTGGAGACCTGACTCCCTCAACCCAAACAAATACTGATACTCTCGTATCAATATATATATATATATATAAGAGTAGATCAAGAAGTAAGTGGTGATTTTCCATGAAGCGGACCCAAATTTGTCATAAAGTTTCATGTGGGGTGGTTAAAGAAAGGCATTCTTTCTAGTGTTTTTCATAGTGGTCACTTTCTGTAGCATCAAGCAAAGCTAAGACAAGGATAAAAAGAGTGTTTTCAAGAAAGATGACTATGACCAATTGGGGCTGCCTGGTAATGTTTCCTTTTCCATTCCTATTTGCTTGCTTTAGTCTAGTTTGTTTAAGATATGATACCTAAAAGCTCTTCGAGCTTGCACAAGCCTATTCCTTTGTTATTATTATTTTATTAATTAAAGTGAAAAAAGTAAAATTTAAATTCATATTTGTATAGCTAGAGATTAATTAATTAATGATTTTTAAAAAATGGATCCTTATTTTTCTGTCAGCTTCTTGTCGACTTTGATATTACCATCTATTTGTATATCATTATCCCAGGATATTTCAAACATATTATGGTTTGTGCAACCTTACCTTGCCAGTGAATGTACTAATAATATTAATTTAATTATATACGAGACTCAAAAACTGAAAATCTACCATTTAGATACACAATTACTGTAATATTTTCCTCCTTCATCAGAACAAAAATCTAAATCCGTTCTACCTACCCTGTAAAGGAATTAATCTGTCCAGTCAAAGGGCAGCTCTTGTTGAAGGAATCATTAAATATAAATGCCTGCATGATACTAATAATTACACGACTAGACTAAAATATACTTGCAGGTCTTTTGTTCAAATCTTTCATGTCAATAGTTCCATTCTTTTTCTAGCTAGCGTTTCTGTTTCAATGCAGTAAAAACAGTAGTCTACACTGTGGCCTCGTAATGTTTTAAAGAAACTAATATTATTTATCTTAAGAAAGAAGAAAAGGCCGTGACTGAAATGAAAGGCTAGCTAGCTGCTAGCTTTCTGAAAAATGTATAATATTAGCGATGAACATAATTACAGAGCTCAGGCATTTTTTAGTGTAGCATATGTTAAATAAGCAGACAAGAAAAAAATGAGATTGTTGAGTTGATGAAGCATATTCTTCTTTCACTTGATTAATTATTTAATAAATTGGCTTTCCTGCATGCTGATGATCAGACCATATTCTGTCATACCACTATCTGGCTAGCTGTCTTTGTTGGACTCTCAAGATCCTCTTATACATATCTCCGGCCACACGGAATCAACAAATATATATATATATATATATGTCTGTATGATGAGACCTGTCTGTTCCAGCTGCTTTCTTTTCGATTCTTTTGCTCTTTATTCTCGTAATTCTTTTAACAAGCATCCAATAAGCTCCAAACCTCTGGTAACAACCGTGCACTGTACAAAGAGATCTTCTCTGAAGCCTCCCAAGCATAGGAAAAATAATTAAAATCAATGAATATTAAAGAAGACATTTACGACATCTTGTAATGAATTGGATGGTTTCATATTGGTGGATTATCTTCGTTTTATTTATTATAAAAAGAATCTCTTACATGATATATAGGGTTGCTTGAGGCCATATTTAATTTGGCTTATGCATAAATAACCTAATTATTGATGTCAAATACATGAAATATAAGATATTAATAATATCAAACAATCATTTTAATTTAATAATTTAATAATTTAAATTATTAGGTGAGATTTTAAGATATAATTTATATTATTTTTTAATATATTATTTGTATCAAAGAACCATCTCAACTTAATAGTTTAAACTGTTAGGTGAGGTCCCAGGATATGATTTATATTATTCTCTAACATACCCCCACAGACCCACTTTACCTTGTGCTTAATTTTTATCAAATAAATGAGAATAGTGAGATTCGAACTCGTGATCGCTTGATCACCAAGGCTCTGATACCATATCAAAGAACTATCTCAACTCAATAGTAAGTTGTTATGTGAAGTCTTAAGATATGATTTATATTATTATCTAACAATATGAAGTAAAAGATTTTTGAACTTGAAATTTACATTCAAATCCATGACGACGACTTGGTTATTAAAACTCTATATATTCTAATCTTTCGAAAAGGAATATTTTCCAAAGCCCCCCTACCTTACTATCACATATATACCAACAGCATGTAGATGTTGAGGAAGAGGAATAATGCACAAAATCTCTTAATTTCTCCTAGAAAAAGAAACCAGAAGACTAAGAACGCGTAAATTTGCTATATGATAAGAATAATTGGGGCTCCACCTGAGACTGTCTGCTCGACTTTTTCAAATTAATTCCTCTTCCAAAGTATCATATTCTTATTGAAAATCAGTCTATTATTCCCTTCCAAATATCACATATGTCTAATTATCAGTGGAATAATATTTCCTTACTATTCTCTTAGCCCCATATGTATCATGTGCAGTGTATGGATCCAAGTTGCAGAATTCATTGTTCTTATGAGTGGGTTAGAGAAGCATCTTACATGTTTCATCATTGATTCTCTTCAAAAAGAAATTTGAACGTAGCAGGCCAGTTTCTTCATCTGTTCTTCTTCTTCTTCTTCTTCTTCTCATGGAAACCTATCACTGTACGCGCCCTTATAAATTCAATGAATCGTAACCCTTCATGTATCTATATTTTCTAATTAATATGTCCAACTGTTGATTCTCCATCAAAATTAGTGATCATGTTCATCGTTCATGTTACCTTAGTTCTTATATTTCCATTCTTTCAAGATTATATATGTAAGAAAAAAAATCTAAATAAAAAACAATAGAAAAAATTGACAGAAAGTACATATAATAAGAAAATATGGATAAATTTTAAAGATTATCATTAATTGATTTCTTTTCATACAATGATGTGGTTGAGGAAATTAATTATTATTGATAAACTAAAATAGAAACCATGTTGTTGATAAAAAAAAATCATGGTTTTGTCAAATAAAAAAATACATACATAAATAAGATACATAAATAAGAAGAGAGAATTCTGACTGAAATTAAAGATACAATTTTTACTCTAGAATTTAAATCATTGAAATTCTTTCTCTCTCTTTTATTATTATTTTCTGATAATAAAATAAAAATTATTATTTATTATATAAATATGTTTTCCTTCTCTCTCTCTCTCTCTCTCTCTTTTCACCCTACTAGCTGGTCATGATAAAACTAGTTAGTTGCGCAAATTTAATTATTTTACTAATAAAGTCTGGTTTTGGCATGCCGAGTATGCCACCCAGACCTGAGACATGAAACTTTAAGGTAAATTCAAGAGGAAAGTACATTAGAAGAAACGAAAATCCTGCAGAATGTTTTTTTCAAAAAAGATGCAATGCCTAATTTATATACTGTAGTGAAAAGAAGATAAATAAAGATGTGATATAAAAGCTAAATAAAAAATAATTATGACGATGAAGTTGTCAACATAGACGCAGGTTGATTAGTAAATTAATCTATAATAACTCCTAATTACAAGATGATTACTTTCAACATTAATTCACTTGAGTAATTATTAATATTGTATTAGTAAATATATTTTCTAGCTAGTCAGTTTGGTTATTCATGGCATTGGTTTTATTCAAGTAAAACATATTTATTATTAATAAAAAAAATTTATTTTTAATATTCAATTATATTTGATTAATGAATCTAATATATGATTAATGAATTTAGAGGAAAGATAAAATTCGTGGAATAAAAATATTTTACATAAGAAATAATAAAATTGTTATAATTTTGCGATTTCTATTGCATCAAAACATTGTTCTTAATTAATTTTTCTTGTCAATTATCTATTAAGAATAGACATTAATTAGAGTTGTTGAGACCCGTTCATATTATGTTCCTTTCTTTACTAAAGAAATCAACTACTTTCATTAACCGAGATACAAGGATACCTGAAACTAATATATATTGATGTTTGTCAAATGACATGAACACTAAATTAACTCGCAATTGATTGTTATGCCTCTTATTTTCTATACATTAAAAGATAGTACAACAATATAGTACATAAAAACTTAAACAGAAAAGAAAATGAGTTAACACTCAATGATATAGCAATTTATTTCTCATAAAAGAATTTAGAAGATTTTTCACTTGTGGTTCGTAAAGATTATCATTAAAGATCGACTGCTTGGACAATTTGTAATTTGCGACATCTTAGTCTTGAAATAATTATTCAAATTTAAAAAGAACATATAATCTTTAAATAATCCTAATGTAAATCCTAAATAATATTACGAATTTACATTTCATGAACCCAACATAATCTTCATAAGTTTATCAATACTTATAAACGTGCGATTATCAATCAATAGTTCTTTATTTGGATACTTGATGGAAGAATATTATTTTACTCAGACACAGATGCATTAAGACTAAGAATTTACACATCGTGTATAATTACACTAATCAATACTATCCTATGCGCACACTAATCTCAGCTAATTGACTCTTCTTAATTGGGTTTAGTTTTTTTAAAAAAGCAGCTTTTCCTAATTACAACGTGGATCAACTTCATTTTTTTGTCTGGTTCAAATAATAAACGTGGATAAATGAAAGTTACTCCGGCTTTCCGCCCAAGAATTAGCCGCCTGTAATGGAGCCGCCGCCCCTCTTCGTCAGCCATTTTTGCTTATTAACCCTATGGAAGATCACCTGTGCAGATTAGGTTAAGAATCACCAGTTCTTGCTTATTAACGTCAGGCAATTAGTGGGGCTTAATAATAAAGAATTACATGCGTAACACATTGTGCTGTTAGCAATATAAAGACACTTTTCAACACAGTTATAAACTATCATTATTTCTTGATCGTCACCAGAGAGCAGAGGCTACAGACTCGCATTTTAAAACTCAATTTTCAAAATTGGTCAAAAGCATTCAACGCGGCCTCAGCAATTTCAACATTCTCACCACCTTTACATTGTTTCTGGCAATCAAATAAGCAGATACATTGAATTCCCAGAGTATTTTTTTTTCCCTGATGATCAAGCACATGAATCATGTGACACATGTAATTTGTTTGGTTCATATATATGATACTTGTGCTTATCTGCCTACCCTAATTCACAAACACTCATATCTTGGGATAACTTGAATAATCTGCAGCCCATAATCTGCAGCTAGCCTGCTAAAAAAAAATTCAAAACAAATCAGAAAGTTTAAGTTATAATAATTTAATATTAAAGAATGAAATAAAATAAGAAAAATCAATTTAAAATATAGAAACATAAAAAAAAAAAATAAGTTAACTTGGCTAACCCATGATCCTTGATATGAGATCATGATAAAAAAAAAACTATTTAAAAAAAACCTAAAAAAAACCATAGCTATATTTTTTTAAAAAAAAACTTGAGTTAATTGGGTTAACTTGACTAACTTACGAGTTGTAATAACCCCACATAAAAGAACACAGAAAAAATTATAAAGCTTAAGAGCCAATAACCAAACCCTAAAAAATAAAAATGAAAACAAAAATCAATTTCAAGAAAAGAAACGTGGGGAAAAAAGCCCTAGTCAATTCAAGTTACTTTGACTAATACACGACATATAATATGAGATCAGGATAAAAAAAATTTAAAAAAAAACTAGAAAAAAATATTCAAATTTAAATCAATAAAAAAAACTTGAGTCAAGTTAAAAGCATAAAAAATTACGAAGCCAACGGCCCAAAAACCTAATGTCAAACGAAAAAAAAAAAAAAAAAACTCAATTCAAACCGAGTTAACTTGACTTACCCACGATCTAGCTAGGATATAAGGATCAAATCTGGTATAAAAATAATAATAAAAATTCATAATCATCAAAAATTAAAAAAAAACAAATAATAATAAAATAACGAGGATCAAATCTGATATAAAAAATAAAAAATAAAATAAATTAAAAAAATATTACAGAATAGTAATCAAGAGAACAACTTTTCTCCTTCTATGTTGACTATTTATATTTTTCTTGTAATTCCCTTCGTCTTATCCAAAATATAAAGGAAATAGGCATCTCTCTATCATAAATTTGATAAATACTAATGAAATTTTTTTTATCAGGTAAATTGCAATGAACTTTACCGATAGATTTCTTTATCATTATACCCTTAGGTAAACACTAAGGGAATTGCACCGGAGAAAAAGAATGAATAAAAAAATATAAAAAAATACGATGATGTGTAACTTTTACCAATAACTTAGTCGACGGAATTAACTATGTGATAAAGTTTATCTGTAGATATATCGATAGAAATAATTTCTCGGTATATATCAATAAAATTACAGGTAGTATTATAGTGAAATTTAAAAAGACAAATCGTACGATGACATAACACTTTATATCGACAAAATAATTGATAAAATGATCAAGATATAATTTTATCTATAAATTCATTAATAATATTTAATTTTTAACATAACAGATCAATTCTAATCGCATCGAAGAACTAGTCTTGCAAGTTCTTAGGGCATCTTAGTCATTATTTCACTTGTTTTAGCCAAACTCAATCTAGGAGGAACTTCGACAACATTTTGCACCGTGTTTTTAAAAGTTTTAATTTTTTTTTGTTGCTAAAAATTAATTTTTTATATGTTTTGGATCGTGTTGATGCGCTAATCTCAAAAATAATTTTTTAAAAATAAAAAAAATACTATTTTAATACATTTTAGCACGAAAAGCATTTTAAAAAACAACTATAACCGTCTTTGTAAAGGTTTCTCCAGCATATATTTGATAATCTACTATTCAATTGTGAGTAAACTTTTAATGATTGAAAAACACTAATATCAAGAAACAAAATAAAATTTTCAATTTTTGACTTCTAGTATATATCACAATCATTGTTAAAAAAGAATAATGATTAGCATCAAGATAGCATAATAATAATTAAAAAAAAACTTTTCAGAATATATATTGGATTAAAATCTCTAAATGGGATCTACTTCCAGGTTCATTGATCCTGGAAGTTTTTTTAATCATATTTGTTTGTATTTCATATTATTATGTTAAGAATTATATTTTTACCAAGAAAAAATGTGCAGAGTAGAAAAAAGAAAAAGAAAAAGAAAAAGAAAGAGAGAGAGAGATTAAAGTTTCATTGCAATCCAAGTTATGGATGAATTGATTGATTGATTAGTGTAACAAAGTGGGATTTAGACATGCCTGGTGGGACTTCCTCAACTTTAATCCCAATCAACCAGTTTGTCTATGATGTAAGATTAATCTAAGAAGCGTGCAAAAGAACAGAAAAATAACAGAGTATTTTAAAGATGATGGGATTGACTCTACCATCGTCTTCTTCTTCTTCTTCTTCTTCTTGCTATAGGGGTCACACCAAAAGATAAATCCCTATTTTATGCATGGAAAGAACTCCACGAATGAATCCTGCAAACATTCACCTAAAACTTTCATCATCAGGCAAATAGATCAAACATTTTGTCACGTACTGGTTTTATTTTGTATTCAATTCCTTTCCCTTCCACACAAACTCAAGGAAATAAACAATATTTCAAAGATGATGATTAGTGGAAAGCAAAAACCGTGAGGTAAGAAAATTAAATAATAGAGGGTCATCACCTCCATTCCCAAAATGGGGTCCATGCTGCTTTCTTAGTTTGATTTCCTATCATCCTCCCCCCTAGTGGTGTGTTTTCTGATTATGGCCATGCAAAAAGAAATTAAGGAGACGCCAGCCACTATCATATATGCGATTAACTTTAGTGGCACGCATCTTTATAAGCTTGCTTTTATTGCTGTAAAGCCTAATATCTAGCCATGTATAAAGAAAAGAAGCATTTGAACTTTGAAGAGGAGATCCATTTGAACGGTGGAACAACTACTGCATGTAGATTAAGGGTGGTAATTGGGTATATTTAGCAATGTCATAGCGCGGATCACCAAATTATCACCCAAGAAACGCTTTTCAATCACTACTTTATCTATAATGTCATGTTAGGGTCAGGCATGAGCGCTCAACGGAAAGAAATCGTGATTAGCAAATAGTAGAACAGTGCAATCCTAGATCAGCAGAAAGTTTGACCTTGTGCAGACGGATGTATGAGAGAAACAAAAACAGTTTTAGCTCAGTGTTACAGTGCAAGAGGTTTTGAACAGTTGCAAAAGACTTGCTCAATGTTGTAAGATGCACAGCTGTGGATTTTCCAGGAGTGTCCTAAGCTATTGCTTATGCGGTTATGCCAGCCTACAAGCAGCTCAACAATGTTAAAGTGGAGAGTAATGGTCAGGCAGAAGCAGCACTTCCTCCAGTAAGAAAACCAAAAACCTGTTTCAAATTTCCTCTTGATGGTCGAGCAGTTATTGCAAATTTACAAACAAATACAAGTCGACGCCGCATCTCCAATTTAGTAATACATGTTTTGCTGAAAGATCTTCCATCATCAAAAGTTCCTGATCCAAGGGCCAAACATCAGAAAATGAGAATTACAAGAAAACATACTTCTTAAATTATTTGGCAATGTTCAAAGGAGCAAAGTAGGGTTGATGCCAACAAAATGAGAATGGGAGGCCAAACAAAATATATGCTGGGAAAGCACTATCATATCTTCAACAACAAAACAACAAAATAAATAAATAATTTCTTCTGGTGTATAATTTCTCTTTTCTGAGTGCCAGGAATGGCACAATCTCAATGCAATATGCAAGCATCATACCTTTATCATCGAATAATGATGTCAAAATAGCTAGACAAATACACACGCTGATATCTTCACCTGGAAACAAGTAAAGACATATTAGCAGTCATCTAACAGTTTCTGTGATTTCACAAGAAGAATAGATAAAAATAATATTAATAACTCCATTTCTCTAGCAAATCCATAACATAGCCATCAAAAGGACAATCACATATGCTTGTATTCCCTGTTTTTGAAGTTCAAAATACACAAAATGGTATTGAACAACTGTTAAAAAAATCATTTCAAATGCTAAAACATAAAACCAAATTGGGCTAAAAAAAAACCCCAACAAATCTATCACTAAGCATATTCAATAAAAATCATTACTAGCAAGATCTCATTTAGGGATCCTTACCACTACGGCAACAAACTAGAAGTCTATGTGCTTTTCTAAGGTTCAATTTTGCAAAGTTCACCGCAGCTGGAAGATTGTTGAACAAGGAAAACCTATCCAGTTTCGAGCTCTGGAAGAAAAAACTTATATTAAGTGAAACAACATTCCTATAAAAGAATAGTGCTTCCAGAAAATGGTTAAATCTTGTAAACAATTCTTTTTACACACCACCATAGGAAGATGCAAATGGGCTTCAGAATCTGGAAGATTGATAGAGACTGGTTCTTTATCACAGTTCAATATGCAATCAACATTAGACATAAGTGCAGCTGCATCAACAAGTAAACACAAAAATAAGTGTAAGAAGAAGAGAAACAAAATGGATAATCATGTATTATGGCTTGAACGACATTATCTACCACTTAATCATGTTGCCTACAACACTACAGTGTTTCACATATTCTCATAGCCATGCAATAACTACACCATATTGTGGGCACTTTGATATACTTTCCCCATAACAATATATGCCCGAGTATCATATACTATGCAAATCACCTCCTTCTGCACCTCCAAAACCCACCAAAGTCTTCACAATGACAAGTACCGCCCATATCAGAGACTAGCACCTGAAACATATACCAACTTCGTTCACTGGAACCACTGCTAAAGCAGCCTCACCTACTCCGATACCATCGCCATCGTCAAATACAAGCAACGCCCTCTGCCATTGACGTTGTCCAAGTGACAGTACTCTTATTCATACAGAATCAGTTTAATAGATTCCATATTTATGACCATTTAAATTCCCTCTCTCGACACAATATAAATAAGGGAAGTCTTTCCTCAATTCATGAGCTTGGAAATCCAAAGAAAATACTGGACATATAAAAAGAATTTGATAAACCAGTAATCTAGAAACATGAGTTTGTACTAAATAAAAGATAATGGTGTTCAGAATGCTTATTCATAGTATTCAGCAGAAGCATGCCAGCATAGTATGCCACCAAGAACGGGATGCAATGAACAGTTGATAAGCTTCTTCGGATTATTGAGGAAAAATATTATAGACCTATATTAATATAGAACAGAACCGTCTTATGAAAATAATAGATAATTCAAGTTAAAAAGCTACTTTCCAAAAATCAATGGACCAAAAAATGACTGCTAAACAGTACTCAAAATGCCTTGAAAAGAAAATTTTGCTCATAATATACGGTGCAAATGTGAGAAACATTGCGTTGTACTTTGGAAAAGTTGTGTGATAAAACAACTACTTGATAGATAAGAAAATAAGCCATGTTTTGGAATTTAAGATTCCAAATCAAAAGGCATGTAAGGATTTTAAGCATTCATGATAATCTGATTTCTATGTGTTTTCATAATTTCAAATATGAAAATTAAACTGGGGATAATGTACTGTTTTTAAATTTCACTAAGCTATTTAAGAAAAAAAGAAAAGAAAAAAAATAGTAAACTAAAAGAAATTGTGTTCTTTTGATATCTTACAGATCAACCAGGCTCTTCATAAGAAGATACAGGTTTTGCTAAAACCTTTTGTTTTGAAGTAAATGCAACAAAATCTGATCTGTAACAGGACTAGTTAAAGAGAGTTCAATTCCTAATTGGCATGTTTTCTATTCTTACCATTTAGACATTCCCTACAAAAAATACTAGAGAGAAAAGATTCAAAAGTAAAAAACAGCTCATATTCTTTACTGCTCAAATATTCTGTTCAAAAAATGAGACAAGACAAACACGACAGTAATAAAACAGCGGTTTCAAAATAATGAATCCTAAATTTATGGAAATCAAATGGAATATTACTTGAACAGGATAATATGTTGAATTAACATATTAACATGCCAAATTAAAAAAAGAAAAAAAAGAAATAGAAAGCATACCATGTTTAGTTGTTCCTACAACAAGATTGGTTGATCCTATCCAAAATGTTGTACAATAATCATTAGATGGCTGTAAAGTAGTATCATCACTATGCATATTTGAAGCTAATGGTAGTTCTACATTAGAAACATCAGCCACATCATCAGCCATCTTCAGATTCTTGACAGTAACTGGAGGAGCATACTCTCCCCTATGAGCACGATATACTCTATCCTTTTCAACTATATCAGCTACCTTTTGGTTACAAAGATCAGGTCCTGAACTAATAAGATCATGCACATGACTCCAGAAATGGGTGGGTGTCAAACCCCTTGCCCAACTTTCTTCATCGTCTCCAGCTCCTGGAATATAATTCCAGCTAAACTCTGAGGTAGTCTTATTTCGAAAAACATCACTTGAAGAAGAAGCAGAAACAAGTATAATAGGAGTGAAATCCCACTGATTATGATCAGGTACTTCATTTAACCAGATTACAGTCTTCTGTGATATCCATAAAGGGCGTAGAGGCTTTTTCAAGCAGGAAGAAATACATGCAATATCAGCTCCACTTGCTTCCAACTGGTTAGTCCATTTTTCTATACGTTCCTCGATTGCCGCTTTCTCTGTATCTGGAACCCAAAGTGGTAGATGCAAAGAACAATCCCAGATATGATTTTTTAGTTTTACATCTTCAGCACAATTAGAATAATCCGCCACCTCCTGTCACAAGCAATTTGGTCACAAATGCACGATAGAAGAAAGACAACAACACAAAGGAATCCATATCGACATCAAGAAGCAATAAAATTTACGCTTAAATATAACTTGCAATGAGCCATATAAACTCCAAGACAACATTTAAAAACAAACGGAAGTAGGATCGAATTAAATTAAGACATATAAACAACAAAGAAAAAGCTCACCCTATTCATCAGCAAACCAGAATCAAGCATTTTATTTCTATAATTAAGAATAGCACGGTTCAAAACACACGTCCAAATGGGTATTGTTTTGGACATGCTATCAGGAAACCTCTTCCCTTTGCGAGTAGAATCCACGATAATACATCCTCCTTTCTGTCCTAACCAATTTAACAAGAACCCAAAAATTCAGTATCAGCTATAAAAATAACAAAAAACCCACATAGAAAAATGTTATTAATAGGACTTGCCAGAAAGAAGAGCAACATGGAGATTAAGGCGAGAGGTATTGAAGGACCAGTTGTTGGTGTGACCATCAGTGGATTTGAAGTAACAAGTAGAATGGAATTTTGGAGAGTACCAGAGGCCACAGCGGAGGTTGGCTATAAGAGGAAGGTCTGGCCATAATTGAGAGATTTCGCCCACAAATATTGAGTCTTCGTGGATTGATTGTAATGCGTTGTAGACTGTGTTGTCTCTGCGTTTTATGCTTCTTGCTGCTCTGTATATGCTTAGTTTCCCGTCTCTGTAGTTCTCCATTTCAACTCAGTTTCGCCTGATGTCTATTCTTAGGTTTTAGAATTAAACAAGGCCGGGCCGCCGGGCAGAGAAAGATTTTATTTTTTTGTGTCAGAATCAGACAGGGATGAATGAAGAGTTGATAATTACGAGGCAAAATTTTCTCTTTTAAAAAAAAACAAAAACCTTAATAAAATTAATATTTTTTAAAACACAAGGAATTATTAATTAATTAAGATATTATATAATCAATAAATTAACAATTTATTAATTTATATATTAATTAATAAAAAAAATTTACAAAGGTATTTTTTTATATTGAAATTAATATATGTTTTATGTATTATGATTATAGAATATTATTTAATTATTGAATTAACAATTATTATTATTCTATATATTGATTTTACCAAAACAAGTCCATGAATATAATTAGTATTATTAAATAGATGTCATGTATCTTTCTATTTTTACAATAAACTAAAATTATATTTGATGTGTACTTGTATTTGTACTTAATTAATATACTTCATAAATATTAAATCAAGCAAAAATATCTATAAAAAAAACATATAATATCACAAATATTACAATAAAATAATTCAGAAATTAGCAATATAGATGAAATGCATACAAGTATTGTGTGAGAACAACATAAAAAATCTAACTTGTACAATGAATGTCAAAGAGGTTTAAGCAAGTAAAGCAATAACATCAAATATGATAAAGAGATTATTAAAGTATCTATCAATTAATATTGAAAAAAATAATGTCAAATGACACAAAATCAATAACAAAAATTTTAAATTGTGTGGGTTTTTCATTGTAGCAGTATACATAGATTGCTATAATAAAATTATATTTTTGCCCTTGAGTAAAAAAAAAGTGTAATGGTATTGAGGGTGTTTTGGTCTTTATAATTGGTTCATTAGTCATTAAGATTGTTTAGAAATATGTTAGTATTTTTCATTTTTTTTGCACAGTAAAAATATGGTTTTGTCCTTAGATTTAACAATTTCTTGAGTTGTTGCTCATGGGTTTTTCAGTCTTTTCAAAAACATTGAAATAGTTAAAATAATTATTTACCCTTAAGAGTAAAAAAAAACTGAGTTGTTGACTCAGGGTTTTTTTGTTTTTTTGCACTTTGAAATACAATAAAAATACTATTATACCTTGTGCAACTACCAATAATTTATTGTGTTTTGTGCAACCATCCCAAATAGTTCATCAAAATCTTTTAAAAGATCAAAAAATCTGGTCGCATTTGCATCAGGTTCTTCATCTATGATTGGACATTCACCGACATGATCCTGATTCATTTTCATCATATCCATAACCATATTTCTATAAGAATTATTATTGTCATCTACAACTCCATGTACGTTGCTAGCACTAAAAGTTAACTCAATTATTTTTTTTATCATGGTATTGTGGGAAACATATGGTTCTTAATGTGCATACCAATACAGGTATTTCTTCATGAACTTTTTGTTGTAGAAAATGCATCGTTACAATATCTGGATTGAGAAACTTTTTATTCTTACAACTCTTGCATGAACATCTAATATCACTTTCACTAATATTTCTTAGATTAAATAGTGCGTAATTAATAAAACCCTGAACCTCATTATAATAATTTATCACTCGCAATCCTTAAAGTGAATCTCGATACATCCATTACAATAATTCATTACTTATATCAAACATATATAAAATAATAATGACAACATATATTAATTAACTATGTTAACTAAATAAATTTGCAAAAATATTGGTTTAGCTCAAACTTATTAAATCTATTTTAATAGTTCTTTTAATTCATTATCAATTATTTATATAAATTCAAATTTCTACATATTTACCAAAAATTACAACTCCGCAATAAAATTGACAAAAATATAAAATGAACTCATTAAATAAGCCATTATTTATTTCATCACATAACTCTGAAGTAAAACATTCGACATAAGTTTCATCAATTTACAAACAAATATAATTTTTTAAAAAAATCTAAAATAAACCCTAACATGTACAAATCTTAAAACCATAAAATAAATTTAATTTGTATGTGAAAAAACTATAAAACAAGTAAACACCCAAACAAAATATATATACTTCAAAAAATGCAAAAAAAAAAAATTAAAATTGTGTTCAAATAAAAAAATGATATATTTGCTTACTTAAGATGAAGAATCCTCAATAAAATTTTAATCAGAACATGGATGCTGACAAATCAAGTGTTGTGGTAGCTAAATTTATTATGAAAGGTTGATTAATTGTGTTGAGATTGGGGGGAAGGGTGGTTGTTTGTTGCATAAAAAATGTATAAGGAAGAAAGAGAAATAGGGGAGGAGGAGAGGAGGGTTGATCGGCAGGTCATAAATTAAATATTGCTGATAGAATGACCGATATAATTATTCTGTTGGTAACTCTGTCTGTCTTTTTGTTGGTAAAAATATCATGTCACCGTATAATTTGTCTTTTTTGAATCCCGTTATAATACCGTCCGTAATTTTATCGGTATATAACGATGAATTTTTCCCGTCGGCATATTTAAGGACGTATTTTACCGTCGAGTTAATCCTATCGGTAAAAGTTTCACGTCATCGTATTGTTTGACTTTTTTTATTCCTTATTTTTCCATTGTAATTCCATTGATATATACCGATAAAAAAGTTTCGTCTGTGTTTATCGAATGATACAGGGATGAAAAAGTATGTCGGTAAAGTTCACTGCAATATATCGACAAAAAAATTTCATCGGTGTTTTCGTTTATATTTGTCAATTTTATAGTGAACCCTATCCAGTTATTTATTTTAAACAACCAAATTTCATGACAATCATTTCTTCATAATCCAAACCAACACGATGCAAACAAAAAAATCTAATAACTATATCTTTGTGTTTGAATGATATGTTTGGCTTTTGATCATGTGATCTAGAATTTCATACAAAATTAAACGTGCTGCTACAAGGAGAGCAGCATACACGAATTTTCTCTTTATAGGAAAGCTTAAGGATCAAAGCCAATGAAAGGATAGCAGCCACAAAAATAAAAATTTCTTGAAAAAAATTATTTTAATTTCTTGGGTTGGCGCCCGGCCCCCCCACCCCCCCCCCCCCCCCCCCCCCCCCCCCCCCCCCCCCCCCCGCCGCCGGCAGCTGGGAAGAGAACTTATGAACACTCATGGAAATATTGCTTGTCAAAGTGTTTGTTTGCTTCCAAGTCCTTATTCTTGTTTTCTTAACAAGTGTTTACAAGTTGTCTTCTTCTTAGAGACAAGCTGCAAAATTAATTTCGGACAGAAGCAGAATTTGATTCAATTAGGATTCAAGTTCAAGTAGTGTATCTTTAGGATTGCTATCCATTGTTTTAAGTTTTGTATTTGTAATTGAAATATATATTATGTGAAAACATATGAATAAAAATATCTGATTATCTTCATCCTTTAATTCCTACGTTAACTTCCATGAGTTATTCAAATCAACTTAAAAATAGTCGTTAATTTTATGGTTTCAAAGAAAAAGAAAAACAATGAATAGATCATACAAGCAGGCAAGATGAAGCGAATGGGTTAAAACAATTGTAAATGGGTTAGGATTTCTTAATTTGTTGTTGTATGGATAGTGATTTCCTTCGTTGTAAACTGATCATTTTCCTTTCTTTCGAAGAAGACAAGGTGAGTTGAAATTTGCAAAACAATTAGGGTTTTCCATTTCGAGAGAAGAATGTCTAAAATCAAGGTATATTAAGACAGTAGGTACCTAACCTTGTAGAATATGTTTTGAAGCCTGTGGGCTGCCAAGAACAAAATCATGAGGCGTGAAAGCAGGGTTGAACTGAGTCATAGCAGACAATATTCTGCAAAGGGAGTAGACCGGGCCTTACATATAGTATCATAGTTGAGGACGATTCGTTCTTAAAGTAGGAGGATTGTAACATCTCACATCGAGAGAAGAGTATCCAAAATCAATGCATATTAAGGTAGTTGGTACCTAACCTTGTAGAACGTGTTTTGGGGGCTATGAGGTCAAGAATAAAATCACGAGGCATGGAAGCTGGATTAGACTGAGCCATAATAGATAATATTTTACAAAGAAGAGTTGGTCGAGCCTAAAAAACAATCCAAAAATATTGAAAATTTAATTTTTAAAAAATTTTTGAGACAAATGACAGTTTATTTGCAATGCAAAACACGCTATTTGTGTGGTATCATAGCCACATTTTTTCTGTAGGCGCACGAAGAGTACTTATTCATCTTATCATATTTTTAATGCCCAAAAAAAAGAAGAAAGAAAGGTGTGCGGCATACATTTCAAATTGTTAATTAGAAGATACGTGCCATAATCTCAATTTGCACGGGTCATGTTCTATGAATTATATATCTAATTTTCCATAATTAATCCATCGCCAATCTGGAAGTCAGCCATCCTTAGCCAACCATGTCTACACCTCATTTATTTATTTATTTATTTGGTAGAGCCATGAATTTGACCGCATCAAGCACACTTTCAAAGCTGCCAAAATTGAATTAGGTTTCACTTTCACATTAGGGTTGTTGATTAACATGAAGTAATTTTTGTTTAAAACAATATTTTTTATTTATTTTAAAAAAATTATTTGTAATATCAATACATTAAAATAAAAAAAATAATTTAAAATAAAAAAATTCAATCTTTTTTAAAACCTGCAATTTCAAACAACCTGTAGAATGACCGGCATTTCCATGGTAGAGCCATGGATATTAGTAGTTTGTCCGAAACAGTTTCTATGTTTTCTAAAATGATTTTCATTTTCTTTTTTTTTTATTTTTCGGAACTGATAAAATATTTCTCGGAACAGGTCAATTGAAAATGCAATAATCTAGAAGCATGGTTAGGTTTTATAATTAACGTATTAAACTTTGATTAGGTCTAATCAAATACGTGGGTTCATGCAAACCAAGGTATAGATAGATAATAAATACTAACGTGCAAACCATAGGAAGCTCTAATCCAGCCTAGTTCTTAGGTGGGACAATGAATAAATTAAATATTGTAATATTTAAGAAATTATCACCTCTAAACGAATTAATTGACTGTGTTTCATGGCATCATGCCAATCATCTGCATGATCGAAACAGCAGGCCAGGCCCGTTTCTTGATTTCCAAATTTTTTAATTTATTTGTAAACAAATATACATCCAACAATGGAGCTTTATCAATAGGGTTTTATAACAGCACAAATCACCCTTCATTCACTGCCCGTTGAAAAGAACTTAAAGCATCTGATCTACATTCAGACTTCATCTCCAGTCCAGTTTCTTTTCAATTTGGGACCGGTAGGCCCTTCTTCCCCAAATATTTCTTTCGGTAGGCTCTTCACAAACTTGTCAAAAGCAGATTTGAGTTTTCCAGGCAATAGTTTCTCCACCGTCTCGGCTTCTTCGGCAAG
>Ga0307515_10007543_pt1 | contig 21491 bp, 32 predicted proteins | sample 17_EM_MG_FD_194513 | JGI IMG/M metagenome (GOLD analysis project Ga0307515, IMG submission 194513) | Populus trichocarpa ectomycorrhiza microbial communities from riparian zone in the Pacific Northwest, United States - 17_EM | ecosystem: Host-associated > Plants > Roots > Unclassified | place...
AGCCAACAAGTCAATGGTTGGCCATCAACTAAATAGTTAGTCATCAAATCAATAGTTCCAAATTTTAGCCTATAAAAGGAGGCATTTGCCATGTATTTAGGCATCTTGGTTTTCAGATCAAGATCATATTCTTGCTTTCTTTCTTTGTATTTTTGTAATGTTTAAGTTTTGCTTTCATTAATCTCTTGTTTATGCTTTTCATCATAACTATGTTCTTATCTAATTCATTTATGTTCTTCTTCTTCATTATGTTTAGCTAAGTTTATTATATTAAGGTGAAAAAGTTTATCTAATGGTGTTAGAATAGATATATTATAAACTCAACATGGACTTCAATGTTTATATCCAAGAAAGTTTGTTATTAACATGTCTTATCTTTTTATCTTACTAATTCTTAATACCTTGCTTGTTAAATGGTTTATCTAGATTTATGTTGTATAACACTTGGTACATCAAATGCTTGATCCTTCATAGTCTTCGGCTGACATCGTTATTATGAGAGGAACTTGATTTGTTGTTAACATAAGTTAGCATCATGAATTCCTGACAATATTTAAAAGTTTGGTGTTACTTAAATAAGATAATTAATATGATCATGTTAATAATTTATAATGAGCTATTAATGACAAATCATCCGATTGGAACCTCCTTTGTGTGTGGTTTCCAGTTGAGTAATAAAAAGAGTTTATATTATACTTATTTGAAATACCATTAGTGGATCCTCTTACCTTGACAACTGTTTTTATCATTGTTTAATATTCACATTAATCTTACATCTCAAAGTCCTCATCATCATCATCATCATCATCATCATCATTATTATTTATAATTTATATAGTTCACCTCCCTGTGGTTCGATCCCGGTCTTGCTGGGTTATTTATTACTTCGACACTTCTGCACTTGGGAGAAGACATCAACTCTTTGATCGTGTCACTAATCCATGAAAACTACAAACCTCACTAACTGTTTTAGGAGTTAGCCAATCTCTAATGGCTTGAACCTTCTCCTCATTAACATATATGCCCTCTACACTAACATTAAAGCTTGAAAATAATAGCTTATCACTCATAAAACTACACTTGTTTAGATTCACATATAATTTATCTTCCACCAGCACCTCAAACACCTTTCTCAAGTGTTCAACATGATCAATCTCAGATCCACAATAAATCAATATATCATCAAAATAAACAACCATAAATTTATTTATAAAAGGACGTAAGACCTGATTCATCACCCTCATAAAAATGCTCAGCGGGTTAGATAACCCAAAAGACATAACCAACCACTTATACAATCCCTTCTTTGTCTTGAAAGTTGTTTTCCACTCATCACTCGGTCGAATCTGAATTTGATAGTAACCACTTCTCAAGTCAATCTTGGTAAAGATTGATGCCCCGTGTAATTGATCAAGTATGTCATCTAACTGAGGAATCAAAAATTTATATCTCATTGTTATTTTGTTGATGGCGCTACTATCGATAAACATGTGCTAACTACTATCCTTATTTGGAGTTAATAATGCTATATCTCTATAAGGAATTAGACTTTTTTGGATTTGCCCTTTTCTCAACAACTTTTCCACATTCTCCTTAAATATCTCACCCTTATTGAGACTCATTTGATAATGTAATAGTTTTGGAAGGCTAGCTCTTGACATAAAATCAATATGATAAATGTTTCTCATTGGTGACAATCCATCTAACAATTCATCAAGTATAATCTCCTCAAACTCTGCAAGTAAAAGCTTAATTGGTTCGGGAATGCCTATTTTTTTCTCATTTGCTTGTTCATTCATTAATGCTTTCACAACCAATACATGATTTTACCTAGTTTCTTGTATCTCTACTTGCAGCTCAAGTTCTTAAATAGTTATTGTAAGGAAAGCCTTTCCTTATACTTTAGAAGCTTTAGGATTGAATTCTCCATTTAAAGGTATAAGAGTATAATTCAAACCATTTTTTCTAATCCTGTACATATCATTTCTACCCAGGTGTTTCGCATTCACATCATATTACCAAGGCCTAACAAAGATTAAACTACATGCATCCATATCTATCACATCACAATACATCTCATCCCTATACTTTCCAATGAAAAATGGTGCTCTATAATTGGTTTACCCTTATCTATTATATTGACTTAATCCTTTAATCTTGTAAGGTTCAGGATGAGGTTCTAGTGGTAGTTTCAATTTATCAACAATATGTTTACCAATAATATTTTTACAACTCCATCTATAAAAAATTAAATCAAACAAGTTCTTATTTATGGTGCAAAAAGTAAAAATAACCTGTTTTGTCACAAATCTTCAATAACTTTTGTTGTTAGCATCATTTTCTTAACCACATAGTTTTGTCTGTCATCATCATCATCATCATCATCATTATCATTGTCATACTTATACAAATTTTCTCGGTCACCCCCATCAAGTTCACACTGCTCGCTCTCTTTGTTGGATTTTTTCTCCAACAAAGAGAGCAAGTAGTTACCCATTATTCGAGTTAGATCTGCTATGGTTTGCTCTAAACAATCTAATTTATGCTTCTGAGTCTGCAGAACGCCCTATAGAGCCTCAACTCCTGCATCACAGAGTGGGTTGCTACCATCTCTATCCATAAAAGAGGCCAAGATACCAATTGACGCAGCGTGTAGCGTATATAGAAGCTAAGGTTCTCAAGCCTTAAGGTTTCAGACCTAAGTTGTAGAGAAATTTAAAAAAAAACTCCGTGTTTTATTAAAAGTCTCAATAATAATCTCCCTCTCAAAATAAACTAAACACCTCTATTTATATTAGTCTTAAAATCTTTTATGGAAAAAAATTTTGTAATTAAAACTAAAATTCTTATAATCCATTTAACATTAGGATTCTTAAATGCTAATTAAAAACGAATAATTAAAATTTAAAATTAACTAGAAAAATAATTAAAATAACAACTTCAAGTTTGATATTAGATGTTTATGAGTTTCTTCGCGAACTTTTTTTTAGGCTTTATCTTATCTATTTAGTTCATTCATAAGTATATAGTTGTAACATGCTTCACGTCAGAAGTTTAGCCTGGATTCAGTCTATTTTCCTGATTTGTAAATCTAGCTGACAAGAGAATTTTGGAGTAACGAGATGAGGATATTCCAAGACCCTCTTCCCTTTGATGGCGTCTGGATTGATATGAATGAGATATCAAATTTCATAACTTCCCCTCCCACCCCATTATCTAACCTTGATGATCCTCCTTGTAGGATTAACAATGCCTGTATTCAACGACCTTTTAATAATAAAACTGTCCCTGCAACATCTCTAAAAACCATTTTGGTAGCGTTACTGAGTACAATGTTCATAACCTTCATGGCTACTTGGAATCTAAAGCCACCAATGCTGGTCTGAAAAATGCAACTGGTAGAAGGCCTTTTGTACTTTCTAGATCAACTTTTGTTGGTTTTGGCAAGTACACTGCACATTGGACTGGAGATAATACTGCAACATGGGATGATCTATCATTCAGCATTCCAACAATTTTGAATTTTGGACTGTTTGGAATTCCAATGGTTAGTGTTGACATTTACGGTTTTGCTAGAGACACAAATGAAGAGCTTAACTTGTCGTCGTTGGATCCAGGTAAATCATTGGTTTTGCACATCTACAGATGTTATGAAGTCCTAGTCATAATTCAGACCGATCGATGCGCATTGGAACACATTGAGTTTCATGTACTTGTTGTTACATTTTTGTTTTGCTTCTCTGGATTGGATTTCGAAAGCGTGACGAATTGTCTTAAGTTTTCTGCACTAGATAATTGTTTCTGAAGTTATGTTACAATGCAGCTAGGTGCTATTATTTACCCATTCGCAAGAGACTACTCGGATATGTACAAAACATGGCAAGAGCTTTATCTCTGGGATTCTGTTGCCGCAACAGCTAAGAAGGTTCTCAGCCTTCATGTGAAGGTGTGATGATATCACCTGTACTGAAGCCAGGAGCTACTCCAGTAGGAAACTGGCTTGATCTCTTCAATTACTCTACAGTTGGTGTAGATTCAGGAAAATACATAGAACTTAGTTCACCTGCAGATCATATAAACATTCATGATTCCGCAGGTAACATGTTGGCCTTGCAAGGAGAGGACATGACGACAAAAGAAGCTCAAAAACAGCATTCCATCTCTTGGGTTCTTAGTAGCACTGGAAACAGCACAGAAGTTTTCTTGGATTATAGGGAGAGTGTGGAGATGGGAGGGGAGGGAAAGAATTGGTGCTTAGTGAAATTTTATAGTGAGATAATAGGAGACATGGCAATGGTAAGATCAAACATCATAAATGGAGAATTTGCTTTAAGTAAAAAAATGGATTGGAAGCAAAGTAACATTCATAGGGTTATAAAAGACTAAGGGTTCAAGTGGTATGAGTTGCAGACTTGTAAAGAAACAAAGAGTGGAAATTCAGGCACAAGGGCAAGCTTCAATAGCAATGGACTATTTGATAAGCTAGAAAAGTCAGGCTTCTATTTGTCACTTGGAGAGGAGTTCAAGTTAGAGGTGAAATTAAGCAGATAAGAATTGACAGCCAAAATTTACCAGAAAATTGGCAAGAATAATAATAATAATAATAAAGAGATTGCAAATGTTGAAATTCCAGTTGGTAAAATGATAGTACAAGTTTCTCAGGCAACAAGGTTTACCATTTGATCATGACAAAGCAAAAAGAAAAAAGAAAAAAGAAATAAAAGAAACGAAAGTTTCAAGATAAAATTACCCAATCATACATACAATTGTTTTTTTTGTTTTTCTTTAAAAAAAAAACTCCATTTACATCTTACTAGATTGGTGCTTGCGGGTTAGATTAAATTTTTTTTAACATAATTTTTTTTTAAGATAGTATCGATGTTTTTTAAAAATTAAAAAAGATTTGGAACATGAGCTATTCATTTAATTGGATTCAATAAGGTCGGTTGGATTAGTAATATAATTCAAAAAAACATCGACAATAAATAAAGTAAAAAATGCCAATAATTAATTATAAAAATTGAGTCGGCAATATCATACTTGAGAGAAAAATAAAAAAAAACTTGTTAAAAATTCATTGTTACTCTATTATGGACACCACCCCACCCTAGAAAAAACTCACCAAAACAATTCTAATACCACTACGAAAAAAACTGCATTATGACACTAAAAAAGGCTATATGCGTTGTTAGAGTGCAAAATATCATGAAGTGAACATCTCTTGCTTATATTTAATTAATTAATTTAATTTAATTAAAAAAATTCTTTTAAAAAAACTAAAGTTAACAAAGAATGAAAATAAAAAAGACTCAAGATAATTAAGGTTATTTTTAAAATTAGTAAAAAATCCTATAGAAAGCAAATAAGAAAATTAACAGAGTCTAATCTTTAATTAAAAAAATATTGAAGGATGAAGTTAAAAAAAATATAAGTTTAAAAAACAAAAAATAAAAAATAAAAACCAAGCAACTTCAGACGAATCTCTTAAACCAATATTAATCTTCTAAACTCGCAATCTGTAAAATTCTAAACCCAGGTTCAACCAAGAAACTTATTAACTAACCATTTTAATGTTGATGAATGAAATAAAAAATAAAAATATTTAAATTTAAAAAATTTACCAAAGTAAAACAAATAATAATAAAAAGATAAGTACCAACTTTGACATAAGAATAAAAAAAAATAACAAATAAAAAAATTGAAAAATAAATTTAATTAAGAAAATGATTCAATACAAAACAAATAATAATCAAAATAATCAATTCTAACATATAGAAAAATTAAAAAAGGATGAAATTGAAAAAAATATTTAGTTTTTTTAAATAATTTCAAATAAAATAAATAATAATAATAAAAATATAAACTAAATTTAAAAGAAAAATAAATTGGAGGATTGTTTTGGAAATTTAGAATTCAAACGTGAAAACCAAGGAATGAAAAAAATAAATAAAAATAAGATCGCAGGCCTCGAACCAACCAGAGATGAAGAACAATGGGATTTCAAATAATTACTATTTTTTTAGAGTACATTTAAAGTATATTCCACCGACATCTAAATACCTCTGAGTTTCCACTGATCATATGACACAAAGAATGGAGAAAGAGAGAAACAAGACTGGTAGCAGGAACCCAAAAGCAATATCTCAATCTAACAGCAATCTTCTACTTATCTTCTTCTTGTTGGTTCATTGGGTGCCATTGATTAGTGGAAAGGAAGTGAAAGAAGAAGTCGTTGGCTATGGCTACAAAGTTGGATCTGTTAACTCTGGTTTCTCAGGCAAGTCGTTGACTGCCGATCTTAGTCTTATCAAGGAATCCTCAGTTTATGGAGATGATATCCAACATCTCAGTCTTGTTGCTAGGTAAGAAGTTTAGTTTCTTTCTTGATTATTTTGATGTTAAGGATGATTTTTCTAACATTAATCTTATCTAACTATCAAATGCTCTTGAAAAACAGAAACCAAAAAGTCAATGGCTTTTTTAGGATGAACAATTTTGTTGTTAATTTCTTGTGACATGATTAGTTCTAATCTTATCTTTGCTTAGAATGACGGGAAAATGAATTTCTCATCATCTATTTTAATAAATTATGATAGAGGGACTGATATGAATAACTTTAAAAACTTAGAGGACTATGCCAGCAACTTACCCTCTTCAAAGCATTATGTTCCTACCACACAGTTATACAAGTAGACGACATGGCATGTCTTCCGACTTGCATATTTCCTGCTCTATGCTTTGACATGCTTTGCCTCCTAAACGCAGCTTTGAAACTAAGAACCGTTTGAGAGTCAGAATAACAGATTCCAAAAACCAAAGATGGGAGATCCCAGAAGACATCGTTCCCCGGGAAGACCATTCTCTGGAAAACTACCTGCATTACTCTCCATTAAAGCATAGAGTCTTGCTAGAAAACAACCTCCTCTCTGACCCCAACTCGGACCTGCTTTTTACCCTGCACAACACCACCCCTTTCGGCTTCACCATCACCCGAAAGTCCTCTGGTGATGTTCTTTTTGACACATCGCCGGACACGTCCAATCCCGACACTTTCTTGGTCTTTAAGGACCAGTATATCCAGCTGTCTTCCAGGCTCCCTCTAAAGAGGTCATCTTTATACGGTCTAGGAGAGCACACCAAGAGCACTTTCAAGTTGAAGCCTAAAGACGCATTCACCTTGTGGAATGCTGACCTGGCCAGTGCTAATATTGATGTTAATCTTTACGGTTCTCACCCCTTCTACATCGATGTAAGATCAGCATCAGCTAATGACAAAGTAAAGGCAGGGACTACTCATGGTGTTTTACTGTTTAATAGTAATGGCATGGACATAGTTTATGGAGGTGATAGGATAACTTATAAGGTTATTGGTGGCATTATTGATTTGTACTTTTTCGCTGGGCCATTGCCGGATATGGTGATAGAGCAGTATACTGAGCTAATCGGCCGGCCTGCCCCAATGCCATATTGGTCATTCGGTAAGCAGCACTGTCTCTACCTTCCTTGATTTATACTATTTTTCTTTGCAAATCTTACTGGCAACTTAGCATGTTGTGGTCTGCAAAATTGCATGATAATTGAATATATCAATTCAATAATTGCCGATATGTATGGACCATATTATTTTATATATCTCAGTTTTTGTTAAACAATGTCTGTTCCATGTATAACACGCATCAGTTGTTACAATTCTATGTTCTTTTGAAGATTTTCTTGTATAAACATTTCCTTGAGCAGCTATGATGATCTCTGTTCTTAAGCAGCTATGATGAGCTGTTCTTACTTGCCGGTTTCATTTAGCCATGCTCTTAGATTTGGGTAGCTTTTATTCTTGACAACTCCTTTTATTCTTTCCTGTGTTTTGGTACAATGTGAAGGGTTTCATCAATGCCGATACGGTTACAAGAACATTTCTGATGTCGAGGGTGTGGTTGCTGGATATGCAAAAGCTGGTATACCTCTTGAAGTCATGTGGACAGATATTGATTACATGGATGCATACAAGGACTTCACATTTCATCCTACAAATTTTCCCTTGGAAAAAATGAAGAAATTTGTCAATACCCTTCACCAAAATGGTCAGCAATATGTGCTCATCTTGGATCCTGGTATGTTCCAACTTGAAGAAACAAAAGTTCTCTTAACATGAAATCCTATAACTTTTGTAATTCTTTCTAATTGGCTTTGAGAAGAAAAAACAAGAAAAGAAAAGAAAGGAAGAAAGATATAATGGTTCTGGTAAATTCTTTTGAGCCTCCAATTTTCTGCAGGCATCAGTGTGAACTCATCATATGAAACTTACATCAGAGGAATGCAGGCTGATATTTTCATTAAACGCAATGGCATTCCGTACCTGGGTGAAGTTTGGCCTGGAAAAGTCTATTTTCCTGATTTTGTAAATCCTGCTGGCCTAGAGTTTTGGGGTAATGAGATAAAAATGTTTCGAGAGCTTCTCCCTGTTGATGGTCTCTGGATTGACATGAATGAGATATCAAATTTCATCGATCCCACACCCACCCCATCTTCTACCCTGGACAACCCACCCTACATGATTAACAATGCTGGTGTTCGTCGGCCGATTAATAATAAAACTATTCCAGCAACATCTCTACACTTTGATATCATGACAGAGTACAATGTTCATAACCTCTATGGCCTCTTGGAATCAAAAGCCACCAATGCTGGTCTGATCAATTCAACTGGTAAAAGGCCATTCGTACTTTCTAGATCAACTTTTGTTGGCTCTGGAAGGTATACAGCACATTGGACTGGAGACAATGCTGCTACATGGGATGACTTGGCATACACTATACCATCAATTCTGAATTTTGGACTGTTTGGAATTCCAATGGTTGGTGCTGACATATGTGGTTTTTCAGGAAACACAACTGAGGAGCTTTGCCGGCGTTGGATTCAGGTAAATTGTTTCTTGTAATTGGATGTTGCATTGGTGTTTTACTCTTTTTATGTATTCACTTGATGTTGAATTTTTATTCCGATGCAGCTAGGTGCCTTCTACCCCTTCGCAAGAGATCATTCGTCAATAGACACAACGCGTCAAGAGCTTTATCTCTGGGATTCTGTTGCAGCAACAGCCAGGAAGGTGCTTGGCCTCCGATATCAGCTGCTTCCATATTTCTACACATTAATGTATGAGGCTCACACTAAAGGGGCCCCAATAGCGCGGCCTCTTTTCTTTTCATTTCCTCGAGACATCAAAACTTATGAAGTCAACTCACAGTTTCTTATCGGTAAAGGTGTAATGGTATCACCAGTATTGAAGTCAGGAGCTACTTCAGTCGATGCATACATTCCAGCAGGAAACTGGTTTGATCTTTTTAACTACTCTAACTCAGTTTCTGTAAGTTCAGGCAAGTACATCAATCTTGCTGCACCGGCAGATCATATTAATGTTCATGTTCACGAAGGAAACATCTTGGCCTTGCAACAAGAAGCCATGACGACAAAAGAAGCTCGAAAAACGGCATTCCATCTTTTAGTGGTTCTGAGCAGCAGTGGAAACAGCACAGGGGAATCATTCTTGGATGATGGGGAGAGTGTGGACATGGGAGGGGTGGGGAAGAATTGGAGCTTGGTGAAATTTTCTGGTGGAATAGTAGGGAATAGAGTAGTAGTTGGATCAAATGTCATTAATGGAGAATTTGCTGTGAGTCAAAAATGGATTATAGAAAAAGTGACATTCTTAGGATTAGAGAAAACTAAAGGGCAGTTTGATGTACTTGAGATATCTGGGCTTTCTCAGCCTCTCGGACAAGAGTTCAACTTGGAGAAGACATTTTAGAATGCAGGAAATGATCACTGCTGTCTACTAGAAAGTGAAAAAACAATAAGAGACTGTAATTGCCAGTTTGGAGAAATGTTAACTGTGCTTTTACTGAAAAATATATTAAAATAATTTTAATTTTTTTAAAAAATTTTAACATCAACAAATCAAAATCAAATATTTTCAAATATATAAAAATAAATCAAACTACACTCAAACATAATTTCAAACGGCCCAGTCACTTAGTCATCTTGAAAGTTGACCCAATGAAATAAAATTAGATGTTTTTGCACGATGCCATTTCGTTGCTACCAAAAGAAGAAAAAAAGGCATCCATAAACCATATTGACATTGTGCCTACCCTGTAAGAATTTGCAAATTAAACGTAGTTGATATTTTCAGGCTAATGTATGAAGCAGTACAAGACAGCTTATGATAAGAAAGAACATGGAAGTCAGAGAAATGAAATCGAATTAATGATGCTAGAATACAATTATCTGAAGATTAAGCGATTGAGTGCATCTGAAAATAATGGTACATGGAAGAACTTGGTAACTAGAACCAGCTGTTTAATATTTCGAACAATTAAAAAATTGTAATATCTGTAAACTCCTACAAAAATTCTGCTTTAAAGACACTTCCTTCAGCAATACTTCAATGTTGATAAATAAGCTGTCCAATATTTACCAAAAGACAACCAAGACACCTGGAATAAATTCCAGTGAATAGTAACCAGAAAAACTTTTTCATGCACAAGAATCTGATCCAGAAAATCATTCATTGCAAGTAGGAGATGGAAAATCCATGTAATCTGGTGGTTTTTCTATGTTTATAGTAACTTGATTTTCTTTTTTTCTGAAGGCTGAAAAACAAAACAAGTGGTGGATGAAAGAATTTGACAACACAGAATAGAGAAGTACCTCAAATATATGCTACAAGGTAGGTGTATAGGTTGAGAACTGGTCCTATCATCCCATATCTTCTATAAAAATCTCGTTACTATGAGCAACCAATTTGATCCTTGAAGACGACATTTTTCAGCCAGCTTCAGACCCAAATCTTTGTAGGAAGAATTCATCAAGTTGTCCCCAGTTAAGGGTGCCAGATTCGCTAGAGCTACCAGAAGGTAATGATCTAATGCATCCAAGGATAAGTGTAATATCCCGGTGAAGCCTGATAAATGGGACACAAACAAAAACAACTTAAGCTCCAGAAAATGAATTTCCATGCAGAAGCAGGCAAAACAGAAAAACAGTTGTGGATGCTCTTGTAAGATAATAAAAGGCAGTACCTGCCCTTTGCTTGCGGACTGCTGATCTCAAACCGTGAAAATGCTTCTGAAGTTTCTTTATGCAAGTCTATAACCACTTGCCTGCAAAAATCATTGCAGTGCAGGGATAAGCGTTTCCATCAAAACCCAAGGGAAAAAAACTGCTGGGTTTTTGAGATTTTGCTCTGTTTTCATGAGAATACATTTTTCATCAAGAAATATGGTTCTGGATACCATGAAAGTATTTAACGTCATTAAGTTTCTTAGAAAATAAGTTATACTAAACACACAGGATGCATTTCATTCAAGGAAGGACAATTTCTTTGTTTAGACCTGGCCACAGAGTGATGCCAATATTGGTTCAAGAAGATTATTAGATAGAAAGAATCCTGAAAATTTTGGGTAACTCTTGCACAAATTATTTCGACTGAGCAGTTTTTCCATTACAAGATTGCAACAACTATTTCATATGAAACATGCCGAAGAAACATTTTTGTCCATTTAAAATACAGCATATGTTAATTCAACAACAGCTAAACTGCTTAGCAAATTACAATTTTATAGCTAAGCTGCCAGCCACTGCACTGAATTGAGTAATCTAACTGTACTCACTAGTTATCGCTGGAAATGCTAACAAAAAACTTCAAAAACATAAAATAAAAAACACAGGGATAGACAACCAAATATGCCTCAATATCCACTTCAAGCCATTTTACTTCAGGATTTTTGTCATCATTGGACTATGCATTACACAACTTTGAGATCAAAGTCATACTCTACATTTTGTAGCATGGAACAGCAAAGTATATGCTGATATTGCAGCAAGCAACTGCGTATTATTCACCAAGCTAAGTTTAGAACTCACCTGAAAATCGCTTGAATATCCGCCTCATGTAAAGTTCTAGACAAGATACGTTGTAGGTAGTTAACCTCCTGCAAAAGTTGAACGGCTAATCAGGTCCAATTCTCCAAGGATAATTTTGGTTGAACAACCATAAGGAAAGAAACCACCTCCCAAATCCTAACATTATAATGATTATAACAGCTACTTGAGTTCATACATTTAGCAGGAATTTTCTAGATTAAGTTCTTAATCTAAGAAAGCAAAGACAAAGTTTATGTCATGAGTGGAATCAGGTTGAGGACTGTTAACATGCTGTAGATTTTCACCAAACAACTGTATGCAATGAAAAGACATCCGCACATCAACCACAATAATATATGGCCATGTCAGCCCACTCTGAAGTTTATCTACTTGACTAAAGTGTTCAGAGCAGGCATGTTTGGCATTTCCAAATTGCCAAGATCCACAGTAAGAGGACACCACAAAAGCCTCTAGTGTATTTGGAATTTGGAACATTCCAATTTACAATTAGTTACCTTTACAATTTCTTTAGCAATCAAACTAGGCTGTGAATCAGTATCTACGGGTCTATTCCAGCTCTCGACAACTGGAGGCAATTTACGTAGATGATACAACACCCTTTCCCTCATTATCTGAACCAGCTTTGTAAGTATCTCCTCTTGATGAACCTTATAATCCTGAGTTAAAAAATAAAACCATGTGAAATTTGAAACTAAACAGCATAAAAGCCTGTTCATCCACAGACAAAACCAGCTCCAAACTACAAGAAATCCAAAAAACAAACAGGCATTGAAAGAGAAGTTCCACGCATTGTACGCATTGTCATGCATGCCATCAATCAGTAGCAAGAGAGCTCAGCAAATTAAATAGAAGTTGCACACATCACAATATTAGCATGAGAAGCAGCTTAAACAGCTACATACCTGTGCTACTCGATCAATCTCTGACAATAGTAATGCTTTCCGTGCTTCAGGTACTTTAAGGAAAAGAACTCGCCTGATTTCTTAGCCAAGACAACAAGCACAAAGAAACTCAGAAATGTCAGAAAATGAAGAGCTAGCAAATAAGAGCGGCAAGAACATTGTCTTAAGCAGCGCACTTAACAATTGGAAACAAGAACACTCATTAAATGTATATCAACCTACCAGGAATAATAGCATATACAAAACTGATGACTTGACTAGCAAGGGCCAAGTGCTTCGATGTAATAGATTTCAAACCTGACACCTTCAGCATTCCATAGACCAAAGTTAGTAATTAAATGAACAACTGAGCTTGCTTCAAATTGATTATAAATAAAAGAGCAAATAAAATAATTTGAAAACAAGGCAAGCAAAAAGAGAGAATAAAATGTGCATGGTTTATCAGTTTGTTGGCAGGAAGAAAGATAGATAAAGAAAACATTCAGGGTGTGATGTTGGTGTTTGGAGACTCGGTGGAGCACTTCACAGATATCAAGGATTTGGAGGCTAAAATTGGGATAACCCACAGACCAAATATCATAAATGCATGCAAGACAAGAATGGTTCCCTTTTATGATATGTTAACCAGAAAATCTAAACCTTTTTTGGACTTTAGAATGTTAAAATAAAACACTTTGGAGAAAACAAATGTTAACGATTAGAAACTTGTACCTGCATGGCACCAGCTCCGAGAATAAGTTGACAAGTCCTTGTATTGAAGAATTTTAAGATCTCCACAACACGATGAACAACTTCTGAAGATAGCGTTGGCAAATAATTATTCATATCCATGTATTCTGACAACATCTTCAGCAATATTAAGCCACTGGGAAAGAATAAACACACACGGCATCAGCGATTGTTCACTTCAGAAAGTATTTTGATTGCTGAAAATTAAAAATAGTTTGCAAAATGAAAATAACAAAACACAACAAGGAATTCTTAGATTATAATCTGTCAAACATACAAGAGAAAGTAAAGTGTCATCAAGCAGGGGAGTGCTAAGCCACACTGGCAATAACTAATGACATTAACTACAGATAGAAAGTCAAGATTTAAATGAAATAAAGAAAATGTTGTTAATGAACTCACAGAAAACTACATGCAAAAAAACTGATATAAAAAGGTAAAAAAAGAAAACTAACCAGTTTACCATGTGATAACCAACACCTCCACAAGAAAGTGTTTGAGAAGTGGATTTCCCGCGCTCCTTTACCTTATGGTTGTTATGCTGAGCTGAAGATGTTGCAGTCATGACTTTATTACTTTCAGTTGGCTCAGTTGAGGGAGTCGATTTTTTTTGCACAGAATTTTGCAAAGACACCTCTGTAGAGTTCATTCTCACTAGTTTTTGTGCAGCATTTTGTGCTTCATTGTCAATCACAAGTGAACCATCATTGCTTGTGCCCACTTCACCATAGCTTGTTGTCATCTCAACTTGAGTATCATTTAGAGCCTCAGAGATCAATGGTTCAGAATAAAACAATGAAGCTACAATAGCCTGAAATTCATCAGGGACATCTACTTCCACCCATGTCTCCTGATCAAGCACTGCCTTAATTTTTGTCATCTACATCCATCAATGTAAAGGTTAGCCAGATGAGAAACTGAAAATGTCTTAAAAAACAAACTAAATAAAGGGGAAAGTGGAAAAGGAAACTAACTCGCATTTCATGTTGGAAATCAACAAAACCCTTGGTCTGTGATTGCATTGTTCCACGAATACTATACCCCAATCTTCCACCAATCTGTTTAAGTTAGCGTACAAATAGCATCACAGACATGAACATAAAGTTTTTTTCATGATACAGAAAACTATATAGAACCTTTTCAGTGGCAGTTATAAACTCTTGGGTGATGTTGTATATGCTTAAAAATTCCACCAATCTCAGCTTAGGATGAAGAACAGCACGGACCCCAAGGAGCTTCGCCCATCTTCCATGAGCAGCATCACAAGCAGCAAAGACAGCTTCTGTGTTCTCTCTCAATACATCAGCCCTGTCAAAGATCACAATTTGTTCAGAAAACTACACCAGTTGAACCAAATTTTAATGTAAATCAGAAATGAATCAACACCATTAATTTGCAGATGCAAACTGGAAAACCCAACTGAAGGTTCAAAATCACCTTCTTTGCAGGTCTTATTTTTGCAGGAATTGTTCTGTCATAATTTGGCTAGATGGGATCTGAAGCTGGTATAAAAACCAGCCTATAAGAGAGATGAGACAGACTGGCAGTGACTAATTAACAACAGGGGCAACTTAAAAAACCCTCATCACAACAGAGCTTCTGATCATGATCAGCAATTTGGAGATTACCTCCAAACATGATAGCGTTCTTACCTTCTTAAAGTACACTAATATCAGATAATCTTCTTTTTTTTATAAGCACACTAAACAGGAAGTTACTTGATGCTCAGTTCAGTTCAAGTTGTGAAAGAGGGATACCAAGTAAATGCAGGCTCAATTATATTGTTCCAAAATTGACCAGGGTGAAGAAAAAACATAACTAGTCCTGTTAAAATCTCTTTGGTTTTTATTATATAGAATTTCATAACAGATTTTAAATCTTTTCTTTGCCAAGCAATTATTCTTTAACTAAAACAAAGAAGTGGATTGCACCTTTTATTATAAGTAGTAGCAATAAACAAATAGCACAAAAAAAAAAAAAAAACTGAAATTGAACACGGGTCCTTGAATAAAAACAACCCACAAAATTCCACAAAGATAAATAATAACTATAACAAATTTGGTCACAAGAAAAATATCATGAAAGCACTAATAAAATAAATAACCATAGAGTTGTACAAACTTATAATCCCAGCCATTATTTCTGTTGTGTAGTGATTTCTGCTATGTCAATTTTTTTTTATATAGCGTTTACTCTTACATAAAAGGTAAACATCATGCAAGTAACATTTTAAAACTATCACAACAAAGGGATCAGAGTTCACCTAAAATTTCTTGAAATATTTGAGGGGCTTGCTGCATCATTTGATTTCAGCTGAGATGATGTAAGCTTGGAAGTACTTCTCTGTGGAGAAAAGGGGAGAAGTGAACTGCCTTGGCTACCACTCTCATAAGCTGTTTCAGCAGTAGCTGCACCAACTGAAATTGCAGCAGCAACTGAATCAGCAGCATAGTGTCCATCAACATTGCACATAATCCACTCAATTGCTTTTTTCACTTCAGCAGCCTGCACTAAGTGTGCCTGCATTTACTAAAATGAAAATAGATCATATTATTTGTTACTTAAATGGCATATAATGAAGAAAACTAAAGGCTTGACTCAAGCAATCAAATCATTTCTATGATAATCAAGCAGTCAAAAATCAAGGTCATGTCCACCGAAGCATACTAACAAATCAGCAACCTAAGTTTAGGAGTCTTGTAAACCACAAATTCTCTTGAGCAAGGCTTAATTTAGCAACTATGCCCCCATAAAAAATAAAAAAATGGATTTTGGTGGCAACAATCCACCTTCATTACATTCAGGCTTCAGCTGCCCAGTATATCTGAGTTAAAGGAAAAATCAAAGCATTTCCAGTACATCATCAAGAAGCTTACAAAACTGTGTCCAGGAAAAATACTTGTGAATTATACATTACCTGTACGATGTTGAAAATAGCACTTAAAAGCAGCACAAAGTTTTCAGATGACAAGCTCCTTAACTTGCTCGCTAGTGATAAACCTCCACCTGAGTCACCCATAAGTGTAAGAAAAGGAGAGAAAAAGGAGCAGAAACTCATAACAAGTTGCTTATCTCCAATCAAAAAATCATCTTAAAGAAAATAGACAAGTACTTGCAAATTAATGAGCTCGAAAAATTTTAAAAAAATCTTGTAGTTTGTACTCACCATCTGTATCAGCTGTTCGCTCTGCAGATGTTCGCTCTGACTCCAGAGATTGGGCCGAAAAGGCAGGAAGCAGCTCGGCAACTGCATTCTTAATAGTTGTTTTCATACTGGCCGTAAGAGTATCTCGGTATATTCTCAACACTGAGGGGAGCTTGGCCTGATACCAATCAATGAAACATTGAGTTCAGTGCTAGAGTAAACAGAATCAATTGGTTTACCATAATCAGCACTGATAAGCACAAATTGCAGTCCTAATAACAAATTAGCAACTAAGAGCAGCAACATCTTACAGTGATGCTGCAGGATGGGACCTTCACCTACAGTCCCTTACCAGGATCCTACTTCACAGTGACCATAACTGGGAAAGGATCTTATTGGAAACAAGTTCAATCAGAAATTTATCCTACCAACACTGGAAAAAATATTTGAATTCTGATATTTAAACTTATGAGCTCACATCATCCAGACTCTTATTTCAGTTAAGTCAAACTTTTCTATCAGCATGAATGACTTAAATTTTACTCATGTTGGATAATTCACATAAATTCCTATAAAAAGAACTAAGATATGGCATCAAAGAGTATACATCAGCAGCAAGAGTAAAATTATACAAATATTTAAGAACAAACAACAGCAGAAGTTGTAATGAAGGCAGTTATTTTCATGAAAAAGTACTAGACGCGACACTCACAGTTCTAAGCAACCCAACAATGAGAGGGAGAAGACGATCTCGAAAATTGGAGGTCTCTTCATCATCCAACTTAACCTGCTAAACATGATCCATTCCAAAGAACAGCAGATATTACTCATAGAAGTTCAATAAAGAAGACAAACAAAAATAGAAATACAAGTCATTAAAAAGTCCTTGAAAGAACAGTTAGAAAAATCATATTATGCAAAAACACAAGCATCAGGAAGATGAGGTACAATTAATATAAGTTAAGGGCAAAACCAACAACAGCCGCTCATTCCAACTTTATACGCTTGATAGTACATGCTGTATTAAATGTCTTGGATGACATGAAATTCAAAGATGCATTCTTGTGTATAAATATAGCCATACTAGAGTACCAAATAAAGCAACATGTTCTTTGTCAAAACAAGAAAATGGATAAGTGAAATTAAGCTTACTTCTTCATCTTTTCCATTCATATACATGGAATCCCTGGTTTTTGCTTTGGATAAAAGAAGCAAATCTTTATCCCTAGCAACATGTATTGAAGCTTGCATAAATTCCGCTGAAAGAATGCTACAAAAACAAATGTAATAAGTTACAAAAGAAAAACAAAATGGTATACATTTCCTCTTTGAATTAAATTATATGACATTTTGTATTGCATTTTACACAACAACCAATAAATTTATCACTAAGACCTACTTGAAATGATAACTGAAGAAATTGCAACTACAAATAAAAGAATAAGGCATCATCCACAAAACACTAGGACCAACCAATCTCATTAAATGTAAGTTAAGTCAACCCATAAATAGAAGTCCAAGCAAACTAGAAAACCAAGCTTACCCAACAGCAATTGCTGTTAATTCACCTCCTCCCTCTTAACACTGCCCATCCTTTCAGGAAACCTCATCAGGAAACTCAAACTAACTCAGTCATAAGCTTTCTCTGAGTGCAACTTAAGAATCACCCCTTCTGCCTCTAGCCGTAACATTCCCCACTACCAAATATGTCCCCAAAACCATATCTACAAGTAAAATACGGATCAAGGGAACTTCCTGCATACACCTTCATAAAACTCCCCCAATATTTTTTCGCATCAAGCACACAACAGCACATCACCTCATATGGTAAAATATTTCCCATGATCAATATTGCAACTAAAACAAAATGAAAAGTATAAAGAGCTAAATAACACAACCAATGCAAATGGAAGTTCAAGTTCAAATTGGCAAATAACTAATGCGGACATATTTTTAGAAGAAAAAAAAAGATACCTGTTTATGGAATCTATTGCAGCAGCTACATTATCCCGTAGGTGATGAAAACAATGTAGACCAGTCAGCTCATCTCCATTCTATCAAAGATAAAGAATGCACAAGATTTAGGTCAAAAGAATAAGCATTTACCACAATCAAAACTTCTAATTACACCAGAATTCAAAATATACCAACAACTGCTGCAAATCATCAGTAACATCCAATGCTCCGGCACAATCTGCAGATGCAACAAGCTGTATACCACCAAAAAAAGAGTAAAAAAATCAACTTGCATTACAAATCATCAAGAAAACCATAACCTAAACCCCAAGCGCAACACACATATAGCATAATTTTCCTAAAACGCTTATTTATGAATAAAACCATCACTCCCTCTCAAATATCCAATATAACACAATTAAACGCATGCCCAAGAAACAAGCCAAAACAAACAAAATGGCAATGCTAATTACAAATTTAAGCGCAACGGAGCCTGTGCAACTAACATAATTTAGCTGAAAACAACAACTAAGCATATGTGCTAACAAATTCCAATAAAAGGGCATGCAAAAAAATTACCAATTTAATAGTGGAAAGAGCCTGATTAACATACAAAATAAGGCTCAACTTATTTTGCAAAGCAACCAAATTCCCTCTACTAACATTCAACTCATGAATCTCCATCGCTGACTCAACCAAATTCTTATCCAAAACCCTAATAGTCTCCTTCAACTCCCTAATCCTCTCACACCCCTCCACAATCTTCCCATTCAAATCCTCCAACTGCCCTTGCGCCTCGAAAAACGAATTCGACCGCAACGAAATCTCCTTCACCAAATGCACCTCCACCACGTCCAAATACTGAGTCAACTTCTCCTGCAACGACAAATTCGCCACCCCATTCGTAAACGGACACGCCGCATGAAACGTGGGCCCATCTTCCAATGCAAAATCCTCTTTAAAATACAGCGACGGAACTTCCCTCAAACACGCAACAAGCGCCTCGCCTTGCCCTACAGCATCCAAATCCAAGTCCAAATTGGATTCCTGCTCGTTGTTTTTGGTATGGTTTTTGATGTCTTCGAAACGAGAGTGGGTGTCGGAGATGGAGGACAAGTAGGGGAGGAAATCGGATCGGGAGATATCGGGTTGTGGGTGTTTGGTGATTACGGGAGTGAAATCTGGAGGAGCAACGGACCACCAGCCGATCCAGGCGGAGGGATCGGAGGAGGATTTGAAGGAGTGAGGGTTGTTGAGGACGGAAGAGAGGTTTTGGATGGTATTGGAATTGTTGGGTTGCCTTCCTGACAGGGAAGAAGGAAGAGAATACATTGCTCTGCTCTGCTCTGATCTGCTCTGTGTTTAGGATTAGGAGGATCTGAGTGTTTTATTTTACATGGGAATTGGGATTGAATTCCAGTGTTGGATCTCAGTGTTGGGAATTGGACTGCATGGAATGGGATTTGGTTGGGATCCCAAAAATAGAAGGAATTTATAGAGTGGACTGGAGGGAGAATGTGAGTGAGAGTGATTGATTGGGTCAGTCAATGTTACGGTCTGCTTGGCCAGCGATACAACCATATTTTTAAAATCTTTTTATTTTTAAATTGTTTAAATTTTAAAAAATAAAAAATAAAAAATAAAAAATACATATGATACTGGATCCAAACTACAAGACATAGCCTAGAAAACACTAAGACGCTTGAGCCATGGGCACCAAGTTCACATACTTGTGCTTGGATCCAGGCATGGTGATTGAGCCAACTGTCATCATGGTTTTTGGGCTCATAACCTGGCCTGAATTCATCGACCTTCCAAGACCATCATTAAAAAGGGTTTCGGATCAATAAAGATTTATTTAAAAATACTGGTAAATCTGGGTTTATCAGTTTCAAATAATATTCTGGATTAAAAGATCCTCATGTTATCCATGAGAATTCAAATTATTCTCTTAATTAACTAAGCTGTGATGATATCAATATATAACATCGCGGCGGTTAATTAAGAGTTGAAAGTTTAAGAAATTGTAAGTTTCATATATCATGAGTTTTTTTTTTTAATTAAGAATTGTATTTTTAGAACAAAATATATAGTAGAATTTTAAATCCAGAGCAACAATTACCTTAAAAGAAGGTCGGGTATGAATCCATATGATAGTGAGTTTCGGGCATGAATCCATGGTGCTTCTGCTATGCAACTTCTACAATGAATCTACAGATAGTTGAACTGGGACGTCTGCTACTGAATCTTCAGTGTAGTAGATTATCATACTCGTTCCTTAAACCCTTCCTTCCTTGAAAGATATAGCACGATTTGTTTTTTTAAAGAAACTAATATATGGAAGAACATATTCAACCAGCTTCATTGCCTATGAATTCCAGCTGTGCTAATTCTTTGATATTGTCAGCCTCATCCAACACTGATCTCTCTCATTAACAATGATAGTTGTTCTTCGTGACTCCCATCTGTTAAATTAATTGAGATCAAATAGAGAAAGGAGGCTAGAATTCTGAACAATCTGTATATTATGAAAGCATAGTCTTAATCTAAATACAAATAAAGTATATATAGGTCAAACTGAAAGTACTATTCTACTCTTAATAAATAAGACTACATAAATATTATTTAACATCTCCCCTCAAACTCACGATGCGGCAGCTACAAGCATCGAGAGTTTGCCAACCAGAAAACAAAAACGAGAGATGGAATGCGCCTTGGTAAAGAAATCTGCAATCTGCAAGGAAGAAGGAACAAAAGGCAAAGCAATGGTGCCATGTTTGAGATGATGACGAGTAAGATGACAATCGATCTCAATGTGC
>Ga0307515_10007544_pt1 | contig 21490 bp, 23 predicted proteins | sample 17_EM_MG_FD_194513 | JGI IMG/M metagenome (GOLD analysis project Ga0307515, IMG submission 194513) | Populus trichocarpa ectomycorrhiza microbial communities from riparian zone in the Pacific Northwest, United States - 17_EM | ecosystem: Host-associated > Plants > Roots > Unclassified | place...
CGATCCAAAAACGCAAAACAATGTCGTCAAACTCCAACTTCACCTACAGCCAGTCAAGCAACGGAAGCCAGGCCTCGGACCCCGGCAGCAGCAGCGGCACCGGTCCCCAGCTGTGCAGCAGCACCCACGGACACGACACCGCCCCAGCGTCCTAGCAGATGCAGGGAGACAGCCAGGCGACCCCGCCCAACACCCAGGACACGATCCACCTCGCGTAAGACAGAGCGACCGCCCCGAGCACGCAGTCAGGCACGAGCGGCCAGAACACACCCGATGTCGACATCAACGTCGTACTGCGAGCCTTCACAGCAGCTCTCGAAGCCCCGCGCGGACCAGGCCCCGCAGCAACCCCAAGCACGCAAGGCATAGCAACCATGGGCACCGGCGCGATAGCCGGACTACCAGGTAATGACCCCATGGTCCATTCAATCCAAGAGATATTCCCAGCATTGGACACAGCAGTCGTGCAGTCCATATACACAAACAAGTTTCAAGTCGCAAACCTCCTGAAGCCCGAAGCTTCGTTCACCTACAAAAACAAATGCCCACAATTTTACTCTTTTGGCACGGGAGAAGCCAGCCTCAACCTCTCCACTACCTGCAAAGAGGTCGACCTCGAGGAATACGAATCAATATCCCACCTGATGCCCCCATTCATGGTCTATGGCGTAATCATATGCACATTCGCACCGCCACCACAACACCTCCCACTCGCCTTCCCCATCATGACGTACATACATACACTCTACGAACACCTCTGCACCCACTCACGGGAAAGTGTACGAAAATTCCACATCGTATTCCACCAAAAGAGAATAAGCCGAGGCGTATACGAACCATCCGGCTGGAGCACCTCCGACCACGGCCGCGAGACGGCCCAACTCTTCAAACGTATGCCCGCCGATAATGCCCACCCCACAGAACAAGCACACGCAGCTGGGGCTCCGCACGGCCCAGCCAACCGCAGCAGCTCCAGCGATGAGATATGCAACAACTACAACAACGACACCTGCACCTACCCGACCAGCCGCTACACTCACGCCTGCGCGACATGCGAGGGACCTCATCTAGCCACCCAGTGCAGCCAAAAGCAAGGCGCGCCTCTAAGCCAGCGCATATCCCGGCGGCCATAGGGACCGGCAGGGCCCCCAACGGACAAAGGGATGACGCCCCTGCGGCTCCTGAGCCCTCAACTCGAGTTTCTGTTCACACTCACAGACACCTACCAACCAAACGTCAGAAACCGCGGACCTCTACTCGAAACAGGATGGGATCATTGGCTACAGAACCACCCAAACCCAGGCCTACAAAACACACTCATAGACATAATCCGCTACGGAGCGTTCATCGGCTATACAGGCCCCCCGCAATTCATCCTTGGGGAAAACTTGCCATCTGCTCTCAACAACCCCACTTCAATCACGAAAGACATCAAAAAACGCGAGTCCACCAGCCAAATCCTCAGACTCACAACCCTGCCAGCCAAATACATAGCATCACAACTTGGACTGGCACCAAAGCAAGATGGCACCTGGAGGAGAACCCACCACTTATCATTGCCAAGCGGGCACTCAGTCAACGACTATATACCCCAAGCGTGAGGGACACTCACATACAGACGATTCGACGACGCCGTAGCCGCGGTACAGGCCTGCGGGCCAGGAGCAGTCTTAATCAAACGACACCTCGCAGACGCATTTCGCCACATCCCGGTGCACCCCGATGACTTGTGGCAACTAGTATTTGGCTGGAGGGGAACATGGTGGTGCGACCAGTTCCTCCCATTCGGCTGCCGCACATCGCCAGCCATCTTCGACCTCTTTGCATCGGCCTTGGAATGGATCCTCCAAAGCCAATGGGGTTGGGAACATATACTCCACTACCTTGACGACATCCTCGCCATATTCCCGCGCTCCGCAGCATCAGACGCACCAAACAGTTACAAAGGAGCCTTCAGGCAGATCTGCAGCGACTTGGGATTCCGAGTCAAAGAAGAACAGAACGAAGCGGGACACTGGATCAGATTCCTCGGCATCGAAATGGACACAGAAGCAATGGAGGCACGGCTGCCGCCCGACAAGCACAAGTAAGCAACAGCACTGTGCAACTGCACACTTGCACAGCACTCAGTAACACACAGAAGCTTGGAAATGACCGTGGGCTTCTTGTCATTTGCCTCCAAAGTGGTGCCAGCCAGCCGCCCCTTCCATCGTAGACTCTACAACGCCCTCACGGCGACATCGCGAACCCACCACATTCGAGTCTCGTCGGATATCAAGAAGGACCACTCCTGGTGGCAGACGTTCCTCCCACAATGGAACGGGATCCGACTCCTACACCTCCCACCGCAAATCTTACGGCTATGGACAGACGCATCTGGACAGAAAGCGATCTGGGGCTATTTCCTCAAACGAGGAGAAACCCTGTCTAGCTTACACACACCGGCCCAGCTCTTCAGTACCACAGTCCCACAGAGGCATAAAGCCAAACACATCAACTTCAAAGAAATGTACGCAGTGCTGCACGCACTGCGCACCTGGACAACCGAGTCCAGAGCTGGTAGGATCAAACTGCACTGCGACAACTAGGCAGTCGTGGCAGCACTCGCAAAGGGAAGCATCAAAGGCCAGGCAATCAGCCCGCTCCAGCAAATAGCCATGCACATAGCACTCCACGATGTCGAGCTACACTGCCTATGGATCCCGACCAAGGAAAACGCCCTTGCCGACGCACTCTCACGATGGAACATAGAAAGAATCGCTAACCTCTGCCCAAATTTACAGTAGATACAATCGCAACGACGCACAAGACACCTGGTACGAGGATTGCAACATCCGCCCCCAGGCCGCGCGATATCTCTGGTGGGGACTCAGCTCTCAGACCCGACACACATATACAACACCAAGAAACGACTTCGTCCACTTCTGCGCAGTATGAGGAGTCACGCCCTTCCCAGCGTCGGAGCAGCTGCTCGCACTGTGGACCGCCAAACTCGGCGAACGCGGCCTGCGCACAAAGCCCATCAAAAGCTACCTCACAGGCCTAAAGTCACTCCACATCGACCTCGGGCTCAGCACCAAGCAATTTGGCAACCATCGCCTACAGCCTATCATCAGATGAATCAACTGATTCCACGGCGAACCGAACAGGAAGGAGCGCCTTCCAATCACAAGTGGCCCCGTCACCCGCATCCTCTCACTGCTAGACGCAAACGACCCCCGCGATGCGAACCTCTACTGCGCCTTCTGCATCGCACTCGCCGGATTCCTGCAGGCAGGCGAAATAACATGGACAGCGAATGACCTAATCCATGGCCACACGGAATTCGGACAATGGAACCTAACCCGAAGATCTATCAAATTCGAGGAGTACCGGCTACTTCTCACACTGCCAAGCTCGAAGACGGACCCTTTCCGCAACGGAGTCATGATCACACTGTCGGCATCAAGCGACGCCGTCTGCCCAGTCACGGCCATGCGGCACCTTTACGTACTCTGTCCAAGCTGGACCCCACTCGCCCCTCTCTTCGCCCGCCCCCGAGGGGATGGCCCAGGAAGTGAAGCTTTCACACGAGAATACCTGGTCCAGCACCTGTGGGAACTGCTGGGACAGCTGGGAGTGAGGGAAGCATACTCGGGACACTCATTCCTAAGGGGATCAGCAACCTCAGCCAACACAGCTGGGCTGGCCAACAACGAAATCCAACTACTCGGCCGATGGTCATCAAATGCATACCAAGCCTTCATCGACTACAACCCCGAGCAAGTCTTCCAAATCGCCCGCCGCTTCAAAAACTCACCAGAACACTCCCCATAACACCCCCTCCACATCATGTGGGGGCTGCCGCCGCAGTTGTGAGAGTCCAGGTGGAGCGGCGGCCACAGCGGCGGCCCCCACTACCCACAGGCGGCACCTCTGTTTTACGCGTCGCTTACTGTTTCGTTCTGGTCTGATTTGGTGACGGTTCTAGCATGGGAATGGTCTTTTGTATATGAGAAAATAAGAAACACGTACGAAAGGAAGAGCGAGTCCACTAGATGGTCCAGCTTAACTGAGGGCTAGTGGAAGCGAATTGGCTGGCGGGAATTGACCGACGGCTAGTGGGGGCGAGCAGCAATGGCCATCGGCTGGCAAGGGCGAGCAGCAATGGCCTTCGGCTGGCTAGGGCAAGCAATTTGCCCAACGGAAGGGACGGAAGATGGTGACCGAAACCTTGAGCTTGAGCGAAAACGTTTCAGCTTGAGCAAGAGCACGGGCCCAGGCCGGAGCAAAGCACGAGCACAACCAAGAGTCGGAGCAAGCGACAGAGCCAGTGCTCCACCAGAAGCCCAGCTCGGGCCACAGCCCGAGCTCAAGGTTTTGCGCCAGAAGCCGAGGGATGGGAGGGAAGTAAGGAGGCCAGGAGCGAGAGAGAAGGTATATAAAGAGGAGCGGAGCGGCAGGGGTTGAGGCAAAGCAGCGCATCCAGCTTCAAAAACCCGCCCACACGCACCCCTACGCATACCAAAAAGGCAGCCCGGTATGGTTTTCAACTCTAACACCCAGTGAATTGGCGTCCGGCCAGGAATGGGAGAGTCCAGGTGGAGCGGCGGGCACAGCGGCGGCCCCCGCTCCACCCAGGCGGCACCACTGTTTTACGCGTCGTTTACTGTTTCGTTCTGGTCTGATTTGGTGACGGTTCTAGCATGGGAATGGTCTTTTGTATATGAGAAAATAAGAAGCATGTACGAAGGGAAGAGCGAGTCCACTACTGTATGGTGTGACCACTGGCAGTAAGTTCTTCTGGAATGGCTGTATACGAAGTAGTCTTGAGAATAATGTTGAGACCTTACCACAATGACTAATATTATACAATGGGATTTAACATACGCAGGCCATCATGTAACTCAGATGAAGGCTGAAGGTACGCTGCTCAACGACACAAAAGCCAATGTTGTTTGTTACAATGCATTGGATCAACAGTGCGTTGGAGTGATCTCTATCGAATTGATGTTTGTGAATTGCCTTTGCAAATGCTGCATGCAGCATGCCACCTGCTGGCATGGTAAGTGCCCCAATGGGAATATCTTTGCTAATGCCATGTGTAATATCAAGATGCCTGTTCATATTGCGAGTAGAGCCACCAGTGTATGTGGGCATCAGATATCAAGAGCATCAAGTACATCTCCGATGTAAGATGACTTTAAAATCTTCAAATTCAATTGCAATGCAAGGGAACCAACAATAGCAATTGCGGTGTGTCTGGGAACCAAGCAAGGTGGCAGCAATTTCAATGGTAGACATGTCTCAATCTCATTGATAATGTCATTTGTTAGTAACTGACTAATTTGCAATCAAAGGATTGGATTCATCACCATCAGCATCTCTTGGGTTACTGCCCATAGTTGAATTAAAGAGGCCACTTTGAACGAAGCTCAAATGGCTATCATTGTCATCCATCCCAAAGTTAAAGAGAGAAGGTGTATGTAGCTGTGAAGTGGATTCGTTTGAACTAGGGCCTTCGCAGCAAGACTTGATTCAATTGTTTCTTGTAGATTGACCCAGAGCATGGACTGACTTGACTGGACTAACCACTAACTGACTGACTGGCTGTTGAAAATGGAGGATAAACTGTTCTGATCAACACAATGAAAGCCATCCAAAGCCTGTAGGCTTTGCCAACATTTGTAGTTTTATTGCCTTTCATTAGGCTTTTGCAGGCTTTTACAGGCTTCTGCAGACTATTGCAGGATTCTACAGGCCACTCAGATATTGATAGATTTATACTGGCCACAGCAGGCTTCTGCAGACTCTTTTAATATTTTATTTAATATCTAGAGCTTTATGCTGGCTTCTGCAGGCTTTTGCAAGCATCGGCAGTCTTCAACAAGCTGATGCAGTCTTCGACAGGCTAATGCAGGCTTATGGAGGCTTCTGCAGGCTGCTGTAGACATCAGCAGGCATAATTGATATTGCAGGCTTATGTGGATTTATGCGGGCAGATGTAGGATTTTCATTTATCTGCAGGCCGGCCTCCCAGCCTGGGTCAGGCTGGTGATATCAGATGCAGGCCGGGCGGCCAGCCACCCAGCATTTGAATTTGTCAGGTGCAGTGAAACAGCGGAGTTAGAAGGGAGAGAGCCCATCATCAACACTCCAGCCAAATCTCTTACAGCATCAAAAGAGAGTTTGTGAGAAAACGCGGTTCTGGCTCTAGGCGCGTAGGAAGAGGGTGAGAAGATGTGATACTACCCAGCCATGTGGATGCACAAAGTCTCGGAAGGAGTGAGTGAGATCAAAAGTGGGGAAAGAAGGATTGTGTATTTCGTTGTGCAATAATAAGATGAGATGATGTCTATCCACTCTGGGGTCTCTCAAATATATACTCCCAATAGCCCAGTCCACTTCTGTCATCCCTGTATCACCGTACACCCGCCATCGCTCAGTCCTCTGCCAAGCTGAGTGGCGGTGGTAGTGAGAAACGGATTTTCCCGCCACACCGGGCCTGCAGGCCGCTAAAAAGCCGGGCGGCCGGCCGGGCCGCTTAGGAACACTGGCAATGGGTGATAACCCAATAAAATAAATATACTTGTATGTAGAAATGGGAAGAGCGTCACCGTACTGCATTGCATGCTCGTCTCATGCAGATGTACGAACCTTTGCAAGCAGCTCGTCTCAAGAAAATATTCTCAGTATCGCCCACGGTAGAAAGATACAGAACGAAAACTCGGATTCCTGCATAGACTCGCGCAGTTAGAACCGCTTCAAGCCATCTCATTCATCACTTTCCATCCCCAAGAACTCTACATATCCCCCGATTCAGAAAAGAACAGACTCGCAAATCCACGCAACAATGTGATCTCATAAAAACTTTCACCGCTTTGCTGCCCGGTTTGCTGAACCGAAAACATAGCGTCGCGAAATCGCAAAAGCCTTTTGCTGTAGAGCTTTTAATCATTATCAGTATACTGCCTTGCATCATTGCTCCAAAATATGAAGATTTACCCATCAGCTGAGTGGAGGATATATTACGTAGTTTGTGAATATTTTCCGAACCCGATCAAAAGGTTCACTATAATGGGTTGGGGTTATTCCTAATTCTTGTAGTTCAACCCTATCCAATCAATGTCTCTACAGATCCAAGGTGGACTAGTCCACTGGAACCGGTCGATGGCGGGTATTTCGCAATCTGGACGGGCTCGGTCTAGAGCTTTAACCTCGGAGAGTGACATTTATACGTTACAAGATAACACCCGTTGCAGCTGATATCAAGCGCGAAGATCAACTACTAGCTGACAAAGCCTACCTCGACCTCAACTCCATTTCGGGGGAGCAGGCAGTAGGACACCTGTCGACAAGACGCTGTATGACGTGCGTTAGCATTATATACTGCGGTATCGGAGGAAGATCGTGCCTCTTGCTTCCGCTCCCAAAGCCTCCACCCGAAAAATTCTAGGACAGTTACTCCCACTCCGAGGATTGCAATCTGCAGGGAGTAATAATTGACAGGCTAGACTCACTTTTGCGGGTCTGTGTGATATAAGCGATTGCAGTGGCGTGTGTAATTCAGGCCAGGGAGAAGTGTGTAATTGTAGATGAAAGACATTGAGAGGGGGAAATGTTGCTACGTCAGTGTTTGTAGCATATGGTTTACCTATGAGAGAAATTATGGGGGCCTAGTTGCGGGTGGTCTCCGACTAGTTATAATGCATCCCATATGCTGTTAGCTTGTATGTATTTAGAAGAAACTAAATAGAACATAACGGTAGAGACGAAGATTTGCGATGATATGTCGGTTATCGCGATTATCTAGGCGACGATGAATGAAAGATGTTGAATAAGTTCATCGCACGACTGGGAATAGATTACTTTATAGCGCGCTGTTCGAATGGAAGTGTGGTGTTCGAATGGAAGTCGTTAAAAACAGTTGTCGGAATTCAGCTCAGCCTTGAACAAGGCAAGCCAAAGCGAAGTCGTCCTAATCCCGGTCGATTTTGCCAATCAGATTTTCTGTATGTTGTAAATCATGCACTGCCGAATTCGTTGCTTCTGTCTGGGGTCATGATTAGTTTCATCGTTGACGGAAAGTCCCGGCAATCCAATAGATCGTGCAGGAGCGGAATGTTCTTACGCACTTCGCAACATTCCAGAAGTGCGCAAAGCGGGGTTCGACCGACGCTAATGCAAAGCAGATATAGCGCTTGTGGCACGAGCCATCTCGCAATAACGATTGGGTACAATGACACGTGGATCCGAAAAAGGAATTATTAAATATTGGTTGGGCGGCAAGGATAGATCCCACAACCAGGGTCGGTGCAGGCGCAGGTGCCACAACTTGCTTTTCCGGAAGCACCCGTTGGCTGCAAACCCCCTGCTAGTCGATTTTCTTCTTTTTGGTCTGCATCTTCCCGGTACAAAGTAGTTTAGGAATCCCAGCCACTCGGAAGCATTGGTATTTTTTCCGTCCCAGGAACTAGGACCCAAACGGTATTAAAGTGCTGCCTCAAAAAGGAAAAGTGTTTTTCGTTTAAAACACATCCATACACGTGGTAAAGGAAGATTGCTATGCGCTTCCCGCCGAGCCGCACTTCTTTTTAACTTCACTCTCACAATTGGTATCAGCGTTGAGTCTCACCAAATATTACTTACTACAAGCTGTATAGGTACCAGAAACAGCCTCGTCGTTTGATGTGCGAACCCTTGTCACAAGGCTAGATAGATCTGCATAGTGCGGCGGTAGTGATGATGGATGTGATTAGATACGATAAGATTGATTAGATCAGATTGTGTTACAGCACTTATTCATTCGGCCTTGAACTAACCTCACCTCTTGTCCTCTTACCCTTTGGACCGTAAGAACGATTGAAAATACCAAGCGTCTTACAGCGTCGACAATAGCAGCTAGAGCCACGATAACGATAGCCGGGCAGAAAACTTTCTGTTAGGACACAACATGGAGTTTTATTGCGGTCGTGCGCGTGCCCGTGTTCTCACCAGTTCCGTTCACAAAACCTGCAGCGCAAACCAAAGTCTAGTTTATTCAAGAAATGTTTAGGTAGTTCTCAGAAAACTTAGTTTCTCCGGAGTTCGGGTATTCGGCCGAACGAGACAAGGCTGCAACGGGGTATGCGGGATTAAACCCGGTGGGAACGCGGGGGTAAAGTAATGAAGTTAATTACAGCAGAAAGTGATAATACGATGGCGATATCCACAAAGAAAGAAATTATATACAAAATGCCCGAGAAATCAAATACTGCTAACCACCTCCATTGTCACCGATTGCCTGCTGGATGTTGTGGAGATGGGCTGATGGGCCAAGTTGAGGACCGTGAAAGGGGCGTATCTTGATGGAGGCCACCTTCGGCTGAATCGTTTGCGTGGACTACGTCTGCTTGCTGCAGCTGTGTCAGGGGGTTTAGACGAGCTGGTGGTGGTGGCTTTGGAGAGGGTGGTGGCGGATTCTGAGGGCCGCTATGACCGTTCTGCAGAGCCGCGCTCTCGTCCGGTTTGATGGTTGCAGATGGCGGCGAAGGCATGTGATAATGTACATCGCCTCCGATGTAGACAAACATGGATGCCGTACCTTCATTATTAACCTCCGTGTTTTCATTTAAAGGAAGAGTGTGCATCATATCATCCGTCTGTCTGTCTGGACCTGCATCATCTTGACTCTACAACACTAGTAAGCATTCGAGAGTCTCAGCGGGGAACAGTACTTTTACCTCGCCAGCGTCCCGTCGTCTCTTCCAACACCACCTCCATCCAAAAACTCCAATCGCTGTTATCATCACACCAACAAGTGTAGCAAGCAGTCCGCACAGCCCGACCGCATCATTTCCATTCGAGCTGTCCCCTCTCTTCCGAAGTTGTAGTATCGCTCTGCCATCGGCGACACAGGCAAATAGGGAGATTGCTATTCGAAATTGTAAAGGACATATCAGGTAACTAGCTCCTCTAGTTTGCCTAAACATAACGTCTACCTACGGGTTAATGGTGAGAAGAACCCGTGTGTATCGGCCGTATCGGCTTTAGAAGTATTTGGCTTGATGACGAGGGTACGGTGGCTAAGGTCGTGATATATTTGTGAGTTGCGGTTTTTGAGGCTGTACTAGGAGTGGGGACAGGTGATGTGGTTGGTGTATAGTTGATGATGGAAGTGAGTTCGTTGGCGGCGAGAGCAGAATAAATATGTCCTGGGCCAGTGATCGTCCTGGTTGATATTCGCATGCCAAGCTGGTTGATCATTGACATTTGGAGTGCCAGGCCGAGCAAATGTCTTCTTCAGTGGAGCACAGCCCCCGCAACTATGAGCTTATGCATCATTACACCGCCTCCCCCTCGTTCTCTCCGGCCGAATCGCGGGTATCTAGTGTCTCGTAGATGGCGAGCCACAACACAATTCACCACATCCAAGACTCTGATCTCGCGCTGAAACAATCGCGGCGGATAAGATTGCAGAGTGCATTGCATGTATGTGAATAGGAGCCGGGTTCACACGTAATTTTCGTAACGAGTTAGAGTAAGCATAACCGAGCGACCAATCATAAATCATATCGTGGAGAAATTAGGCTGCTAATAAAACCCATTTTAGTAATTCAAGGGTAGGGAAATGTAATTAGCTTCCTGTGAGCATGATGGAAAATATGTTCACTTCATTACAAATCCATTTGACTTGTGTAAATTGGGGGCGAGTTATAACTGGATTATTAGTGTGGCTCTTGCCAAGTCAATTGTTTCATCAAGAGTTTATGCGTAATTGGACGTCCGAAAAGTCTAAAAATCGTTATACATGGAATTCACATCCCTTTTGTGACTGAAGTGGTTTTTTCAGGCTATATCAGCTTTTTTCACAAAATTCACTGTGAACTGTGAGTTTAGATACGACTACGATCTTTCTAGTGCCCTTGAAATTTCCACAGCTCGCAAACTCGCAGCTGGGGGTAGGAAAACATCTCTCATGTTCAAAGTTGGTTTACTATAGTAAATAGTTTCCGCATTATCTAGGGGGCTTAGTTAATCACCCGCTCAAAACAACCTACGCACAACAGGCTAATGTGAGCGACATCGAGAGTGACGTTATAGTAAGGTGCGGCTCAACGACTAATCCGTAGCGTCGATAATAATTAGACTCCTACCTTAGCGCATACTGAATTTCGCACTGCACATGTCCCTGCTGAAGATAGGATTGCGAAGATTAAACAAACACTAGCCATGAGTTGGCTGAATGTATTTAGCACCACTGTGCATAGGGGAAAGATAAAATCAATATTTAGTACCGCAGAGCGAGAAGCAACGTGCGCAATGCCGAAAAGAAATGAAACATCATATGCCGCATATTCAACCAACCTCTACTGTTGTTCATGCACGTTAACCCGCCCAAAGGATAATGCTAACATTTTCGGCATCGGCTATGGAAATTGGCACGTGTTATGTGTAGTCGGCATCTCTTAAAGCGATGGAGACAGAAGTACCGGGGATGGGTAGGGAAGCTAGCAACTGCTGCCATTGCGGTGCAGTGCAACCGCTTAGTTTCGTTCCGGGATCGTCTAAGATGGAGGTGGCGGCGGCGGACCGGCGTGGTTATGGTAGTATATATTGCCATTGATGGTGAGACTGTAGACAGAGTTGGTGACCTCGGGTATGGCGGCGAGTTCGGTTGACCACTGGGTGTACGTAGCTACGGTTCCATCCGGGACTTATCATCCTCACTCTACCGGGCTAGTAAGTATTGGATGGAATAAATTTAATACATATAGAATACCCTACCTCATCTACTCTCCTCCAACCTCTCCAACATCTCCACCCGAATACTCCAGTTGCTGTTAGTAGAGCTCCATTCAGCGTGGCTACCTGTCCACCAAACTAACTGGGTCATTCGAAGCGCTATCTCTCCTTTGGGGCGTTATTTATGTGATGGATGTGCCTTGTGTGAAACTGGAGAAAATAAAGATTGAGATTTTATACATCGTACGCTTTAGTCCGTTGAGTTATGCGGTCTCCTGCGGTAACAAATTGCAGGAGGATAGATGGTCCGAAAGTACCATGATCCTTCCTCCACTTTATACTTGCGGCGCTTGCTTAATTGCTTCGTCTGATTAGATGCGACAGTTGACGTGCAATGTGGTGGCTGAACATGGGTTGTACTATAGTAACCAATTGCGAGATGCGGTAGCCAAATCACAGAGTTCCTACTGTTGCGGTTGCATGACATGCGATGGCGACATTGCTTATAAATGCTCGCAAAGCACAATGACCTCAATGTACCCCAGCGATAAAAAGCCGACTGGTAGACTAACCTCAATGACCTTGGAGTGGCATATATAAGTTACAATATAACACTCGTTCCCACAGAAATCAAGCGCCAAGATCTGACAAGCCCACCTCGACCTCAACTCCAATCCCACAACTTATATTGGACTACCGCACATAGAGAATTAGAACTCTCCGTTCATTGAGCACAAAGTCCTGTACCGTGATCATTTTATGGAATTGCGAGCCCCTAATCTGGTAAAGATAACTGGGGAATGCGCTAGCCGTTTGCCTATCTATTACACACCCAATTTTCTCTGATCTGTTGCATTTTTCAGCCTTGTGAGAGTCTGTTCATTGGTCGACTAATGTCAGGCTGAGAGAATGGACTTCTGCCTGTACCCCCCTCAAAATTAGATAACACCTTGGTCATATTGATTAGATCACAAACCATGATAAGCTGAAGAGCACTATCCATTGAGATCACAGCCGTATCGTTTGCTTCCGATTCAGTGAATGCAGGAAAGACATAGTGTTCGGATGTATTGGCTACATCAAGAGCTGGGGAAAGTTTTAGCTGCGAGTCGGTCTCCCATTATCGTCAACAATAAACCAACCACACTCCACCTCACCTGTCCAGTTTACCTTACAGCTTTGATAACTCTGATATCCGATAGATTGCTCTAAACCTATGTCCTCATCACCTAATCTTTAGTTACGTATTACGGTTCAGGTTCCACCATCTAGATTCTAGAGTTCATGATGTTGATGTGAATGAGTGAGTTGATTGTAGGTACAAGAGAGACGGACAAAGGTGCGTCTTAAGTATAAAGAGCACGAGGGCGAGCATCGGGTGAAGTCTAAAAGGACGTCATGGTGTGAAGTCTAAAGAGACAGTCACGACCGTAAACCTTAGGGCTTCCAGCAACACATGAGTGCAACTTGCCTTGTAGTGGTTATAGTACCACCTGCCCTATGAGCTGTGCGTCGCGTAAGGTCATTTTTCCCGGCGAACTAGGCCAGATAGCCGGCATATCGGACCTGTAGTGAGGAGTTGATCGTACTGGAACGTTGGAGAGCTGTGTTGGATAGGAGTGGTTGTTAGTGGCGGTTGAGTACTAGGTATCAATTTGATTTATTGGATGTGTCTGATTCTTTGCGATAAACCACAATAACTGCAATCACCTGACCGAGCTCACGATCACCCACGGAATCACCGCTTCAGAACCTAGGTAAATGATCGGTCACAGTTGTGTCTTGTAGATTAGCGCAGACATGCATTCGTCTATCTATCATATACCGCCGGCGATAAAAAGCATAACACAACTTAAATGGTCGATGTTATCTAGTGAATCATGGCTGGCATCCTTATATTCGGCCAGGTACCAAATAATCCTAGTAATCAATTGCGTAGACGCGGTAGCTACCAAAATCACAGGGCCCTATGGCGTACTCATCACCTTGCGATATATTATCCACCCAGAGTCTCGAACACTACATATGATCGAATCCATCCAATATACACATGTCCTGATTAATTAACTATCTGCCTAGGACTGATACAACTCCCCGCCGAGCCGCACCTGTCAACGACGACTTCCAACTGTCAATGTCCATTCAATACCGATGTCACTCTAATCTCTGGTCGTCCGACGCGAAAGCGTGGGGTATGTTCTAGTCAGTTCGTGGTTTTTGTTGCTCCGTGGAGTGACTGGTCATTTCATGGAGTCCTGCCTTCCGCGAATGAACCAGTCAGATCAGTGTTCCATAAATTACTGGCGTATAATACAATATACTCACACTACTCATGACAATAATTATCACTGCATCTCTCAACACCGTGGCGCAACTACAATTACACTATGCTCGATGTCATCATCAAGTACCTGGGCCGCTGGCAAGTTCTTGTTCTCTTCCTCCACATTTCCTCATCATCCTCGCTGTTCTCATTCCCGCTGACATCTTCTCTCTCGCTGTTATCTTCTCCCTCGCTAAGATCTCTCTCGCTTTCTTCATTCTGCTTAGTCTCTTCGCAGAGATCTTCATCCTCATATACAGAGTTATCTCGGCTATTAGCTGAATCCCCTCTGGTATTGCCCCAACCGCGCTTTGCATTCTGTTGCGATCTTTATGGAGCCATCCTTCTGGCTTTTTGTGTAAGACAGAATGTTCCAGTTGGAGCGACATGGCTGCCAGTATTTGTGCAATCTGCATCGCCATATCGTCTATGGCAATGAAGTGTATACTCGATCGCTGACTTGAAGTATTTATTGTTGAGACTAATCAAAGGAGAGGAGAGACGCAAGATGATTGAACCGTCTATCGTACAAAGAGAGATTAAGATAGACATAAATAAAAAACGAAATTATATCAAGAACGAAGCACTACTCACGCCCGAGAGCCACTGAGAATTAGACTTCGTACGATGCCCGAGGCTCACGCAGAAATAGGTACCATACGAAGCCCAAGGCTTACAAAGAATTAGGAGCCGTCCAAGGCTGAGGCTAGGTGACGTAGATGACCTAAATATATATGTAGCAGGTATTGCTGATGTGGCACTCCGTGAAATAACCGGTTAACCTAACGAATGTGTGCACTCTCCGAACTTACTAGTCAGTCCAGAGCCCAGTTACTCCATAGGTTGATCGGTCACTCCACTGAGCAATATCCTCCACGAACTGACTAGAACAGGGTATTTGCCCAGGAAATATCCACACTACAACCCCGCAGGGCCTTACAGTTTTTACATGTGATGCTTAAAGCTGAAAGGTGTTGGGATGATGGTAAAATAACAAGCCACTAATACCCGCCAACTTGTGAAAGGGATCAGCAGTGTAGAAAATGCGGATCAAGTATGTGGGAGCGATGCTGACTGGGTGAGAAGCTGCCAAATACACGTCAAATCTTCGATTCTACCTCCTTATTGGATGTGGCAACACCCACGTTAAGCTCAGCCTGGCTGCCGGCCTGGTTGCCAGCCAGAATTGTACACACCCGGTACCGGTAACCTCTACTGGGGATCTACAGCCGCCCTGAACGGGCCCTAGGGATTCTAGCCTCGGCCCGGGACAGCCCAGGGCAAACAAAGTGCTCACCCAGTCTGGACGGCGGTACCGGGCCCCGAAAGACGCCGGTCCGGACGGACAGTTGGGAACCTTGGCTATAAGCTTTGCTCTTATTGAAAGATTAATTGTCTAAGTGGCTGAAATTGAGCGAGGCTTGACCATACCTTCAAATATGATTATTGTATGTAGGCAGGCGATGCGGGTTAGGCAGTATTGGGGATATTTAGTATTACGATGGTGAGATGAGTGATAGATACAAAACCGATCATATTTTTTTGTACGACTGGAACGTAGAGAACTGTATGTGACCGGAAAGATGCAGCAAATAAAACCATTACCCAGTAAAAAACAGCCAAGAAAACCAAAGCCAGGAGGATATCGAAACATAGAACGTCACCTATCCACCCAAAAGCTCCACTTCGTCTCAAGGCAACCGATTTCTAGGTACCCATGAGGGGCCGGCAATGTCAACGTTCGCGGTAGTGATGGTATTTGTCTAAAACTGTGGGTAGTAGTAGGTATCTCACTATAGCGGAGGGAATAGAGCTGGCTGTGGGTGGGAAAGTTGTAGACTGTTGCCATTGTCTAGCTGATCTACTTCGGGGTTCTCAGGAGATGGTGGAGCGACGTGGTTATGATAGTGTATATCACCATTAATGATGAGGGCGTAGACAGGCGTTCTATCGTTTGGGACCGCGGGGTTGTGCACTGGGTCCATATGGACTAGCTCAGTACCGATGCTCTCTTCCGGGACGTCCTCTTGACTCTACAGCTGTGATAAGCGTTCGAGGGAGTAAACTCAATACTGGAACGTACCTCTTCAGCTTTCATCCGACAGTTCCAATGCCTCCACCCAAAGTAAACGCCAATGGCGGCAATGAATACTCCAATTCCAGTAAACACTAGTCCCCATACACTAATTATTGTACCGTTCGGAATATTGTCTCTCTTGTTGAGCTGTGAGATCGGCATGCCTTGTGCGAGACAGCACAGTAGGAAGACTATGAGGGTGTATATTATACGTTCTAGTCAGTTATTAGCGGCAATCTTGCATTATTTTATCCGGGAATGAGGCTTGCCCATGAATCAATGTTGGGAAGGCCACACTGTATGGGTTTTGAATGTAAATGACAGATAAAGGAGCTGGAATTCGGGGCTGTCAAGGCTGTACAATTACAATGAGTCCGGGAGGGAGCGTAGTTATATGGTCAATTACTGTGGGATATCACTATGCGGGATATCTTGATGGCGGTTTCGATTTTAGCGCTAGGCTACAGGTGGTGACAGACACATACCCGAGGCCAATGACAACATCTACAAGAGATGCAAGCTGAACCGGGGTTTGCAAGGATCCACATTTTTTCTCGTGAATTTGAGAAAAAAGCAAGCCCATATCATTCCATAACCGCGCGCAATAGTGGTACATATAAATATCGCTAGCTACAATCGGTTAACTACTTTGGTGCGGCCAATGAAATCTCCGTATATGTGGAATACTGACTTATCGTACTGGGATTGAGCGTCATTGGATTCATCTTTGCCCGCGCGCGACTGGTATCGCAGAATTTTTGTCTCGACTGCTTCACCTTCCCATCCTTCCGTTATCCACCAACCCCCGTGAAGTAAGGCCCTTGAGTCTGTGCAGTTAACAAGCTGCGGGGGCAGGTACGTGATAGGAAGGCACACTAACAGGGGGCGATACTCGAGATTTTAATTCCAGAAGTTGCTTACGGATCACATGACTATCTCATTTGACCTTTCCCTAAGGGTACTATAACTTTCTACAATGGTACTCAGCCTTCCCACGACTGCGGCAACCTGTCGCATTCTGCGATTCACTACTACCATGGCACATCTCTATTCTCGAACATTTGTTGCACGAAAAACACATACTAAAAGACCAACAAAAAACGCTTCCGTCAAAAATCATAGAATCGAGAATAGCTGTTTAAACTAGTCCCCGCTAGCACTAAAAGCCCCTTGACGTTAGTGGCCACACCCAGCACAACCGCGAGGATCCCAACTGCAAGGATTTGCACATAATCAGTTCGAACTTGGAGGTTCGAGACCTTTTGCAGCGGCAAATCGTGGAGAAGTTTCCATAATCTGCCATTAAAACTTGTGAAGAACCGGACTGCTTTAGGATTGTGTTGATACGAGAATTAGGTTGGTGAGAGGTACCACCTGCCTATAAACATGAACATCAAGCGTTGCCAACAGTGGAGAACTTCCCGTGGTTCTATCGGCGTCGAATAGACCTCCCAAATAGAAACTCAACTGCACTTATTCGATTCCCCCTCTCTTGCCCGGCTGAAGAGCTGTCACCTTGAATCATGAGCCATGCTCGTGACGCTCAGTCTAAGAGCGTTGAGACATTGTGACGGAAAGGATTTCGCAATGTGCCTTATATGCATCATATATCCTTTACGTACTTTTAGTAGAGAGCAACGGATACGTATTGCCAAGCACCAATCATCTTCCGCGTAGTACCTAGCAGACAAAACGAGGCTGTAGATGAATCCGCAATTCAATAATGTCGAAGTTAGGAAAACGCAATCACCCATTGCTGTACGATTATAGCGCCAACATGGGAATGTGTTCACTCTATTATTATGAATCCGTTTGATGGGTGTAAACACAGAGACGTCGTGGTAAGGTGCGGTTCGTTAGGTACCCATCACTAAGCGGATAAGCATCGTCGTTTTATCTCGGATTCAGTTAGCGCGGAAACTGGTGTCGCACATGCAATAGCGAAAATAATTCTTGTCGTCATATGACTTCATCCCGCATTCGGAGCGTGTGTGCGACTCGGTGGATAACGCACTGACCCCCGTCACTAACCGTTAGTGACCAGTAGCCGGCTCACAGACTAAGTGTCTATAATAGTTAAGCTTTCAAGCTTAGCGCATTCTTAATTTCGCACTGAGCATGTCACCGTTGCAATCGATGGCACGGGAGGCATGATATGTGGGTGTCAATGCTACGTTTTGACAATAGTATTATATAGGAAGAGCGTGGGAGGGCTCTCGGTGAAGTGTGCTATACCATTTAGATGGTGTGCCACCTCCGGAAACCCTTCATCGGATGTCATTGAACAGTGTTCGAACATAATTTATGCGCCAGGCAGAGACATAGCAGCACTTGGCTAGTTGGTGAGCTAGTTAGGCAAATTCAACCCCAATCCGCTACTAAAACCACTACTATATAGCCAATCTTCTCTTCAGCCCTGACGCAGGCGTAAGAGGGATTTGTTTCCGAAGGGCTTGCGAGCGACACAGATTCTTGGGATGAGAGCAAGTGGAAGACAAAATCAATCAGGTTCATAACCACTAGTACACCACTCCAACGTTCCATCACCGAGATATCCAACCCACTCATCTCATTCAGTACGACAAACCTTCCCCTGCATTTTTGATACGCGAGCCAACTGGCCATGTTGAATTTCTGGGCCGCGCTACATGCATTCAGTCTCTTGGCGTTAATATACTGTGTTACTCTGGTTGTTGCGGCAGTGTGGTAGATGGCATTGAGAGAACTGGCCGCGGGGGACAAAGTAACACTGGTGGTGGGTAGGAGTCTCCCGGGCTTGCAGGTGCCGCATTATCGTTTGGGGCCCCATGGGACACGGTGTCGGTTGGTGGTAGGGCACTCAGATCGACCAACTGACTACCGGCGGTCTCAGCAGGGACTCGTTCGTGTTGGTTCTGCAAGACTGTAAACAATTGGTAGAGTAATTGAGACGGGGTACCGTACCTTCTGCATCCCTTTCCAATATCTCCACCCTAAAAATGCGGCAACCGCTGTAAATGGTACTCCAATACCTGTGAATACCATCCCGCATACGCTGATTGCATCATTGGAAATCTCTCCTAGCCGGTAAAGCCCTGATTGGAATGAGATGGGTGTGCCGTGTGTGAATGGCATATGGAGAAAGTACGAGAATGGTGGAAAGTATGAGTATTGCGACGATCGTGAATAATAAACGCCCTACTCAATGTATCGGATATCGGGGTTATCAATGTTGTGTGAGGTAAACTAAATAGATGAGGTGATGTGGTGGGGTTTGTTGTTGTCTGGAGTGAGGGGCGAATTGTGCCAATACTAGCCTTTCCAAGTAAAAATATTCTTGGGCGACTCAATCGGAAGCCAGCTTGATTCCCAATGCACAGCTTTTAGAGGGCCTGCCGCAGTTATTATATAATGAATAAAACATCAAAGATGTTATCCGAGGAACGGATTCAATTATATTCTCTCACAACGTGAAGTCCGCACACCCGTAGCAAGTGGTACGCGCTTCTAAATCTATCTTATCAGATTGGCGGGATCGCAATGCCGTAATAAAAAGTTCACGGTCAGTGAATCACGGAGTGTGCTATTTAATTCTCTATTCTCTATGTCCGGAGGTGCAACTTAGATAGTGATATCGAGTTGAGATTCAGATAGGATTTTCGAGTCATTGATCTTCACGCTTGTTATCGGGAGTCTGTGCGCCTCCCGCCGTGCCGCACTGTTCAACTACGACTTCCCAGCCAATGTCCATTCAACACCGATGGTACCCTATTGTCTGGTCGTCCGATGGGAACACTTGGGATATATACCAAGGGTGGCGTAATTGCGAGACTTAAAATACCGTACGGCCATGGCCAGTCGAGTAAAATAGAACAATGATTGCCCGCTCAGAGGTGGGTAAGGTGGACGGTAACCCGAACAATCAGTTTCTGAGTGATGCTTTAGTTACCGCCACATACATCGCTCTTATCGAAAGATTAGCTATCGTAATGGCAGAGACTGAGGGAGGCGTGTACCACATCGTAGATGTGATGCATGATGGCTTAGTGAGGCAGGCGATGCAGTTTGGGCGGTATGAATATTTACGATGATAGGGTGAATTGAGGACACGGGCTTTTTTTGTAAGATTCAAACCCAGAGAACAGCACGCGCAAGGAGAAATAAAGTAAATAAAGCGAATGCCCATACACAGGAAAGAGAAACAAGCCTGACGGATACTGAAACATAGTACACCGACATATCTATCCGAACTCTACACCCAACTTCCGCTTCCATTCAATGCTCTCAAACGCCAGTTACCATATACACGGACGGCAATGTCAACCCTCGCGGTATTAGCGATCATAATGCTCAGTACTGTGTGTGGTAGCTGGTGCCTCTAACTGTGGAGGAAGGAGTAGAGCCGGTTGTGGATAAGGAAGGCGTAGACTACTGCTATTGTCTTCGTCTACCTCGTAGGTCGCAGGACAAGGCGGGCCGACATTATTGTGATAGTGTACATCCCCATTGACAGTAAGCGCGTAGACTGGCGTGTGGTCATTGGCGGTTGCGGTTTCGGTCGACAACAGAGGGTGCATACCGGCCAACTGAGTATCCCCGGTCTCATCCGGGACTCCCGTTTGATTCTGAATCACTTGTAAGAATGCGATGGAATAAACCACATAGATGTACAGCACCGTACCTCTCCGACTTTCCGTCGTCTTTGCAATTGCTTCCATCCAAAATAAACGCCAACTGCGGTAATCGGCACTGCGACACCCGTAAACACCAGTCCGCATACACTGAGAGTTGTGTTGTTCGGAATGTCGTCTCTTCTGCTGAACTCTGAAATTGGAATGGCCTGTGCGAGATGAGAGAGTAGGGAGACTGTGAGGATATAGGTTGTACGATCTGGTCGAAGGTGTTAGCCGCGGCCTTGTATTATTCCACCGGGATATGAGGCTCACCCATGAAGTGAAAGTAGCGTAAAATGTCTAATGAATTGCAAAGGCAACAGGAGATAGTTTTGTTCCTTCGAGGCGACAGATGCCAGGTGACTGTTGCAGGTAGAAGCAGTGGGTAAGTCGTGCTATATAGCGGTTCCGCCAGACTTAGATCTAAATGTGAAAGAAGTCGCAGAGCCGATGAGGCAAAATTCAGAAGATGTGTCGGATTTGGGGTTGTCCAGACTGAGGTAGAAAGGGCAAGTTATGTGGTCGAGTTATCGTTGGTGGGGAGGTTTCTTAAATATTAGGAATAACTAGGCGCTCTGAATATGAGAAGTCAGCGAGTGTGTCTCCCGGCTGACAGAGTGAGTGCGTCTCCCGACTGACAGAGAAAGTGGCCTCGGTTCAGGCTCAAGTACTCGGAGGGCGTCAAAAGTCGGGCGCGCCCCATAAAATGTGGAAATTCTACACTTCCACCACAAC
>Ga0307515_10007545_pt1 | contig 21489 bp, 6 predicted proteins | sample 17_EM_MG_FD_194513 | JGI IMG/M metagenome (GOLD analysis project Ga0307515, IMG submission 194513) | Populus trichocarpa ectomycorrhiza microbial communities from riparian zone in the Pacific Northwest, United States - 17_EM | ecosystem: Host-associated > Plants > Roots > Unclassified | place...
AGAAACCATTTGTAGTTAAGATAGATTATAAGAACCTAATAGGATTCCTAATAATGAAGGAACTTAACCAAAGATAGGTTAGATGGGTAGAGATGCTTATAGAATACTATTTTAAGATTTAGTATACTAAGGGTATAGATAATATAAGAGCAGATGCTCTAAGTTAAAAAGCTAAACTATAAAATAATAAAAAGCCATTAGGGGCTTTACTGCGAAAGGATATAGACGGATTGATTAGGTATAATTATCCTAAAATCATAGTAACTTAGGAAAGACTAGATAGAGTCTACGAGATACTAAAAAGCTTTTAGGTATAAAGAATTCTAGAAGTATAACTAGAAGATTTATAGTCGGATATATACGAAAACCGAGAAGCGAAGTATATCCTAAGAAGTATAGCAGAGCAATTTATAGAAGATTTCTATAAAGGACTAACTTAAGGATATAACGGAGCTATAAGCTTAGTGTTAAGACTCTAGGAGGAGTATATTATTAACGGAATTTAGAGGATAGCTAGAAAGGTTACTAGAGAGTATTTAGATTGCTAAAGGAATAAATTAACGAGGTATAAGCTATATAGAGGGCTATAACCTATTAAAATACTAGAGAGACTATGGGAGGTTATATTATGGGACTTTATTGTTAAGTTGCCGAAATTAAGAGATCCTATTACCGGATAAGATTACGATACAATCTTAGTAATAGTAGATAAGCTTACGAAATGGGGATACTTTATAGCGTGTATAGAAGAAATATTAGCGGAAGATGTCGCTAGAATCTATGTTAAAGAAGTATTTGTAAGATACGGAGTACTAAGTAAAATTATATTGGATAGGGATCTAAGATTTATAATAGCATTTTGGGAGGTATTCTTAGTAGAGTAAGGAGTTTAAGCAGTAACTTCTACTATATATTATCCGTAAACAGACGGTTAAATAAAAAGATTAAATTAGACACTAGAGCAGTATCTAAGACATTATATTAATCACGCATAGAATAATTAGGTATTACTATTACTAGTTATATAGTTTGCATACAATACAACACTATAAGAAGAAATGGGTACGTCACTATTTAAGGCGAATTATAGATATAAGCCAAGAATATTGCTATCGCTATATTAAGCAAAGAAGATAAGTAGTACAGCTAAGTAAAGGATAGAGACATTAATAAATCTTTATAAGAACCTTACGGAAACAGCTAAGGTAGTATAGTAAAGAATGAAGAAATACTATAATGCTACAAGATCTAAGGGACTAGATCTTAAGGAGGGATATAAAGTGTGGCTACTATATAAAAATTTCAAGAGTTAACAACTAAGTAAGAAGTTGGACTACGTTAGACTAGGACCTTTTAAAATTAGTTAAAAAATTTCACTGGTTATATTTAAGTTAAACCTACTAGCTAAGATAAAGATCTACCCTGTATAGCATATTGCTATACTAAAGCTAGCATACGGAAAAGTTAAGCTACTAGTCTATAAGGCAGACACGTATAGAGGATAAGAGGAAGATAAATAGCAAGTTTTAAGGATCGTTAGTTATAAGGACGTTAATAATAAAACATAGTATAAGGTTAAGTGGATAGGCTATAATAAGACTACCTAGGAACTACTAGAAAATTTAAAGAACGCTATAGGAAAGGTATAGGAGTATCGGAAGAAAACAGGTTAGGTAATATTAAAGAAGGATTACTAAAGAACGAGTTACCTAAGGGGGACCTAGGAAGAGCAATTGCCGAATTACTTAGAGTTGTTTCCTTTACTGTTAAAAGAGAATCTATTTTTTTATTACTAAGTTCCTATAGACCTTGTTTTATAAGTTTCCACTCTTTAGAACGAACCTTCTTACAAACCTTTTTAAGATAAAGAAGACGGGTAGAAGTAGAGAGACGAGCTTTAAGGGCATGCTATTAAGCAGCCGCAGCCTTTTGCTCCGCTTTCCGCGAACAACGCAGTTTATTTAGAGCGCTTAAGAGCTTACCATCGAGCTTTGTAGCAGTAGATTAAATATAAGACCTTATAACAAATTACTTAGGGAACTTAACGACTATTAAGAGTTATAGGATGTGCACACTTAGTGTTAGAAATAGAACGAACATCGCAAGATAATTAAATGTTTGATTTAGTGCACTCTAAATAAGAAGAGGGTTGCCGAGACGAAGGACTTGCTAGTGTAACGTAAACTAACCCCTCTTTCGCATAATGAGAACACGGAGATGGTATAATTTCACCTAGCGATAGTATTAAAGCGATAGTGCGAGTATGACGCTGTACCTATAAGGACGAAGGAGGTTTAGAAACCTTAAAAGGTATTATAAGTAACGATGTCAACCAAATTAATTAGACGGACATTATACCTCTAGTAAATAACTTAGAGATGCTTGGAATCTTTAAGGACGAAGATAGGAAGGAGGGAGATGGTGTTATGGACGCTTTAAGTACGATATTATAACTACTTAGAGAGGAGTTGGAGGAAGCTAGTTGGTTAATATAGGCACGGTCTAGGATGGAGCCGGTAGAACTATATAACGAGGAATGGTAACCGAGGTTATATAATATAATATGTAAGGAACGCGAGGTACGGGAGGGACGTTACGTACATTACGTATATTACGTATATTATGTATAAGAAGGATTTTATAGGAGTACGGTTGTGTATTTAAGGACCCTTAGTCCCTACCTAGATAGTTCCTTTCTTATAGTAATTCTTAGAATATAATTGGAGTTAATCTGTTAGGCAACCACTCCACTAGTTGTTATTACGTTGTTGACTTTACGCATTACTTATACACCTAGCCCAATAATGAACCCACCGTAGTACTTGCTATAAGGTTCCGTTACACTAAAGAAAGTTAACCCTATTATCCTAGAAGAGCTACTAAGCGAATCTTAAGACTAAAACATTAAAGACTTTATTATAGTAATAAACCTAAAGCTTAAGAAAAAACCCCTTAAGAAGCTTATTAAGAATGCCTATATAAAGAATAAACTTACTAGGAATATATTAGCTACGCTATATAAATAGGAAGACTATAAAGTACGCCGTTAGCCTAAGTATATTAGAAAGCTGCTCCGCTATAATAAATCTAAATATTTAATTATTAACGGCCTAATCTACTATAGGAATTAAGTATTTATCCTTAATTTATCTAAACTCTAACTAGAAGTTATATACTATATATATAGTTTAGGCCCTATAGGTTACCTAGGCCACGTTAAGACACTAAACCTCCTTAATTAAATGTATTAGTGGCTAGGTATTTTATAGTTTACGGCTACCTTTATAAGAGACTGCGCTCTTTACTTCTATATAAAGACCCTATACTTAGCACTGCCTAATTTCCTAAAACTACTAAAACTACTAGTCCGCCCATAAACCGATATCTCTATTAACTATATTATTAACCTACTTAAGTGCCTTTATAATGGCAAAATATATAGATATATTTTTATTATTATTAACCGCCTAATAAAGATAAGACACTTTATTTTTATTACTAGCCTTAATACTAAGGAGCTTATTAAAGCATTTATCTATACTATCTATAAGTTATACAGCGCTCTAAATACTATCGTTTTTAATAGAGGCTCTTAATTTATTTCTAACTTCTAGCGTCGCCTAAACTAGCGCCTAAAGGTAACCCTAAGCCCTAGCTCCGTATAGCACCCTAAAATAAATAGTTAAACTAAGATTATTAACGTAGTAATAAATAAGTACCTACGCGCCCTTATAAGCTTTACCTAAGATAACTAGGTAGATTAGCTCCCCTTTACTAAGTTTGCTATAAATAACTAGGTTAATAAAACTACGGAAATCTTACCGTTCTTTACTAATTATAGCTATAACCTATATTTAGGTATTAAACTAGCAGGCCCTTAGCTATTAGTCCTATCTATATATATAAAGAAGGAGTACCTATAAGCTAATACTATCGCTAACCGCTTTAAGTGTATTCTAACTTAGCTTAAAGCCCTAGCTTATATCTCCTAGTAATACTATAAAGATAACGCTAATATAAAATAAGATAAGGGTATAATATTTAAAAAGGATAATATAGTTATAGTTAGCCTTAAAAATATAAAGACTAACTAGCCTAAAAAGAAGTAAAATAATAACTAGGATGGACCTTAGCCCGTTCTAGCTACCTATAGAGAAGTAGTTATAGTTAACCTCTTAAACTATATCCGTGTTAATAAGTCTTTCTATACTTTAAAAGTCCGCCTCTAGTTCCCTAAAGAGATCTTTAGTTAAGTATATATTAATAAAGAGGAACGTTATAATATTATAGGTAAAATAGCTAAAAGGGATAATAACGGCAATATTATAGATAAGTAGGAATTTAAAAAGATCCTTAATATATATAATAAATAAATAGACGAGCATAGCTTAATATATTATATTAAGTAGAAGTATTATAATAAGGAAACCTAGGAACCTAAAAAATCCCTAAAAGGGTGCAAGCGCGCACTACTAAAGTTTTATAAATAATACCCTAAGAAGCTAAAACCCCTAGACTAGGTATAAAATAAAGAAGAGTTATACTAAAACCGTGGCCAACTATAAAAATAATTTATAGTGGTTAAGATCTTATAGAACTTTAACCGCTAGTTAAAGTTATCTAATTAGTTAATTTTTTGCCAAGAAGTGTTAGATAGTAGTAGTATAGAGTTTTACTAACTTTATTTATTAAACTAACTAATTAGAAATTTCTATACCTAGTATAGAAAATTACTATTAGCTTAGTTAAGAGCGGTAAGTAAAAGTAATATCTTTATAGTAAAAATAAGTTATTTATTTAGTTTAGGGACCAAACCTTCTAAGGAGGGGAGTACTATTATGGCATTAACCTAACGTATACTATTTTATACTAGCTAGCCCACCACTAGCGCCTTAGTGGCTGGCCCTACTATTTATATACAATACCCCCTTTTATCTTCTTCTCCTCTTTATACTATAACGTAGTTATTTAGTCTACTTTATTATAGCACTGTAATATAAAGGTTGCTAAAAATAGCTTAATAAATTAGGCTTAGAGGGAGGCTTATTCTATTAGCGTAGATACTTATAATTACTATAATCTACTCTCTATTACCGTCTTAATTAGCGCTAAGAAGTTTACCTTAAACTACTTCTAATTTAGTATAGATTCTTTTGCTCTTATTAAGTACGCTAATAAAAAAGCCCTTTTTATCTATATTGTATATATTATGCACCTTAATCTTATACTTCTTAATCTTCTCCTTTAATAACTTATAAAAGAGCTTATATTAATATAAATTATCAGCCCTTTTACAGGCTATATTAGCCGGGATTAAATAGCTTAATTTTATTTTATCTTTATGGCGTTTAATAAACCGCAAAACCCAGTTCTTTTTAGGCGTTATTCTTAAGATCTTAAAGACAAAATTTCGCATTATTTAAGGTGTAGGAGGTAGGCCGTGTTTGGTAAGAAGATTAATATACCTAAAAAGAGTCCTCTCCTGCTGTATTAATAGAAGAGATTTTATTTCCATCGCATTTTCTCTAGAGCAAGTAATCTGCCGATGACGCCGCGAAAGTATAATATAATTAATATTAAATTCTTTAGCTATCTAAGTGTAATTAGGAGGATCTTGTAGCTCTAATGCAGCAAGAGCGGCGTTAATTGAGTCCATTTTGATTGCATACGATAGAGTTGAATTTTTAGTGTTTTTAGATTTTGGTGTGCATTGAGTGGGACAGTGCACGGTGGGGGGAGAACTCCTATTGCTACATTAAAAACTACACTGCCCGGTACGCATTGACAAATTCGGTGGTCATTACCATCTCGTTCATATAGCCTGCTATATGAACTATGGCTAGCGGTAGGCCACCGAGTTGTTGAGAAATAGATATGCTCGCCTCGAGCCCGTCCTTTTTAGTTCCGGCATTTGTTGCTTGGATGATCCTTAGAAGAAGTTTCGAGCCTTCCTCTGCGCCGAAAGGATGCACCTTCATAGGGTAAGTGAAGCCGTGGTCTCGGATCTCAGTTCTTCGTGAAGTCACGGCGATAGAGCCGTTGTCGAGCTGGGAGGGCCATATACCGGAAAGAACTTCACCATATTCCACATCGTCTACCATAAGCAAATATGCCAAATCTGTACCGGTAGCGCATTGCCTACATGCTGGTATTATCGGCGTACCTGTTTCTGCGAGCCATCTGTTAAACAGGCGTATTTCTAAGTCCGGTACTTCTACAATTAATCCTAACTTCTGGACAGTTTCAGGACAGGACTTGGCTAGATCTGCCATTGTCCTTGCAAGAGTCGTTCAGCGTCAATTACAGCAGGATGCGGTTTAAAATTAATAAACTCTGTCCATGTGCGCTGCCTCGGATTTAGCGCCGTACATTCAAGCCTTGACAGTTTCGCGGAGTTGATGTGTTGGCAGAGACAATTCTATTCATTCGAGGCCTATGTACCTAGTTTTGTTCATAACCTTAGTACCGTACGGCAACCTTCACATCAATACGACCTTCCGAACTGGGTGTAGTTGACAGCAGGTTTACCACAAGCCGGACGGGTACAGCGCGCATTTTCTTGCAGCTCAATCTGCTCGAATGGCACACAGAGCGCTGAAACAGAAGTTTGTTAATACTACTAATTGCCGTCGGGAGTTCGGGTGGGTGGTCACTTACCTTTCGCGCCCATCGACGGAGCACGCGGATCTACATTCTCGGCCGTCTTGCATAACTCGGCCGTTTCCTTCTTAACCAGCTCGGCACATTCGCCATCTCCGCAGTGTGGCATGCGAATGACGTTCTTCGCATTAAGGAGGGGAACGACGTCGTCCCAGTTGCTGGTGTACTTGATGTGATCCGAATACATCTTGCGGGCTCGCTCAAGCATCTCGTTCTGGATCTTATCTAGCAGTGCTTGCACTTCGCTAGCCATTGCTTTCCCATCCGATATCTGAATGGTGCCTCTCTCGCCAGTGTCGCGACGCACGGTAGTAATGGCACCCTTTGCTGCATCTTTGGGGCCGAATTCGATGCGAAGAGGAAAGCCACGGAGCTAGAATAGTTAGTCATATATTTTGTTCCCGATTTAGAGTAAGTGCCATCGAAAACTAGCTAGACGAGATCTAGAGAAGACGGAGAATAGGCTCGCTTCCTAGAATCCCAATGACATAGTCATTGTAACAATGCGAACTAAGACTGTCACGTACCTCGTACTCGTTAAACTTCCAGCCGGGAGAGTAGTGCTCGCGCGTGTCACACTCAACACGGATGCCAGCCTCGCTTAGAGTCTGCCCTATATTCTCCGCATCTTTAAGGATCTTTTGTCTGTCGGCTTCGCTGATACGCGCGGTGAGACCGACGGGAACAATTGCAACCTGATATTCGGCTACACGAGGTGGCCAGACGGCGCCCTTGTCGTCGGCGTGAATTATAAGCTGAAAATATCTTGTAAGCAACCGAAAACATTGTCGATGTAGTTTAAAAAGTACGGCATACCATTGTGCCTAGTGATCTGTAAAAGATGAGTATGTCGTGATACTATAGTCTGCTTTAAAGACACTTACCTCGTGGACAGGCCCCAGCTGTTTTGCCAGCTAATTTGTTCAGTTAACGAGCCAACACTAGAGCAAAGTAGACGCTTACACGTGCAGACGAGGCTTTGGTCCTTCGCCGTCGACTTTTGGGGAAGGATCCTCAACCTAAGAGGGATTAGGCTCTGACTGATAGATGCAAGGCCTAGAGCACTTACTGTAATATTATACATAATCGAGAAGCCCTGACCAAGTGCATGGCTAGTTCCTGCATCCAATATTAGAGCAAGTAGACAACATTAACATAGGCACTAATTACCAGCTTGAATGGCTCGGCCATTTGCTTCAACAAAGCTCTCAATAGTACACTAAAGTTTTATTAGTTACTAACCCTGCTTTGCTTATAGTAGCTGTTATTACAGTATACAGGGCTCCTGTCCAAGAGTTAATAAAAGCAGGTAATGGGATAAGACTCTAAGGCCTCACCAGGGAACTTTTCATTCTCTAGCGTCTTGTCAGCTGTTGGTATTCGTAAAAAATAAAGACAGACGTACCCGTTTTCCGACCCTTTACCACCGGAACCTTTACGCAGTTAAGCATTTCCACGCTTCGCTATATATATTGGCAGGTACTTACCGCCAGGAGCTCCTCATACACTACAGCGTACCAATCCAAGATTTGCAATACTTCTGCGTCCGCTTGTGATTTCTCAAGATGGACCGTATGGCCTTCTTGCTAGTTAAGTAAGTCAGTATTCGTTAGTCTTAAATAGGCCAAGGGATGACCGACCCAGAGAAACTCGCGGCTTCTCAGGAGCGCTATTAAGGTTAGTAAAACGCAACTAGTAGTCACGGGTTTACTAACGAGTGCAATGTGAAAACTCCCATCCTGTGGCACAGTTAAGTTAGTGTCTATCTGAAGTTGGCAACACCGGGTCCACTCACGGACGACCTGCAAAGTGTTAACAAGACAGCCTTTCGGAATAAGGAGAGTTTACGGACATTGTTCCACTGGTTACGTTTGAGCGGAAGATCGCGCCAGCTTTGGATCTTGTCTGCGAAGTCCTGACCCAACATCAGACTGATGGCAACCCAACATGAAGACGCTGTTATACCTGATACATGGCTGTCTCTGATGTCGCCCTCACAGATATGCTTGAAAAACAGTGAGTTAAGGAAATGGAGGTAGTGAGGATCTCTCACGGCTTTTCTAGTTTGCTCTTTCCACCATGTGTGACCCATGCGACCTCGGCGGCGAATCCTGGCCAAGTCAGACTAATAGCAATCCAACACGAAGTCGCGTATATACCTTCTATGTGGCTAGCTTCCCTGAGGTCTTTAGTATCTTCTCGTTGAGGTTCATCGGAGTTGGGAGACCTACTTTTCCAAGTTGTCCTTGGAGATGAATAGAGGATAGTAGCCTTTGGTATAAATTAGTAAACTGGAACACGCTGGTGTATAGGATGGCTCTATCTACGTACAGTTGCGAACTCCTGGTAGCGGCTATGTTAGCGTGCATAAGAACTTGTGCCTTCAACACTTACCAATGGTTTTGATCTTGGCATCAAAGAACCTGAGGATATCAGTCATTAGCGCTGTCAGGCTGCGCTGCCAAAGGATAAGAGAACACACTTTCGAACCTCATCCCAAGCGAAGATGAGGGGTGGCTCAAGAATATAGCAGCTTTCGCAAAGGGTTAGCATTAGAAAGATGGGCGGTGGATGGGAGCATATCTTGGATATCGTAAAAACTACATATTTTTCCTTTCACAAGCATCTCTGCGTACCAGCGTCCAAGATCTTCCGTGCGAGTGACGGTTAAGCCTAAGTATTATGAGCGACGACGGATAAAGACAACGAAAGATAGGCTGTAACATGCCTTTTGTGTCGGCGTTGCCTTTTGCGTCGGCGGCGGCTGCTGGTTTTCCTTTGGATTTCTTGTCCTGACGCTCGGGTTTTGAGCCCTTTGCGCGGAAAGCGAGGTTTTGTTCATGTTTAGTCTGATCCATGGCAGGTGAGCGCGTGGTGGTAGCCAGAAAAGCAACGGAAGGTATTGGACTGCAGAGGTTTGGTGAGTCAGTCGTGGTTATCTCATAAATCAGACCCCCGGGAAGAGATTGCGCCACGGCGTGGCGCTAAGGGCTAGTGCTGCGCTTGTGGAGTCCTGCGAACTCCTGAGCCAATAAGATTACCTTACCCTAGTCCTATAGACTCCTGCAAACTCCTAGACTAATTAAATTATATTAAAAGAAATTTCTTATTAGGTAATAACTCTTTTATTATAACACTATATCTTTTACCCTAAATTAACTCTAAAATATTTATAATTGGAATTAATTAAAAGCTATTTGCTTACTCTATCTAATTAAGAAATAATAAACGTTGCCGGCCTAATATATATACTCCTATTTAATAATTTATAAAGTCCTTTATCTAGCGCCCTTTTTTACTTCCTAATAGATACCCTAATAGACACCTAGATAAATATAAACTACCTTAATAATAGGCTTAATAGCGACGCTATTAAGGCTTTTTAGCTTTTTTTTTTAAATAAAAAAAACATTTTTATACTTATAGTTAATATAATATAAGCTATAATAGGTGGCTAATATACTCTATATTAGGTAAAGCCTAAGTAAATAGTTATATAGCTATAAGGTATAGGCGACCCTAGGGCAACTTAGGGGTAACTCGCCTATAAGGTACGTGCGCTATATATACCTAGGGAAAACCCTTTCTACCTTATACACAGACTCCTCCTTTTCCCTTAAGAATTTGTCTCTGTCTATACAATATACCCTATTATTCTATTATTAAACTCCCTATCTATATCTTTACCTTATATTTAAATCCTTACTAATCTCCTTAAAAGGATAGCTAGTTTAATTTTTCTATAATACCTTTAAAAAGAAAACCGACGCCTATACCTAACGGTAATACGCTAGCAATACAACCGTAGAATGCCTTAGGATTTAGTGTAGATAAAACCGCTAAAAGTATACTAGTAAAATCTAAGCCACCTCTAGAATCTTAAAACGATTAGATATCTATAAACGCTAAAAACTAGTTTAACTTATATACTTAGGCTTAAGAAGAGCTTAATAAGATTACTAGCGTCCTATTAAATATTGTCTCGTTCCCAGACCTTCTTGCCAAGGCTTACCTTGCCGAGCCGCTAACCGCTTTTAGCAAGACCTTTATAAGAAGGTCTAGTACATAGTTCGGATTTTTGTTAGTCCCGCACGGGGTATTTAGGCCTATATACACCTACTTTAAGCCAAATTATCTTAACTTCTATAGCTCCCTAGGCTATTCCTAATGGCCAGAATTACCAAATCAAACCTGGCGAAGAAGACTACGTTGCCCGATTTGCCCGATTCTAATTTATTGTCTTATTGTCGCGCCCAACGCCCCCGAGTCGTAGCAGCCGTACCTCTCCCACGACTACTACCGCCCTCTTCCTACCGCAGCTAGAGTACCTAAACTAATGAGCTAGCTTTAAATAACAATCGAGGACTATAAGCCTTTTATTCAGAACGCGAAAGAGTTAATTTAATATTGGAACAGCTACATAAGCACCGCTGGAGCTTTGTAACTTTCATTAAGTATTATATAACCGCTTCCGGCCCTTCTAATTATAATACGCTAGAGCGACGTGCAAATAGGCTATAGAAGGTAATATTTAAAGAGCTAGAGGTTAAGGAACGGCTTATGGTGCATAGTAATTACTGGCTAGAAAGGCTCTATTAAGAACCTTTATATAAGCAGATAAAGCAAGAGTTAGAGGATCTTATACGCCTAAGAGAAGAGAACGGAGTTATTATTCCTAGTAGGCTTAGATAATTCGACGCCAAAGAATTAGTTAAAAAGCTTAAGCTTAATACAATTACTACTAACGTACAGCGCCTTGCTCTAACGCTATAGAGCTTCCTTATGGCTTTAGTTTAGTAAAGGCCATATACCAATTCTTGTAATATCACGCCTTACTATAATAAGCTCTTTATAGTGTGCGCAATTCTGGCGAATATATAAGCCCCTTAAGCTAGCTTCCGGTTCCATACTGTTTTAGGGGTTTATTTATATAATATAGGTGTTAAGTAAAGGTATATTGCACTTCTTTATAAGTTAGGAGTTATAATATTGTATACTGGCCTTGCCAAAATATAAAAGGAGCTAGAGGAAGTTGGTAGGGTATATGCTTCCACACTAGAGGGTTTAGATAAGATGCCTCCATTACTATAGGCGAAGGGCACAGTTAAGGTATCTTAGCTATAGATCGCGTACTTTAGGCGTCTTAGTTACTACTAGTGTAATAAATAGTAACTTTCTTATAGCGTATAATTAAGGCAACTGCTTTAAAGGACCGGAACCAGCTAACAGTTGTATATAATAACTTTAACTAAAATAAAAGGGTTTAATATAAGACTATGTTAAACACTAATAAGTACCTCTCTGCTACTACTTCTAAGCTTATACTTAACCCCGAGTTTTTATATAACGGTCTTTACACTTTTATACTTAAATCTACGGAACAGCTTACTTATAGCGCGATCTTTAATCATCCTGGCAACTAGGTAGACAGCTATATAGAACAATACCAGTTATATTAGATTGCTAAGGCTATTGCGTATATAATACCAAAAGTTAAAGAGCTTAATATTGCCGCAGACTTTTAGCCTAGTATGCCTATTATAGATCGTCTCCTTTTATAGAAGCTACGCCACTTTATATTAGGTCCAATTCTAGAGAATAAGGGCACTCTAGAGGGTACGTATAGTGTTCTTAGAAATATATTTGGTGGTAATAACGGCGAATATGGCTTTTAAAAGGGCCAGCTGGGGTATAAGGATAGATTCTTTAACAATGGTAAATTAGTCTTAATTAATGGCGATTAGAAGACTATAGGCCTCCTCCAATCTATATAGCAAGAGCGCTATCTTAAAGAGCGTTACTACGAATAGCTAAAATGGTTTCTTTCTATGGCTGGATTATTCCATTAGCGAACTAACTATATGAATATAATACACGACATTTACCACGGACTATCTAACTGCTTTAAGTCGTTAGATTATAGTAAGGTCTACCTTGGCGCGCATTAGGGTTATAAAACGCCGTTCTATTATAAAGAGGAGGTTGTAATTAAGTCCTTTAACGCCCGAATTACTGCCTACTTCCTTAGTCTTCTTCCTTAAAATATTAGGGACGAGGGTAATAAGGGGGTTAATAATTAGATTACCGGACAAGATATTAGAAGAGGTAATAAAACGGCAGTAGTAAGAGTAAGATTCCTTACTACCTTATAATACATTTAAGAGGAGTTCTTCTCGCCTAGCTAACGGTTCTGCGGTAATAAACTAGTTAATAAGGTGTTCTAAAACTATGTTCGATTTATATAAGATATAGAGGTCTACCTTATATTAAAGTTTGCTATTAAGCACGCTAATATAGGGCTTATTAAACGGGTAATTATTTACTACTATCTTCTCTTTGCTAGTAGTGTAAAGAGTTAATATATATAATTAGCTTTATACCTTACTAGATTACTTATAACTAAAGCCGCGGAATAAGTCCTTTAAAGATTATTACTTACTAGTATGTTGGTTAATTATAAAGGCCAGCAAGATAGTTAGTTTAAGATAGATCGACTTAACGAATATTATAATCTTATTCTTAAGCTTCTTCTTTAAGGCCGACGGAAAACTAGCTTAGATATAACTAAGTTATTTACTTAAGTATTACTTACCGCTAGTTACTGCCTAGATTTGCGGTATGCTATAAAGGACGCGTTTAGCCAGTTTAATAGCACACATTATACGCTAGCTAACGTAGCTACTAATGTATATTACCTTACGCTTAAGCTATTAACTACTATTATAAGGCGGCCTAGCGGACGAAAGAATTACCTTAGCTGTAAGGATATTGTTAATATTGGAACTTAGAGGCTCTTTAGGGGTTTAAAGGAAGGACAGCCTATAAAGCTACCTTCTAAATCAACCTCATTATAATTAGAACCTTCTAGAGCTAGAAAGTAAAGAATCCTAAAGCAACCAGCTTACTATAACTTGCTTATTAATAGCTTTAATGCAAAGCTGTAAGGGCGTACTACTATAATAGAAGGCCTTGACGATATTGACATAGATAAGCCTAAGATAACACTAATTAATACCTTACTTAATAGAGCTGCACTTAATACCTAATCTTGTGGACTTCCTATCTAGTTCTAGTGTTTTATTTAATTAGTAAGTTAACTATCTACTTATAAGGTATAACACTAATTAATATATAACTATTTAGGTACTTATTTAGGTATTTATTATTTACCGCTGCTAGCTCTCTATTATTCACTACTATAATTAGATTAGTATCTATATATTGCCTTCCCTTTTAAAAAGCAGCTAGATCTAATTAACCTACAGCTTTGCCTATAAGCTTATTAAAATATTAGATACTTAGTTTAGCTTTAATAATATTCTTAACGAGATTCTTAAATCCATTCCTCTTCCTTAGCTTCTACTATAGCTTCTACCACTTCCTCCACTACCTCTATAGCGGCCTCCGTAACAGCCTCTGTAACTACTATCCTCTGCGCCGGCGTTATCTAGCCACTTATCTCGCCCCTCGCGCTTTTACCAAGTAGCCAGCTCTAAAGATATATAGGATTTTCCTTCTTAGATAAGGAGAATCTTAAACGCGGCGGGCCTACTGGCGGGCTTAGGTATATTATATTATATTAACACTAGCGTTTTACTATTAATTATGCTTTTAGAGCTACTACTACTACCAAAGTGGTAGTGTCCTTCCGGATCAAAATAGCGTTAGAAAAAGGGTTCTATAAAATTAAGGATCTTAATGGTACTGAAATAAGAGGCATACGGCATGGGAATAGGCTGAAATAATTCCGTATATGAGATCCTAAGGAAATTAGGCCAGAAGACTGTATAAATAAAAGCAACCGTAGTATAGAAGAGGCCTTTATAGAAAAAGAGACACCTAAGGAGGCCGTAGCCTAGGCGGAGAAATTGATAATAGAACTGCCATTACAATAGATAAGGGCGTAAAAGTAAGTATAAGAACTAGAGGAAGCCCTACGAAGGAAGAGGTTAATATAAGAGGTAGAGATAACTAGGCCGGCAATATTTAATAGAAGTAAGTATAAATGCTTCAACTAGGGGACAGTCAAATTCTTAGGTAGGGGAGGGGGACTTACTCTGCATCCTATAAAATATAAAGTTAGGCTAAACTCCGGCAGAGTATAAAGTGATATTAGTTATTAGGAAAGGTATTCTTTAGGAAGAATTAGCCAGGCCCTTACCTATAAAGCCCTTCTACCCTCTTGTTTAAATAACTTAATTATTACTACTTATTAAAGAGTTTCTTTACACCTATCCTTTATATATATCCCTCCCTCCTAGCCACACCACGATCTTACTGCGCCTTAAGGATCACAGTCCTACTAAGAGGTAGCCTTCTACGAAAATCCTTCTATAAGTAAGCTGTTACTTAGAATACCTATTACTATAAGCAGCAACTCGTTTTCTTTCTTCTCTTTACCTCTATAATGAATACGTAAAGCAACTATAAGGACTAAGAATCTTCTACTACAAGCCTATTTTATCTTATTACCACGAAGAATTAGGAAAAGAAGTTTAGTTCTTTAAAGTTGGTTTTAAATTCTGTCTTAACAACTGTTCTCGTAAGAAATAACTTTACGCGTAGTCTTCTTCCTTCTATCTTCGTTGTTAATAGCTATCTCTTATAAGTATTTTATATTCTTACGCCTTATAATCTTTAAATTAACATTTTTATTTTTTTTTAAGTTAAGAGGAGAGCTGCTTTATAAGTATATTAGAGGTCAAAGTTAAGCATTATCTAAGTCTCGTCCATCCTTTTAAAAATCATTAATGTTAATATTATTATTATATGAAAGTCTTGGCAAGGAAAATCTAACCAATTAGATAACTTTAACTGCTAGTTAAAGTTCCTTAACATCTTAATATTTCACATAACAACCCTTTTTTAATTTACCTTTTTGGTAGATACTATAAGATCTTTATTTTAATTTCCTGTTATCCTATCTTATTTAGTAATACGCGCCCATTTACCTTTTTTTCGCGTTAAGAAGGCACTATTATTACTTTTCTCTTAAATTACTATCTGTACGCCCGTTACGCACGCGGAATTTCATTATAAAAATGCCTAGAACTATAGAACTCCATTTAAAAGGAAAGCCGCTGCCTCTGCCTCCTATTTAGTTAATGGCCCTTACATACTAAGAAAAGGCGTAGATAATAGAAGTTATCCTTAAGGCTGCTTTAAACTAGGAGCATAATATAGTTAAAGCTATAAAAAATGCAATAATTAAGATTGAAAAGGATAGGGAGCTTAAAGAAGTTTAGAAAGTAAAGAGTGGGAGAACGCCTTTACGGACATTAGAAAGCTCTCTAAGATTACCTATAAGATTAATGAAATTAAGGCGGTGCGGGATATAATTAAGGAGTGGGGAGATAAGCTTTTAAAAGGTCCCTGTAAGCTCTTCTACATATATTACGCACTAAAAAGCATCTATATCTTTATCTATTAGGTAAAAAGAAATTAAATCTCTAGGGAGGATGTATTAGAAATGGTTAATAATGCAATACTAAACTACCTGGAACTTTTAAAAGCCGGGATTTTAAGGACTCTATACCTAACACCCTTAGACTTTCTTACCGCCTATAAGTTCGGATTGGTAACTAATAAGAAGCTAATTAAGAAGTAAAAGCTTGTTTATTATCTAAGCTAGGGCTATAAGCTCTTAGTACTAGCCTTAACTATTAAAACTAAAGAAGAGGAATCTGTACTAGAGCCAGTTACCCTAGTACCTCTGCTATTACCTTTTAAAGAGGTTAAAGGCTTAAATATAAAGATGCTGTGTAGCTCGTTTCTATTAGAGGTAAGATGCCTAAGGCGTAAGGAGTAGACTCTAAATCTAATAAATCTACGTCTTTAGAGGATGACCTTTTTGTAGGCTCCCCGCAGAAATGCTAGGCTAGAAAGGCTTCTAAGAGATCCTTAAGGAAGAAGCTAAAGATAGGGCCTATAAAACCTCTAGCTTCTAGTGGAGCTAACGGGCAGAAGGAAAAGGTGGCTATAATTACTAAAGCTAATAGAGAGATAATTATTGGGAAACTACAGCCAAAGCGGAAAACGAAATGCTTATATTATTCTAAAACGCCAGCCGAACTAATTAAGACTCTTAATTCTAAGAAAGAGCTAGAGGACGGTATCCTTTCTATCTTATAATAGTTTATTACAGCCTAGCGATTATCTAGTAGACCGCGTAGGGTTAAGAAAGCTTATATTAGGCTTAAAGGGAGAACTTAAATGGGACTTTCTCGGAATCCACTATGCCGATTTATTTAAATGGTGGGAAGACGCTAGAATTCTAGGCATCTTTAAGGAAGAGTTTAATATATACGCGCACCATTTATAAAAGACTGCTAGGAAAGAGAAAGATAGTATCCTTCGGACTATATATTATTCTTTACTATAATAGGTAGTTCGTATAAATCTAGAGCATTATAGATACACCGTGGCTTTACGCACTAATAATGTTACTCGTTTCATTGCATATCTAAACTACGCACTCTAGTTTCTTAATAGCCATCTCCCTAAAAAACGGAACTTGGAAATTAATCTTCTCTGGGTACGCGAAGAAGTGCCAAATTCTAGGGAAGGCTGGCTTCGTTCTTATGTTTCCTTAATTAATAAGGGGGGTTAGTCTTATACGGAACTCCTACCCGGAATAGATAGGCTTGCTTTAAAAGCGCGGGGAACTTAACAGTAGAGGGCGTATTAAGAATATAGAGACAGCCTAAACTAAGTCTAATGCTAAGAAGTTTAAACTTGACTAGATGCCCATTATATTAAAAACTAGAGAAGTACAATTTATAAAAGCTACTATTGCATAAGGAGCACCTTAAGCAACATTAGGCCGCTTAATTGTTACTCCAGATTTAATTGTATAGAAATCCCTAGGCTTAAGAGCTAGTAGAAAGTTACATAGATAAATCTAGCTGGCCTTCCCCTAGTATTGGCTCCTACTAGCAAACCTATTACTAATACTCCTTTATATAAATTCCCGGCCTATATATAACTGCGGGCAAAGAGTGCCCTTTTAAATGCTTTAGTTGGAAGACTTTTATAGAATGATCCTTAAGTAAGGGTAGAACAGCGGATAATCCTAGATTCTACCTTAAATAATAAATATAAAGCATTTTGGGAGAGATATAGGGCGCGTATTGCTAAGGCTATTTGGGACATCTAGAAGCGAAGATAGAGCTACTACGTCTTAGAATACTAGGATTGCCACCCTAAATCTTGGTCCCAATATTCTTAATAATAGAGCAGTGCCTATAGAAGTTAATTAGGAGCCGAAAGATATAAGTAAACCTAAAGAAGATAGCTTTCGGAGTGCTGTTTCTAAACATTTACTGGCATTTATTAATACTCTAGAGGTTGCTAATAAACCGGTAGTATTAAGCTGCTTAACACCTTCGCTAATTTCGGAAAAAGGCACTGTTTTAGGAGAACAGGTAATTAATTTTAGCGTTCTATAATCTTCTATATAGAAGGAAATGCAGGCGGAAATAGATACTATTTAAAAAAGAGTGTCTTCAAGTCTCTAAGCTAGTACTATTGGTATAAATAATAATATAAGTGCAGAGCTTAAGGTGGAGGGTGTTATGGATAAGAATAATACGGAAAAAATAGAAGCGATAATTAAGGAGGGAGTGTAGGCGGCTTTAGAAAAGTTAAAGGAGTATTAAGCGTTAGGCTATCTTCTATCTTTGGGCATTTATTACCTACTAAGGGGGTTATAAGGAAACGTTAGGGGACAACGTTTTAGGTAGGGGTGGTAATATAGTAGTATTGAATGCCTTAGTTATTTTAGTTCATTTTCTTATTATATATAAGAGGCTTGGGGTTATATATATTATAGAAGAAGCTTAGGTTTTAATTTTACCTTACCTTAATATAATACAATTCCTTCTCCCCTCTATTTATTCCTCTACCTCTCTAGTATAATAAAAATGTTTATTAGTAGATTGTAAGCACCTTCTACTTCTACTAACAACATTAGACTTCTTTATTTTTAAGCTATATAGCTTTTGCTTTTATATATAACTTATTTTATAACAAACGACGTTGCCTATAGGAGGTACAAATTCAGTAGCCTAGTTTATACTAGTAATTATAAAGATCCTAGAGAAGTATATCCTAAATATAGCAGCACCCTTTCTTAATAATATTACGGTAAAAGGAGCTAAAACAACCTATAGAGGTGAGGAGGCTTTATTAGGTGTACGCCGCTATATACTTAAACATATTTAGTGGTTAGACACTATACTTATAGATTTAGAAAGAGTAGGTTACATAATTTCCGGTACCAAATCGCACTTCTGTAAGTCTGAAATAGTAATTATAGGATACCTCTATAATAGTGACGGACGACTACCAAAGGCCTTAAAAGTAGCGAAGATTATTCTATAGAAAGAATATAAAGACGTCTAGTTAGTTAGAGCATTCTTAGGGGTATATATGTACTATAGGATATAGGTCATTAACTTTTCCATTATGGCGGAGCCTCTGTTACGGTTGCTTAGAGAGGGCGTAGTGTTTTACTAGGGACCAAAGCAATTATAAGCAATAGTGACTTTAAAGACAGCTATTACCACAGCGCCAACACTAATCTAAATTAACTATTCGCCTAGGGCAGGAGAAATTATATTAATAGTAGACTTAAGCGGTGCTAGATAGGGAGCAACGTTAAACCAACTCGATAAAGAAGATAGGCGCTATCTGTGTAGGTTTAAGAGCGGGATATAGTCAAAGGGAGAATGGAAGTATAACTCTGGAAAGCTTAAGTGTAAAGCTCTACTTTATACGCTTAAGAAGTTCTAAGTCTGGCTATACAGAGCGTGATTTACAGTCAAAATAGATGCTAATACCCTAATAGCCTAGCTTAATAGGTTAGCAACGGATCTCCCTAGCCCATTAATGACTCGTTGGTTAGCTTAGATTTAGTTATAGGATTTTAATATACGGTATGTACCTAGAAAGGAGGATAGCGCAGCAGATGGCTTACCCTAATAGCCCGCGCAAGAGGGAGAATTAAAAGACAAACCTAAGGAGGATCTGGAGGACTTTATAGATTTAGAGCTTAAGTGTATTACGTACATAATAAATTTAACAGTACTGCGAAATGAAGATCTAAACGATAGCCCGCTTAATAATACGTACTCTGAAGAATGCCGGAAGATTACGTAATAGCTATTAACGCTCTAAAGACCTTAAGAGATGACTACGAAAGAGTTTAAAAGCTTTAAACGCAAGGCAGTCAAATTTAAGATTGAAGAACGACTCCTATTTAGAAGAATGAGCAAAAATATACCATTACGAAGAGTAGTAGATGGCGAGAAATACTAGAAGGAAATAGTGTAATAGATATATAACGAGAACGGACACTATAGAAAGGAAGGAACGTATATAAAGGTATTAGCATAATATTAGTGGCCTAGACTTTATAAAACGGTTAAGAAATATATGGAAAAATGTCCTAAGTGCCAGAGACATTTATTAAAGCAAAAGGAGAAAGCCTTATATCCAACTTAGATAGCTGCCCTTTAAGAACAGGTCTTAATGGATATTGTCTATATGCCAACGGCTAAATCTAGAAAGCAGTATCTGGCGGTAGCTAGAGAGTACCTTTTAGGCTAGCCTACTATCTATAAGGATAAGGCCTAGTTAAGAGAGGACATTAACCCCTAGTAGTAGCGTTAGTAAAGTATAGAGGCGGCTGGGTATAGAACCTGCTAAAAGCCCTTTAGGTTAACCGAATAATAGTTAAGGTAATAATGGAAATAATACCGGCGCGAATAGTCTGCGGATAAGAACATATGCTCCTAATTGAACTCTATCTCCCTATATGGCAGACACTCCTATAAAATAAGGTAAAGATAACGGAAGAACTAATCGTACTAAAAATGAAATAGTTTAAGCGGCAAGAAATAAATAACGAAGAAGCTTAAGAAAGGGTGCGCCGCTATTATCTAGCTAATAAAGAGTACTTTAATAAGATAAAGAATACCTATAAAAGCGAGCTTGAGCCTAGGGAGCTTATGCTATTATAGGGTGCAAAGAAGGCAAAAGATATATCGCGATGGCAAAAGCTATAGCTAAAATGGTAGGGCCCCTTCTAGATTAAAACGGCGTTGGAAAAAGGTTTCTATAAACTTAAGGACCTTAATAGCACTGAAATAAGAGGCACTTTATATAGGAATAGGTTGAAACGGTTTCTTATATAAGATTCTAAGGAAATTAGACCAGAAGACTGTATAAATAATAGTAACCGTAATATAGAAGAGGTCTTTATAGAAGAAGAGGCACCTAAAGAGGAAGCTATAGCATAGGTAGATAAACTAATAACTAAACTGCCGTTACAATAAACGCGGGCGTAGAGGCGAGTATAAAAACTAGAAGAAGCCTTATAAAGGAGGAGATTAATATAAAAGATAGAGATAACTAAGCCGGCAGCATTTAATAGGAGTAAATATAAATACTTTAACTAGGGGACAGTCGAATTCTTAGGTGGGGGAGAAGGGACTGGCTCTATATCCTATAAAAAGTAAAGTTAGGCTTTAGTACAGTATAAGGTGATATCAGCCATCGGGAAAGGTGTCCTCTAGGAAGGATTAGCCGGCTCCTTGTTAGCGACTCAGTCAATTAAGGCACGAGCACGGCAAGAGGGACGCGTAAGCCTATACGATTGGTAGTCTATAAACAAGGATCTAAAGCTAAAGAAAGGAAAGGAGAAGAAGAGCAGCACCGGTCAAAATAGGGTTCTTTTATACGGTCCTCTAGTCACGTGACCGCGAAGTTCTGCCAAGTTCTACTAACCAAGTTCTGCCAAGTTCTGCCAGTGCCGTAACATTACCCCCC
>Ga0307515_10007546_pt1 | contig 21487 bp, 8 predicted proteins | sample 17_EM_MG_FD_194513 | JGI IMG/M metagenome (GOLD analysis project Ga0307515, IMG submission 194513) | Populus trichocarpa ectomycorrhiza microbial communities from riparian zone in the Pacific Northwest, United States - 17_EM | ecosystem: Host-associated > Plants > Roots > Unclassified | place...
AATTTTAGAATAAAACCTAACTACGTTTTTATCGGATTAAAAGGAAGTAGTTAATTTAAAATAATAAACCTGCATACCTAAGCTGTACAATTACAGCACCTGTCGTACCGACCGCGTGCCTACGCGTTCGGTACGCCAGGTACGCGTTTACGCGTTCGGTGCACCAACCACTCGCTTACGCGTCTGGTGCACTCCTAAAGCACTAACTAATCAGGGGGAGGTCGCATTAGTATATAGACCACGTAGTCTGCTTTAATACAAGAGACAGTCACCACCATCCCAAAGAGCATACGATACTATATGTATTTCGTGCCCCGGGATATAACTTAACTATATTATTAAATTAATACAAACACTAATTAGTAAGCGCGCACAGATTAGCAATTACTTAATACCTCCTACTGAGCGATATATACGACAGCGACTACCCATTTAGACTCCTAGTACGACCTACTAAAAGGTCAGAAGTTAGGGATTACGGACCTATTACCAACTCTGTATACTTATTTAAGTCTTAGTACGGTTTACCGGAAGTTTATAGACGCAAATATAGACCTGTACGGAAACCCCTACCCTTAACCTACCTTTAAACCTCAAACCCCTACTCCTACTACACCCTCCTTTAATACCTCCGACGTCTTTTTAGACCCCTTACGGAGACCCCCTACCCCTCTACGAACTACTACGGACCTATTAAGACCCCTTACGGACACCCTCACCCTTCTACGAACCACTACGGACCCGCTAACCGCTTTTACGGACCCTACAAGACCTCTACCACCCGCTACGTACTACACTATACTACACAGTATAGCAGACATTAGCAAGTAAGTTAGCAAAGGCCAAAAGAAGTAAAGCTAGGGAGTTAACCTTACGTCTACAAATAACGTTAACGACTACATTAATTTTAAAATCCTTAAATACGGATATTATAAGCTTCTAAATAATAACCTATAGGAGTAATATAAGGAAGACTTTACGGATTTTATAGAAGCTATTCTTAAGGCTTATAACCCTAATGCCATCTATAACCTACGAACCCTTTTACGTTACTAAGGTATATGGGTTAAAAAGGATAAATAAGTTACTATTGCACGGTCCTTATATAACACAATATAGGAGAAGGACCAAATAGAATAGACTAAAGAGGAAATCCTAGACCAGGTTAAAGCTATAAAAGAACTCTTTACTTCTTCCAAACTTAATATAATCGCTAGCCTTATACCTAACCCACTTAACTAAATTCGCCCTATAAACTAAAGCGGCTTTAGAATTAACCTCGCTAGCTAAAATATACCCTACTCTTAAGTTACGGACCACGCTATAGACTATAATACCCCCGTAACCCAAAATACGGACCATAATACCCCTATAAACTAAAATACGGACCAAAACCCTCCCGCCGCCTAAGCTATAGATCCATAACCTGCCTAAGTCACAAATCCACAACCCACTTAAGTAAAGACCTACGGCAAGGAGCTAGCCAACTTGGCTAAGCTCTATACCGACAAATCTAAGTATAGCGGTAAAAATGATAACTTTGACTTTAAACTAACTATCTTTACGGACCTCTGTTAAAGGGCTGATATTCCTAAACAGGAATTCAGCCAAGCCTACTCTACTATGCTGCGTGGCCTAGCCCTTAACCACTACTACACTAACCTTAAAAGCAACCCCCTTGGTGTCTCCTTTAATAAGCTATGCGAAGCTATACGCAACTACTTTAAAGGGCCGGAATATAGGCGTGATATCCTTACCTAATGGAATGCGACTAAGCTACGGACTGTAATTAACAAGAATACTAAAAAGTCGACCACAGAATGCCTGCAAATTCTTATTAAAGACCTCCGGCACCTACAGTACGGCCTTAACATTAAGCTTTAAACGGACGACTTCCTGTATAATAAGCTTATTATAGCTTGCTAGGAAGTAGAACCCTGCAAATACGCCTATTATAAGCCCGCAGATACTATAGCTGGCCTTATTAACAATTTACGGTCCTCCATTATAACGTACGAAGTCTTAAACCCGCCAGATAGTACTTAAGCCTTCGTTACGGACCTGCAAAACCCGCAAACTAACTTAGACGCCTACTTTACGGACCGCCGCTACCGCCGGCAGTACCTATACCGACTAAGTCCTACCTATAACCCCCGCAGCAACTCCTGTATAAAAGTATACCCCTATAGACGAACTAGCCAGAAGTGCTTTATATACGGTAAGGAAGGATGTTGGTCTATAAGGTATACCTAGGAAGAACGCAATAAGTCTAAGAAGAGATTTAACAGACAGATTAACTAGTTTATCTTAGACTACGAAGGAGAGGAAGTAGAAGAGTCTCTTAATAAGTTAATAGAAGCCCTTATAATTAATTTTAACTTAGATACTTAGGAACAGGAGACCTTAAAGACGTTCTTAACTACTTTCGGACCTTTTACGGACAGCTAAGCCTTTAATATTACGACCGTATTAGCCAACCGCTCCTTTACACACTTAATTGCACCCGAAAACTAGCCCGTAAGCACACCCATTAGACCTATTACGGACGTTACGGACCCTAAACAGGACCCATTTGCATATATCACTATAGAACGCTACACCCCTAAAGAATTCTATGGCGTTATAATCGATACAGGTGCCTCTAAGAAGTCTACTGTAGGTTACGGATAATACCTTGCATATAAGACCACCGTAAATAATAATACGGACATTAATACTATGCAAACTGGGGCCGTAAACGTCTAATTCGGCATTAGTTTAACCGCATTAATTAGATTAGTTAAAGTTAAGACTCTAATTAGCCTAGTTAACTTTTATATAGTAAAAGCGGACACCTCTTTCCTACTCTACTTTGCGGACATGGATAGACTATAGGTTTACTATAACAATGTTATAGATACCCTAATCGGCCCCGCAACTGCCCTAAGAAGCAAGAATATTACCCTGCCAATTATACGACGATTTAGACACCCGTTCCTTATATAGGGAGAGACTTTACGGACCTATATTTAGGAATCTTTTAACTATAACCCGTGCTATTTTACTAGTACGGAAATCTACCGCCTATACCGCCGTTTTGGCCACCCGTTAGCCGAAAAGCTGTATAGAGTCCTTAAACGCTCTAGATATGACGACGTTAATAGAAAGGTAATCGACCACCTGACTAAATACTGCTCTTTTTGCCAGAAACACGGACGTTCCCTAGGTAGATTTAAGTTCACCCTTTATAAGGATCTTAACTTTAACCACTTAGTATACGTGGATATTATGTATATTAACGGCAGTCTAGTATTATATATAATTAACGAGGCAACCCGCTATTAAGCCGCCCGTTAGTTACAAAATATATCTATAAAATATACTTGGGACATTTTACGGACCTGCTAAATTAACACATACCTCGGACCTCCTAAGTATATTACCCACGACGCTAGTAGGAACTTCATTAGTAAGGAATTTTAGCAGTATACTATGGCCATGGCTATATCAACAAAAGCCGTTCTAGTTGAGGCGTATTAGTTTATTGGGCTTATTAAGCGAGCTTACCTAGCTTTATAGAGAGCTTACCAGATTATTACGGACGAGTGTAAGAACATCTAAAAGGAACTGGCTTTATAGATGGCCGTAAAAGCCGTTAATGACACCGCTAGCCCTAACGGACTGGTACCTACCCTTTTAGTTTACGGAGCCTACCCAAGAATAAGCAAACTGGACCCCCCTGCCCCGTCCGTTACAGATTAAGCAGCTACAATACGGAAGGCAATAGCCGAAATAGTTAAATTACGGGCTAAACAAACTATTAATAACGCCCTATACTACCGCAACGGACCTAATACAACCCCAGTATATAACCTCCCGCTTAATTCTAAAGTCCTTGTGTGGCGTAAAAGCGGCAATTGGACTGGACCTTACCGTCTACTAGCCATAGAAGACGAGACCTGCTGTGTATAGCTCCCTAGCGGACCGACAAGCTTCAGAAGCACATCTATAAAACCCTATTTTCGGTCCGAAAACACCTATAACATCGAGCTAGACGAACCAGAAGCACCCACTAAGCCAGACGAACTAGAAACACCCGCTAAATTAAACAAACTAGAAGCACCCTTGCCTACCCTAAAGGTCCCCTAGAAACCCACTAAACCTACTAAACCTACCGTAAAGCGTGGCCGAGGACGCCCCCGTAAGAACCCCATAACGGAGAATTATCTAACCTTTATAGGTATATCCGCAAGGCAATCTCCGCCTATAAATATATCAGTTCTAGTATAGGAAACCCCTTTTACGGACTTACGACGCAAAGAGATTAACGGACTACTTAAAAAGGGCGTCTTTGCGGTTATAACGGAGAGAGACGTTCCGCAAGGCGTCCGTATATTTAACTCGCGCTTTGTTAACGAAATTAAGCACCCTAGTACTAACAAAGCCTTTAAAAAGTTAAGGCTTGTTATATAAGCTTATAACGACTAGGGAAAGGACTTAGTCCTTACGCAATTGCCTATAATCTAATAAATCAGCCAACGGATTATACTTGCACTTATGCCCGGCCTATAATAAAGTAAACCCGTAGCTCTTTACCTACGGGATATCTTACAAGCCTACGTATAATCTAATACCTACCTAAGTAGGGATATCTTTATACGACTACTACTGGAGCTTAATTTACAACCAGGAACAATTTTATGGGTTATAAAACCACTTTACGGAGTGCCAGAAGCTGGAAACCACTGGTTTAAGACGTATTACCAGCACCACGTCTATAAACTTAAGATGGAGCAGTTGACCTATAACCCCTGCCTCCTATACACCCTATTAAACGGCCTTAGTATTATTGGACTCTAAACAGATAATACCCTCTTCTTAGCGGACCGGACATTTGCGGACGCTAAAGAGACTAAACTGTAAGAAGCTAAGTTCCTGGCAAAGCCGCGAGAGCAGTTAACTAAGTAGACTCTAATTAAGTTTAACGGAGGCTTAATTATATAAAGGGGCAACTTAATCCAGCTAACCTAGGAACGCTAAGCTTAAAACCTAAAGCCCGTTACAGTAAAGCCTACGAACCTTACTAGTTCCCGCGGAGAGACCTATAAGACCGTAAATATAAAGGACTAATACGCTGCATAGCGTGCAAGAGGCGCCTATATTGCCATAGTCTGCCAACCCAAATCTGCCTATGACTTATCCTTTACGGCCTAGGCAGTAGATCCGTAAGAAGAAAATATTAAGCAGCTTAATAAGCGTATTTAGTGGCAAATTGACAATGCAGCAAGGGGACTTACTTTTGTACCACTAGACCTAAGTTCCCTTAGCTTACTAGCATTTATAGACGCCTCCTTTGCTAATAATAAAGACCTATTATCACAAATCGGCTTTGTAATTGTACTTACGGACCGCAATTAGGACGCAAATATACTATACTGGTCTTTAATTAAGTGTAAACGAGTAACCCGTAGTGTACTAGCTTCTGAACTATATACACTAGCTTATGGATTTAATATAGCAGCCGCAATTAAATTAATGGTCTAGAAGATTTTACAACTAAAGCAGTTACCCCTAGTTTTATGCACCAATTTAAAGTCCCTTTACGACTGCCTAGTTAAACTAGGTATAACACAGGAGAAGAGGCTTATGGTCGACCTAATATGCTTACGTTAGGCCTACGAATGACGTAAGATTGCGGAGGTTAAATGGATCACTAGCGGAGACAACCTAGCGGACGCCATAACTAAGGCAAAGCCGTATTAAGCCCTTAAAACCCTAATTAACACAAATAAGCTTAATGTAAAGGTCATAGAATGGGTGGAACGAGACTAATGGAGCACTATGGTTCATTTACGGCCCGTTGGAAGGCCGTACGGTACATTTACGGCCCGTTGGAAGGTCGTACGGTTTACTTTACGGACCGTAGGCAGGACTTACGGCCCGCTTAAAGTACCATTTGGAAGGCAGCCCAGAAGACACCTCAGGAGGGATCCCCTATGGATTTCTTATATATTTCTTTTGTGTTTTATGGTTCCACTAGAGTAATTACGGAGGCTATACACAGGTGGTTTCATTTTTCAAGTACCGCCAGTGTACAATTACAGCACCTGTCGTACCAACCGCGTGCCTACGCGTTCGGTACGCCAGGTACGCGTTTACGCGTTCGGTGCACTAACCACTCGCTTACGCGTCTAGTGCACTCCTAAAGCACTGACTAATCAGGGGGAGGTCGCATTAGTATATAGACCACGTAGTCTGCTTTAATACAAGAGACAGTCACCACCATCCCAAAGAGCATACGATACTATACGTATTTCGTGCCCCGGGATATGACTCAACTGTATTATTAAATTGATATAAACATAAGCAATTAAGCTATTTGGAAATACTAAAGTAAATAAGTATAGGTTCCCTTATAGAGCACCTTAGGTGCAAGCTATAAGATATAATAACCGAGTAGGCCGCTTAGATTAAGTAGGAAGCCTAGGTTAAAATTAAGCGGGATGCTTAAATCACGCTATAAGCTAAGCCACAAACTGACCTACACCTCCCCCTACTAGCTTAAACGCGCCGACAGAGACTCTAGTTGCGAGAACTATAAGTAGGCTAGATGGTAACTAAGTAGGCCGCTCTAAACAAGTAGGAAGCCTAGGTTAAGACTAAGTAGGCCGCTCTAATTAAGTAGGAAGCCTAGGTTAAAATTAAGTAGAACGCTTAAATTAAGGTAATACTAAGGGTGGGACGCCCGTATAAAGTATATTAATACGCATTCCTTATACGCAGAGAATAAGGTCTAGAAGGTTACTAAATATAAAAGTTTTTAACAATATGGTAGTTTAGTTAGTAATAGCTATAAAAGCTATTTACCTAGAAGCTAAGAACACTACCTCCTTAGGAGCACCTATAGCACCATTTAACGCTATTAAGCTAGATTAGGCCTTAAGGAAGGACGCTTCTGGCTAGATAAAAGCTATCTTTAAAGAATTTCTCTCTCTTAAGAGAATGCACACCTATACCATTATAAGGGGGAGAGTACTAAAAGGAAGGTTATTACTCCCAAGTAAGCTAGTCCTAAAGCACAAGTATAACGCTAAGGGAGAAGTAATTTGCAAGAAAGCAAGACTGTGCATTTAGGGAGACAAGTAAACCCCCAATATTAACTATTTTAAGACATTTGCGTCTATTGTATAATACAACACCTTTAGGTTTCTAATAGCAAAGGTAGCAGCTAAAGACCTTAAACTTAACTATATTAACGTCAAAACTGTATTCTTAAACCCGCCGTTATAAGAATAGATTTATATGCAGATTCCTAACCTATTAAGAGACTTTAAACCTAAGCTTAAGGGCGTAAAAGACGTCTACTTAAAGCTAAATAAGTCACTTTACGGCCTAAAGCAGGCACCGAGAAAATAGTTTTAGATGGTTAAAAAGTTCTTTAAGAGCATAGGTTTAAAAGCAGCTAATACTAACCCCAATCTCTTTATAGGAAATAAAGTATATATCTTACTATTTGTTAATAATATACTAATTGCAGAAAAGCGCCAATACCTTAATATTATAAAGATAAGAATCTTAAGAGAATAGAGATGTAAAGACCTAGGTCCTATAGAAGTATTTATAGGCTTCCAAATTAATCAAGACTATATAAACTAAACCCTTAAGCTATATTAGATAATGTACACCAAGAAGCTACTTAAATGGCTAAAAATAGACAGCTATAATTTGGCTAAGCTACTAATACTAGCTAGTACTATTCTAAAAGCGGATATTAAAAGTCCCCTTAAGTATAACAATACGACAGTATACTAATAGATTATTAGCTCTATAATTTACCTCTTAAACTACACACGTCCTAATACCAGCTATACTATTAGTTAGTTAGCTAGGTTATAGCAGCACTAAAAGAATCGCACTACCGCCTAAGCAAGCAGCTGCTGCGATATCTAAACGGCACTCTTAAAACCGAAATTACCTACTTAAATTAAGTAGTTTACCTTCCTCTATGTAAGCTTATATTAACTAACCTACCTACTAGCTATAGTATCTTTACTAACGCTATATAGGGAACAGAACACGATCGGATATTATTCTAGGGTATAGCAGTTATACGCTATAGGGGAGCTGTAATCTGGATGGCTTAAAGGCAGAAGTTGACGGCACTAGGCTTAATAAAAGCAGAGATTATGGCGGCGTTAGAAGGAGCAAGGTTAGTAGTATGGCTTAAGAAGCTAACAAGAGATCTAAGGGAGAGAGATAATAACGACGACCCCTTTATCCCTACGCTCTATTGCAATAATAAGAGCACGGTTAACCTATTATACGATACAAAGCACTACCAGAAAGCCAAGCATATCGAGACTTAATACCTCTTCGTACGAAACGACATGGTTTAGTAAGGTCGACTTAAAGTGGTATATATACTAGGTAAAGATTAACCTAAAGATATGCTTATAAAACAGCTACCGATCAACTAATTTATGAAGCACTGTATAACGCTAGGAATCGGTAACTAACGGAGATGGTAACGGACGGAGACGGAGCAAGTTACGGAGGTTTTTCGCCTACTATAGGTTTTCCCTCTGTACGTAGGCCAAATGGCACTTGCAAGGTATTTAGGAATAGCTTCATAATTGCCTATTTGGGACAGACGAGGAGAGCGTCGTCAGCATGGGGGAGTGTCAGAATTAAGCGAGAGATGCTGACTAAGCTCTGGACACGTCGCGAGAGCGAGCTCTGCATGTCAATCTAGATAGACATCAACCATATCTACTGCATCACAAATCAATCAATATTCATCGTCTGCGTCATCTCTATCATCAATTAGACCCTTAAAAAAGCTCCGCTGTGACCTTATAACCTTGTAATTCCAACACTTAGCCTTTGTAGGAGGAAATTAATAATAAGAATAAGCTAGATAAGGAGGAATACAACGAAGAATTAGAGCTTAATAAGTATATAGAGGATTTTGAGCCATTAGATAGTGTTAAGGGTATAATTTAAGTAAATATAGTGCCGCCTAATGGACGCGCAGTATAAAAAACAGGTAGAGGGGGCATTCTTGTGTATTCTAACCCGCTCTATGGCCTCCTAAGGCCTCAACACTATGCTAAAAGTTTCCTAAGCAAGAAGTGAATGCGATTAAATGCAATTAGCATACGATTTTCTATACAAACGGCATTCTCTAACATTTTTTATTTTCCTCTGCACGGGCTATTCCGATTACCCCGTCGATTCTAATTACCCCCTCAAATACTCTAGGTCGCAATCTAGGCTGCTAGTAGTATTATAGTAGTAAAATGGTAAGTAACTATATACTCCGCGGGCAATCGCCCTAGGGGTTAGGAGGGGCTGTATATTTACTTATTTGTTTATTTATTCGCGCGTTTACTTATTTATTAATATAAGGTTATTAATACTTTTAATTGGGGGTTAGGGGATATTATTAAGTACTGTCTATCTACAGTTACATATTAAAAGTCTAGGTCGCCTAGTCAATGCGTAGTTCTTACCACTATTTTAAATTTATATTTTATATAGAAAACCTATATAAATTAAAACCTATATATTCTCCTAGCATCTTAAGGTCAATACTTTATCTACCAGCCTTTTGCTTTCCGTATAGCCTAAAGCCTTCTTGGTATAGACTTAATAAGGCGCCAAATAAGGCTATTCGGTAGCTTCTTCCACGCCTCCCTTAACGCCTTCCGTAGAGCCTTTAAATCCTCTTCCGAATCTCCTATAGTAGCTAATTTAGGGTATAGTTTATGTTAGTAGGGGGGGGGGTACTTAGGCAGTCTCTTTAAGCTTAGCGACGTGTCACGTGATAGCGCGCGGGCCATTGTGTAGATATCTTCTTAGGGCCTTTGAACCCCTAAGATTCTTCCTTATAGAGTATTATATATATTATTCTATTAGCCTACTTAGTACCCTAATAGGTTATAAGCCCTCTTACAGCTTTAATTAAAGCTCTATTAGCTGCCATTTTATTATCTAATTAACTAAGTTAATACGAACCTATAAATCCTTAAATTTGGACCCGGGTACGGTATAATAGAAATTTATAACAAACTAATATAAATATACGCCACGCATGATACGGTTAAACTAATTAATTATATACTATAGCGGATATAGTATAAAAGAAGAAGGAATACCAGAGCTCTCTTAGGGCTATTCCTGTATTAAAAGGGGACAGTAATTATAAAGAATGGTATCGTCAAATTGTATAACAACTTGAGCTTTATAACCTCCTACTAATAATATAAGGTACGGCTGTAGAGCTACCTCCGCAGACGGATAAGTATAGAGATTGGCGTTATAAACAGATAACGGGACTTAAAGTAATTAAGGGCGCAGTGTTAAAATTAATTCGCGATCGACTTGCTGCATTAGGTAAGCCGCGCGACTCCATTAAGGATTTGCTTAATTTAATTTAATTACTATACACCGCGTAAGGTCTTGTTTATAACTACCAGATATAAAATTAATGGCTTAATCTTAGTTGTAAAGACTATACCTCGCTTAAAGCCTATATAGAAGCTTTTATCTCGGGTATAAGGAAATTAAACGCGGCATTAATGCTAATATTAAGGAAGCAAGCGCATGCCCGACTGCTTTATGCGGTAAAAAAGGAGTTTCCTATTTAGATAGCCAATTGTTAAGAGGCAGCTAGAAAAGTTATAAAGGAGGACGACCTTATTACAATTAAGGAGCTAGTGAGCGACCTTATAGACAAGAGTTATACTTAACTAGCTACCTCCACCGTAATGTCCTTAGTTAGTAGGAAGCTATCTAAAGATAATTAACTAAAACCTAATATAGAAGGATTAGCATTAAATAAGAAGTATAAAGATTGTACGCACTATAGTAAAAAATATTATAGTGGTAAAGATAGGTGCTTCTACCTTCGCTTAGACCTTTAACTCCTAACATAGAAGCCTTCTAATAAGGATATACTATATATAGATCTACCTTAGGAACTAGAAGCGACTTCACCAAATTTAACTTCTTAAGTTGGGATAATAGGCAGAGGCTTAGCAGGAGGCCTATTTATTAGCAGCATGGCTATAGTTAATAACTTAGATAATAGTAATTAGGATAACTAGTTCCTTAACTCCTGTTCTAATATTATAATAAGCAATAATTAAAGCGAGTTTATTAACTATAAGACTCTATTAACACCTATTGCGATAGGGACGTTAGGAGGGACTATTTATTATATAACCGGCAAAGGAGCGGTGTATATACCCTTACTAATAGACGATGATAGCACCTACACGGTAGCTACTAAGGCCTTCTTTACATCTAAATCACCTTATAAACTCCTCTTAAAGTTAGCTCTTAAGAAGTATAAGCAGCTCTATATTGGACCTAATAAGGAAATAGGTGGTTATACAATTTGGAGGTACTTAGATAACTTAATTGTAGGCAGAGCGACGTGTATAAACGGCCTGTATATAATTTAACTGGCTCCAAAGCCTTAATACATTGCGCACGCCACCGTATAGCAGCTTGACATTAATATACTGCATTAGCGTCTCGGCTATATAGGTAAGGATGTACTACAAAAGGTGGCTAAGATAGGCGACTTCAACCTCATAGGTACGCTGACTTAATGCGAGGCCTATTACCTAGCGACGGTAAAGCGCCAGGTCTCTTAAACAACACCTATACTACCTTAGCGGCCATTTGAACGCGTGCATATTAATACTTTCTACCTCACCCTAGAGGGAGTCGGGGGTAATAAGTATATAGCAATCTTTGTGGAAGCGTACGCCAGATATATGTACGCCTTCTTTAGAACTAAGAAAACGATCGCTATAGAAGGGCTTTGAGAGCTTAATAATCTAGTGTATAACTAAACTGGACGATATATCGGCTCGCTTGTAATTAACGGCGGCAGAGAATTTGGTATTAAAGAGCTTACTAAATACGCTAAATTAATAGGCATAAACGTACTGTGTATGGCTCCCTACACCTCTAAGTAGAACGGAACGCCTGAACGCATTAAAGGCATTATATTGGGCATAGCTAGATTAATGATAATTAAGGCTAATCTATTAGAATACCTATAGGACGAAGCTTATAAGATAGCGATTCAAATTTAAAATAGAATACTTTACGGAAAAGAGACTAGATTACCGTTTTAAATTAACGCTAAGTACTATAACTAGCCGTTTAAAATGCGTATACCAAATATATTATATTTATAATATTATAGTATAACTACCTACGTCCATATTAAAGGACTAGAGAGTGTATAATTAAGGAAGCTGGCTCCGCGAGCTAAGAAAGGACGTCTGGTTGGTTACAAAGGCAATAATAATTATATCTATTGTATCTAGATACCGGCTGAGAACAAGATTATACGATTGCGTGATATAACATTTAATAAAGCTTAAGATCTATTAATCGCCACGCTGGAGGATAAGCTTACTATATAGGAGCTAGAGCCGGAACTACTACCAGAACTATAAGGTCCGACCACTACTATAGTTACTATAGTTACCTACCCTGCTATAAAAGCACTAGAAGAAAAGGAACACCGTATAGGAGAACTAGAAGGACTCTATACTCCTAATTTAGTACTAGGAGAACTAGGCCTAAAAGGAGTAATACTATAGTCGTCTCCCTTACTAGAACTAGGTCCATTAACACAGTCAAATTAGTTATTAAGTTGGAGCCCCTTAACGGAGTTAGGGGCCTCTATAGCATTAATATTAACCTTTAAGAAGGCGAGTGACCTATATAGAGACATATAACGCTACGCCACTATATTTTAAATAACTAATATATCTACTATAAAGGATATAGCTAAGGCGCTGCGAGCCTTTAAAAAGGCAGCCTAGTAGTTAACTGCTAACTTACTCCTAGCGGGCAGGGAGAGTATAATACCATTAATTGCTGAAAGTGATAACGAGGACTATGACAATTAAGATAATATTAATTTAGATAATAATAGAGTCTACCAAATTGACTAATAGCTTAAGGGGGGTATGGAGACAGAAGCTGCTAAAGTAGAGGAGCTTCCTATTAGAGTGAATACTCGTGGCCGAAAGAAAAAGGTCTCTTATATGGCGATCGCATTCTCGTCTTATATACAGATACAGCCGGCTCCTTAGGAACCTTATTTAGAAGCTCCGCATAAGATCAAGATACCACGAACGTTAAAGGAGGCTCTACAGTTACTAGAAGCTCCTTACTAGCGTTAGGCACTAACGGTTAAAATGACTTAACACTAGAAAGCTAAGACGTATTAATTAGTTAAGAGACTAAAGGGCGCACAAGTACTACTATTAAAGTTTATATTTAACCTTAAATACAACACATCTGGAGAGGTGATTCGGTATAAGGCACGGTGGGTTATATGTGGTAACCACTAGGTGGCAAATATCGACTACGATTAGACGTATGCCGCGGTAGTGACCTTAACTGCGTGTAGGATTCTACTGGTATTAATTACGGTATATGACCTTAAGGCTCACCAGATCGACGTTATTACGGCCTTCTTAAATAGCTTTATAAGAAAGCACTCTATATACGTGCGACAACTAAAAGGGTTTAAAGACTAGGACTATAAGTTGGTCTGCCTATTGCTAAAAGCAATATATGGCCTTAAACAGGCACCTCTGCTGTGGTATAATACCCTGACGGAGTATCTAAAGATGATAGGATTTGAGCCAATTGACGAAGACCCTGCGTATTTCAACACTACGAATACTAGGACGCCTACCTCTGCTTATACATAGATGATATTATAATTGCGGCGGCGACGATATTGGTGATTAAGGCCCTTAAGGAGCTCCTGCGAAAACGATATAATATTAAGGACTTAGGAGAGCTTCGCTTCTTTCTAGGGATTCGTGTAGTACGTAACCGAGTCAATTAAAAGATTATGATTATCTAGGACGTATATATAGCGAGGATCCTTAAGTCTTTTAAGCTTACTAGAATTAACCTAAAAGCGATACTAATGGCCACTAGCCTTTAATTAAGAAAGCGTTATCTAGAGGACCTTGTAGATAAGGCCTATAAGAAGTGGTACCTAGAAGTTATTAGGTCCTTTACCTGGCTCTTATATTAGATAAGGCTAGATATATTAACGGCTATAGGAAAGCTATTATAATATTTAGCTAACCTACCTAACGAACACTAAGCGTATATTAAGAGAGTCTTTAGATATATCTAAGGCATAAAAGACTACGGAATTGTATATAGCGGAAAGTAGTACACCCCTAAGAGAATTGACCTAGAGGTATACGTTGACGCAGCCCACAGTAATGATCTAGATGACCGTAAATCGACCTAGGGCTGGTTTATTAAACTAGCTAGAGCCCTAATTAAATAGGCCTTAAAGAAGTAATTAACGGTTATAACGTCCTCTACGGTAGTAGAGTACTTAGCGATTAAATTGGTAGTATAAGAAGCGATTAAGGTCGCGAGCTTCCTAAGAGCTCTTAGCTATAACGGTACGGACCTAGCTCTAATTTAAATCTATATGGATAGTGCGAACGTTTAAGCACTTACTAAGGGCGAGCGACCGGTGCTGAAAGAGCGCCATGCGGATATTAAGCTCTGTAAGATTAAGGATAATATTAAGCAGGGTAGGATTAAACTATACTATATACCGGGCGTGGACCAGCTAGTAGATGGCTTAATGAAGCCTCTACTAAAGGTCGCCTATAAGGCGTTTAAGATGGGTATAGGAGTTACTAAAGTCTCCTAGGTTACCTAGGCCTGATTAAGAAATTATACTATAACCGGCGGAACCTCGGAATTGATGCCAGTTAACTTAGTTCCAATTTTCAGAAGCTTACTAATACTACTTTTTAGTATAGGAGACGGGCGATTGAGCGTCGTTAATATTCTAAATTTCTCCTTTCCTAATTGCATTTCTTATTACTAGTACTACTACTACCTACTAACTATAGCCTTATAAAACATGGCATAGTTATTACGGGGAGGTTTCCTATTCGCTAGAGCTTATAGAGCCTAGGGGGGTGTATTAGTAGGGGGGGGGGGTACTTAGGCAGTCTCTTTAAGCTTAGCGACGTGTCATGTAATAGCGCGCGGGCCATTGTATAGATATCTTCTCGGGGCCTTCAAACCCCTAAGATTCTTCCTCATAGAGTATTATATGTATCATTCTATTAGCCTACTTAGTGCCCTGATAGTTTATAAACTAGCTTTTTAAGAGCCTACTAGAGGTGCTTAATTGGGTTAAGATTAGGTAAGTAAGGCGGCCATTTTATGGTCTAAATGTAACAGTATAGTGTAGGAGAATTAAATAAGCGACTTTTTTTCTAAATCTATGGAAATCAAGTGAACTAAATACATAAAAGTAGACCCCGAACTCCAAAGTCTATGACTTAATATTTGACCATATCCGAGACATATAAGGGTAGCGTTAATTGTGTCTCGGAGCCTCTTAGGCGATAATCTTGTGTCTTAGCACAGTGCTGGTAAACTATTACACTAAATACCATGCCTTTTAAGGAAGTCCTTTATATAATTGGCGTTGTATATAGGTGCATTATCTTGTATAAAAATTTGGCCTAGACGATATTGAGGAAGTAGGCTATAGGTAAGAGTCTCTATATATAAGCTAGTAGAGTACCCATTCTTTACGGCGTTAAGATCTCTCTCTATAATAATTAATAGGCTTTTCCCTACCCTACTATTTAGAGTAAGCTAGATTGCACCCTATACTATCTGGCGGAGGCCCTTTAACGTATCCTTCTCTTAAATCATTTCTTTATTCCACTTCTTGTTGGGGTAGTAAAAGCACTACTCTATATTCTAACCTAAGCCTTATTCTACTAAGCACTTATTAGAGAATTTAACTATATAACGCTCCTAATTAAAGTGGCGATACTCTTGTGAGAATCTAAGCCTTAAGGCTGCGTGGCCTACACTGAATTTGGGCCTTTTCTTATAATAGTGGTTCGTAAGGCCCTTCTTCTTAAGTAGTTAATAGATAGTAGCCTTACTAATATGCTCTACCTCTGCCTTAATTATAAGGGGTTTATATTTAATTTTAGGCGCTTAACGAGCAGCTTAAATAGCTGCACGTTTCTCCCTTTGGTTGAGCTTCTTAGGCCTACCAGATCTTAGTAGAGATTTAAGGGTTTTGTGGTTGCTCTACCTCTTAATAGTCTTGTATACGCAGCTTAGATGAACGTCAAATTCGCGCGCAAGCTCTACCCTTAATACGCCAGCCTTATACTTCGCCAATAAGGCTGCACGCGCCGTAGGCGTCAGTTCGGCCATCGGCCTACGATTTCCACTTATTTCCTGGCCAAATGAGCGCCTCATCGTTGAGTGGTGGTGGGTAGAAAGTAGAGGGTTAATGGTCGCGCGTCGCGTATACGCGAGCGCACCAACTAAGCGACCCAGACTTTTGACGTAGTAACGTGCCTCCCCCCCTAGCGAGACACCCCCCTAAGCGAGACAATTTTTAACACGTTTTCTCAATTTTAGTAGCAATAAGATAGCTTTTTCTAAAATTTAAAATTTGAATATAAAGCAAGTATACTCTAAAAAAGCCTCCTAAAATTATATTAAAAAAATTTAAAGGAATAAAATTTTATTAAAGATTTTTAGTTTCTTTAATTTAGTATAAAGATCGCAGCACGCTAGGTGGATCCTTATTACTAATAAACTAGGTTTTCCTGACCCTTTTTTTAATTAGAGTATATTTTTATCTTCCTTCTTACTTAATAAAGTAAAGTTTTAAATATATAGTTCGTTTTTAAGATATACTCTATTTTAGAAATAGATTTAATATAATATTATTTTAATAAGCGTAGCTCAGAATCAGGTAATTAAGGTATCTCGCTAGGGGGGATATCTCGCTTAGGGGGGTTTTACGTTACTGTATATTAAATTATATAGGTGCCCTAGATAGGAGAATAACGTAGTAGTCGTTATATTATAGAGGGCCAATAGTAGTGGTTTTCAAGATCTCACCATCCAAAAATTTTTCACCACCGCCCTTAATGCCTACAACTACCAACAGGTCCTATCCGCACGCTATTAACGTCTCTGCGTTAGCTCTAGATCTAAACTTTAAAGACCTAGGTTTATAGCCATTACCACGTATAGGTGTAGAGTCCGGTTTTAATAGCCTAATTACTAAATGTTGGTATAACTTTTACAATATGCAGAATATATATATTACAATGATATATACTATACGGTGTTATAGATGGATAATTCTCTAAGATCTACGCGTCGCAAGAGGTAAGGCTTGTCGCGTGTTCTCCTATAACCTCCGTCAACCAATTACAATTTTCCATACCCAATATGGAAAATCGCCATTGGCTCGGTTATTACTAGCGCCTTGGCCGCCCTTATAATGTGTCTAACACTTCTAGCTATACTAGGAATACTTTAGAAAACGTAAAGATCTAGTATCCTATAACTATGCAATTCAAAAATCTATATACGCACTTCTCCTTCCTTCCTTCCTTGCTATTATAGTATAGGTTATAATAGTACTAGGTAGTGTTACAGGTGCAGGCAGATTGCCATAGGTTGCCGCAGATTGCCGTAGGTTACCGTAGGTTACAGTCACGTAATACAGAGATCGTATACACCCTCTTTGCTATATTCACACGTTGATTAACTAGGTCACTAATATAGTGCGTTTTACCCATTCCACTATCTTTAACTTAATTCGGTTTGTGTTAATAAGTCGCTTAAGGGCTAATAATAGTTTACTTTTAGTCATAGCGTCCGCAGGGTTACTATCTCCATTAATCTATTTAACTTCCGCTATTTCGCGTCTTTTATATAACTGGCGTAGGCACATAACATCAATTATAAGTCTCTTCTCTTATATAGTTCCTAGTTTAACAAGGCATTTATAAATTAACTTAGAATTAGTGCAAAAAATAAGCGGGAGGCTGATATTAAGTTACAATTTAATTATGGCCTTAATTATAGCGCCGATGTCAAAACTATAGGCTATAGCATATAATTCGGAGGCTAGTACGCTTCTAGTGATTCTCTTACACTTAACTAAGGACCAGTAGACAATGTTCACCTTATTTAATAAGTCTGCTAATACTAGGATATATCCAATCTGTAATAAGAGGTCTTTATTATTTGCGAATAAGGAATTAGTAAATACAAGTAGTTAAAGTGTCTTTATATTAAGCTTAACAAAGCTTAAGCCTCTTATTAAGTTCTTAATTTGCCACTAAATTCTCTTATTAAGTAGTTTTGCGTCTTTCTTATCAGGGTTAATTACCTAGGCAGCGTAGGATAAATTAAAAGAAGCTTTAGGCTGGCATACGGACGCAATATAAGCTCCTCTTGCTTATTAGGCGATATATTAGTCCTTAAGTATAAGTGCTATACAAATAGTGCCTCTAGAACTAGTTATTATAGTAACTTCCTTAATATTAATAAGGGTTAAGTTCTGGCATTGGCGCTCTTATATAAGCGTAATTGTATAATCCTATTATTAGACAATGCCTCCGTTAAACTTAATTAGGTATTCTAGTGTAAGTTACTCACGTTCTTTAGTTAGGAACTTAGCTTTCTTAATCTTCTCCTATTCCAAAGCTGCAAAAACTAAGTTAGCTAGTAGGAGGGTATTATCAGTCTATAAACTAACTATTCCGAAACTTATAGTGTTGTTAAGGTAAAGTAGGCAGGGGTTATAAGTAGATTGGCTTATGTTTAATTCTTTAATATAGTGGTTATAGTAAGTCTTAAACCAATAATTGCCTGCCTCGGGAATGCCGTATAAAGGTCTAACAACCTTTAGAATTGTGCCTTGTAAGACTCTAAGTGCTATACTAAGTTTAAGAGGTGCTTTAATATAAAAGTCTCGGTTTAGTTTCGTAGTTAATTATATATAGGCCTATAAAATATCTTGTAAGTAGAGATATATACCATTGTTCTAAGTTATAGCTGTAATGCAAAGAATAAGGCGTTGGCTAACTCGTTAAATTGTAGGTAATTAGGTTAGCACGAGGTCTTTCTCTAGGTTATTATAGGCCTATATAACTAGTCTTGACTTCTTAAAGGCTTTATCAGTGCTGGGGTTCTTAATCTCGTTAACGAATCTAGAGTTAAATACTCTATTGCCTTATAGTATATCCTTAGGGTTAACTAATTTAAAAACTCCTTTCTTAAGCAATCCCTTAATCTCCTTCTAGCGTAATACTATAAACTAATTAGGATTTATAAGTTAATCATTATCCTTATCCTGCAGATAAATTAAGATATTTACAGTATTTACTTTAATAGGGTACTTATATAGTCTACCTCTTCTATATTTAACAGGTTAAGGTCCAGGTTTAGTTTAAGGTTAAGGTTTAGACTCGGTTTAAGGTAAAAGTAGTTTAATATTATTATCTTCTAGTTATATATCTTCTGTAATTTCGGGGTCTACCATATATAGTTTAACAACTATACTACGGAAGTTAGTAGGTCTATAGGGAAGTTGTATAGTACAGGTCTTATTTTTAATGCTAAGTAGGTTGTGCGGACTAGACCAGTAGCCGGGTTAGCCTATAGGTCCTTCTCTCCATACCAATACAGGTGAGTTAAGCGGTAGGTTATAAATCGCGGTTGTCTTAGGTCCGTTGCGCATATTAAAGGCATCTACCACTTAGCGCTCAGCTCTAAGCTTCTTAACTTCTTCTATAGCCTTTTTAAGAGCTACTGCTCGTTTTATAACCGTAAGATTGGGTGCATCAGATTCCACTATACGTAGGTAAGCTCCGAATACTAATAAGGTAAATATAAGACCATTAGGGCCTGTGGAGTCGTTAATTGCTTTAAAAGCCATTTGCAAAGCCATATCTTTATTAATATCCGGTAGTTCCACAATAATAATATAGTATATGCGACGGAGGGGGCCATAGTAATGTTCTACTATTCTAACTAAATTATAGGCTTCGATAGGTACGCCTTTTATAACTATTCCGAGTATTATAGCGTATTATTTAAATTCTTTACTCATAAAGTTCTTGCCTGCGTTATGTGTAATAATATCAGGGGGTCCTAGGTATGTGTTAATCCAGCATATTCGTAATACGTCCTATATATGCTTAGCGCTAATGCTTTACAGCTATCTACCGGCTTAAAATCATATTCCTTCATCAATAATATACAGCAGAGGTGTGCTATCGATATACATAATATCAACCACGATTAAGTAGTTAAAATTAATATTATTATATAAGGTAAATCTAAATCTACCAGGCGACTTTCCATGTTTTTAACAATAGTGGTAGTAACGTGTAAGATGGTCTAAAGTCTTGCTATTAATGTCGTGCCCTAAGCGTTCAAGTATTTATACAAGACGCTCAACTAAAGGGTAGCCGAAGCGACGATGTAGTCGTCTCAATTCAATGTCAGTTAAGTAGCAAGGGTTTTAATTAAATAATATAGTTAAGTAGTTGCACAGGGATATGTTCTAAAGGAGGAATGGATAGCTAAAGCAATATATAACTAGTACTTCGCTCCAAGGGGTAATTAGTATATTTTTTAGGTTATTAAAGTACACTTATAGTTAATTTATGTCTACCAGGCAGAGCAAAAATAGGGTGTTAACTTTAACGATATAAAACTCGATTGTGCCAATTAGGGTAGTTACTTTAATTAATCTAATTAATAAGGTTAATCCAATGCCGAATTATACATTAACTATACCTTATATGGTGGTATTAAGTTATACACTAGTATTAAGTCTTTAGAATGCTAGGAATTGGCCATATCCTACTATAGATCATTTAGATACTCCTATATCAATCATTATGCCTATAAAGTAGTCTGCAGTATAGCGGGACATAGATATGGTTACATTATAGGTAAAGGGGTCCTGGTCGGTTATAAGAGGTATTATATTATCTATAGTTGTGACCAAATAGCTAAAGGCTTTATCAGCTAGGGTAGTAGCTATAGAAGTTGCTTTATACTATTCTACTTAGCCGAAAGAGGTATAGAAGTGGTTAATGTCTAGTTAAGAGTTCTTGTCGGTTGCCTCATGATTTATGTCAATAGTCAGTGCTTAGAAAGCTTCCTTAAGCTCTTCTTCTAAGTCAATATCGTCATCTTCGTAGTCCATAATATATTAATTAAGTCGTTTGTTAAATCGGTTGTCGAATTTACTAAACTTATCTCTATTGGCGGTTCTAAACTTGGCTTTAGACTCTTCTTATTCTTCTTAGGTATAGTTCTATAATCGGCAGCCTTCCTTATTATATATAAAGCAACATAGTTTATAACGTAGAGAGAAATAAGGGCGAGTATGGTCGCGGTTATAGTTTCGGTCATAAGTTCGGTTTTAATATTAGTTATAGTTTCAATACCAATTATAGTTATTCTCCCTTCCAAAGTACCGACGATCTATATAGTAAGCTTAAGTTTAAGCTTACTCTAGGTTCTGTTTTTCATAAGCCGTAATTAAGGACTATAGTTTATTAATAAGGGGGCCTAGTTCTTAAGGTAGGTCTAATACAGTAAATTAGCATACATAAATTCCCTA
>Ga0307515_10007547_pt1 | contig 21484 bp, 25 predicted proteins | sample 17_EM_MG_FD_194513 | JGI IMG/M metagenome (GOLD analysis project Ga0307515, IMG submission 194513) | Populus trichocarpa ectomycorrhiza microbial communities from riparian zone in the Pacific Northwest, United States - 17_EM | ecosystem: Host-associated > Plants > Roots > Unclassified | place...
GACGCGTTTGGTTTCGATTTGACCGTTTGAAATGCGGAGGCGAAACGCCCATAATCGTCGCGCGCGACCGCTCGTGACTTTGCAATTGCCATCCAGTGAGGCCGATCCATGCCAGCGTTCATTACTTTCGGGCGAGTTCTGTTCGCCGTGCTGTTTATCTACACGGGAGCGACTAAGCTGTTCGGCATCCAGCAGACGGCGGATTTCATCGCATCCAAGGTGACCATTCCGACGCTGATCGCGCCTTACACGTCGCAACTCGAAACCATGACGGGGATGCCGACGCCGCAACTACTCGCGCTTTCCGTCGGCGGCTTCGAGATCATCGCCGGGCTGATGATTGCGGTCAATTTCGGGGCACGCTTCTTTGCGATCCTGCTGATCTTCTTCGTGCTGATAGCGACCTTCTATTTCCACGATTTCTGGAATCAAGCGGCGCCCGAGAACGCCAGGACGTTGATCGATGCGTTGAAGAATCTCTCGATCATCGGCGGCTTGTTCATGATCGCGGGCTATGGCCGCGGACCGCGATCGTCGGAGCCTGCCTACGACGTTTAGTCTGTTCAGGTTCGCCGCCACGGCGTGACGGTGACGTCAGCCGCGGGGTCGAGCATTTGCGATGGTCCAGCGCGTAGTCCGTGCGAGGCCAGCACCTGCTGCGGCGAGCGTGCGGGCACGCCGGGGAAGCAGGGCTCGCCGTCCGGCAGCTGCACATGCGGCGCCTGCGAGAGCCAGAACTCGTCATAGCGGTCCATGAACATGCCGAACACATAGGGGCCGCCGATCACGGCGACCGTGCCGGCGCGCATGCCGGTCTGTTCGCAGGCGGCCTCAAAGTCGGCGCCGGCCGGATTCCACAAGGTGGCGTTGGGATTGGATGGGTCAGGCGCGAGGCTGCGTACCCCGCGCGTCAGGATGAGGCGCTTGCGCCGCGGCGAGTTCGGCTGGTCTTCAAAGGAATTGCGGCCGTGCAGGATCAGGTCGGCGCGGTCGAGGGCGGCCGTGAAGAACGCCTTGTCGCCCTCGAATTTCAATTCGTCCGGCATGACATTGCTGGCGTCCGCCAGCATGCCGTCCGCCGAGACGATGACATAACCTTCGATGCGCAGCGCAGGCACGTGCTTGTCGATCAACCGGCCGATTATTCCGAGATCGTCTGCACGACGCTGGAAACCGGGCGGGAGCTGACGGTCGGCAACTTGGCCTCTTTCAGCAGTTCTTCATCAGATTGCGGGAGGGTCTGCACCGGCGCCTTGGCGCGCATCGCAACCACCTTGTAGCCGCCGGCCTTCAGCTTCTTCAGGAGCTCGGGCAGGGCTTCGGCGGTGTGCTTCTGGAAGTCGTGCATCAGGATGATGCCCTTGCCGAGCTTGTCGACCTTGCGCATCACGGTATCGATGATGGTCTGCGCCTTGCTCGCCTTGAAATCGAAGGAGTCGAGATCGCAGGAGAAGATCGCAATGTTGCGGGTGCCGAGATAGGTGACGATTTCCGGCGGATGCTGCAGCGCCGGGAAGCGGAAGAACGGTGCGGGCGAAGTGCCGCCGAGCGCCCATTTTACGGCGCTGAAGCCCTTTTCGATCTCGTCCTTGCGCTGCTGCTCGGTCAGCTTCTTGTTGACGAGGGCGGCGTGCGACCAGGTGTGGGAGCCGATCGCGTGGCCGGCCGCATAGACCTGCTTGAGGATTTCCGGGTAGTAGGTGGCGTGCTTGCCGATCGGGAAGAAGATGCCGGTGGTGCATTCTTCGGCGAGCGTCTTCAGCACCGACGGGGTGTTCACCGGCCACGGGCCGTCGTCGAAGGTGAGCACCACTTCCTTGTCGCGCAGGAAGTCCAGATCCTTGAAATGCTCGAAGCCGAAACCGGGACCGCCCGTGGTGTCGATCTCGACGGTACGGCCGACGCCGAGTGCGTTGGGATTGGTACAAGCGGGCCGGGCCGGACCGGCGGCGGCTTTCGGGGCTGGGGCAGGGGCCGCCTGCGGTGCGGCGGCTGCTGGCGCTGCCGGGGGCGAAGCTGCGCCTTTGGCGGGCGGCGCTTGCGTCCACGCCGCACTCGATGACAACAGCGAAACCGCGCCTGCAAAGATCAACCCTGCCGCAATACGCATCTTGTTTTCCCTAAATACGCGCTCCCGGTCCGGCTGTTGCCGTTCGTCCGGCCGCTTCCCACCTCGACATACGATACTCTAGTTGGAGCGGCCTAGCCAAGGCAACGTCACAGCCCGCAGCCGTTTTGTCCCGGTCCGTTAATTCAGGGGATTAGCGTGCTGATTCGACAGCGTTGTTGTACGCGCGGCACTAGCCGCTTCGCTCAAGCGCGTTTTGCGTCAGCGCCCGCGCAATGGCGGTTTTCACCCGCGTATCGGCGGGCTCGACCGATTCCGGGAATACGTCGGCGATGTAGCCGTCACGGCCGATCAGGTATTTGTGGAAGTTCCAGCGCGGAACATCCTTCGGCCGCGCCTCTGCCGCCCATTTGTAGAACGGATGTGCGTTCGGTCCCCTGACGACGGCCTTGGCTGAAATCGGGAAGGTCGCGCCATAGTGTTGCTGCGCGGTCTTGGCGATTTCGGTCGCGTCGCCCGGCTCCTGTCCGCCGAAATCATTGGAGGGGACGCCGATGATCATCAGGCCACGACCGCTGAACTCGGTCCACAATTCCTGCAGTCCGGCATATTGCGGCGTGAAGCCACACAGCGAGGCGGTGTTGACGATCAGGAGCGGACGGCCGGCATATTCGGAAAGCCTGATATCGCCGCCGGCCAATCCACCGAATGAAAACGCATATGCCGTGACCCGGCTCATGCCGCCTTGCGCGTTCGCCATCCGGCTCGAGGCCGCGCCTGCGATTACGCTGAGCGCCACCGTCATTGCGGTCCTGCGGTTGATCATGGCATGCCTCGCCGGGATTCGTCGGCGCCAGCATAGCCGGGCGCGCGAACCGGCGCCGCTCAACAAGCCGTTATGACTGACGGGATTTACCGCAGCGAGACGATGAAGTCGGTGCCTTCGCCGGTTTCGCTCTGGTTGACGCCCTGATCGGACACCACGATCGAACCACCTGTGGTCAGCGCCTCGGCGATGCGCGCCATCGCTTCCGGCGGCACGGTGATGCGGTCCAGCGCTTCGGCCGCACTGTTGGGCTCCGGCGCCGGTTTGGCTTCGGCGGGCGCTCCGCCCGCGACCTTGCGCCGGCGCGAGGAGCGTTCGTCTTCTTCCTTCACGACCGCGTTGCGGGCCGTCACCGGAAGCGACACCACCGACCAGCGCAACAGATTTGGATCGTTCTTGTCGGCTTCCGCGGTGAATACGTGCGTGCCCAGCATCCGCTCGCTCGGCGCGATCGTCACAGGCACCTCGAACAGCGGCGTGAAATTCTGCCGCACATAGAGTTTGCCGTCCTTGCGGCTGATGAACACCGCGATCTGCCCGGCGCGCTTCGGCGCTTCGGATTTCGCGGCGGCAGCTTTCTCGGCCCCCGGCAGGCGCGACGGATCCTTCTTTGCGTCGGGGGCGATGGCAGGCGTATCGGCCACGGCCTTGGCGGGCTCCGCCGGTTTCTCGGCGGCTTTCGGCTCATCAGCCTTCACGACCTCGGCCTTGACCGTCCCGGTCTTGACCTCGTCCGAATTCACCTCGTCCGGCTTCACGTCAGCCGATTTGGCTTCAACCTCGGCTTCTTCAGATTTCGCCTCAAGTTTCGTCCCTGGCGATTTGTCTTCGGCCGTAACAGTTTCCGGCGATTTGGCTTCGGTCGTTGCTTCCGCGCTCGTTGCCGCGGCTTCGCTGGCAGCGGGAATCTTGCTTGCGGAGGGCGAAGCATCGGACATCGTGACCGCCGCATTCGTGGCCTGCATGGCGCCACTGGCATCCGCGGTCTGGGTCACGTGACCGACGGTGGAGCGCAATTCCAGGTTCGCTTCGGACGGCGCGGGCTTGATCTCGGAACGGACGTCGACGTCCTTGTCGGATTTCACCGCCGGCGCGTCGGCTTTCGGGTCATCAGCGATCACAGCCTGCGGCGCGACCTTCTGCGCGACCAGCAATGGATGAGAGAAATTCGCAGGCGTCATCTCGCCGGGCGTGACGATGACCCGCGCGCCCATCCTGGTCCAATTCCACATCTTCTGGGCAAAGGCCATCGGCATGCGAATGCAGCCATGTGAGGCCGGATAGCCGGGCAGGGCACCGGCATGCATCGCGACACCCGACCATGTGATGCGCTGCATAAAGGGCATCGGCGCACCACTATAGATATTGGAGTGATGCATCTTGTGCTTCTGGATGATGCTGAACACGCCCATCGGCGTCGTATGACCCTTCATGCCCGTCGATACCGGGCTTTCCGCGAAGAATCCGTTGGAGTCGTAGACCCTGACCTTCTGCTGGTTGATCGAGATCGCGATGATCAAGGGTCCGTGTGGCTTGGCGCTGGCTTCCTTGTCGGCAGCCTGGGTCTTGCTGTTCGCGGGCTTGCGCGCGCGCTGCTTCCGCGGCTGGGCGGCGGGCGCCGGCCGAGAGAAGCCGGGTTCGGAATCCTGCCAGTAATACAGGGCGGCGTCGGCGTGGGAGGTGGCGCCGATGGTGCCTGCGGCCGCCAAAATCGCTATTTGCCAAAATCGCTGGCTCGCACTGCTGACGCTTGTACTACTCAAACCAAAAAACCGATGCCCGCTCACGCGCAAAATCCTTGAGTCCAGATCGTCGAATCCACTGTTCCGATAATCATTTGTTGTCGCAGACGCGAAAAGCGTTCACCAGCGGAGGCCTTCTAAACCGCTGCTTTTCGGCCCAAGCGTAACAAAAAAGCCTCACATTCCGTTAAACGCGGGCTCGGCGCTGGCGCCTGAAGCCTTCCTGTGCGGCATTTGCGCATTACATAGCCGGTGAGCCCTTCAGCGGAGATAGAAATGACATTCAAGGCCATCGGTAAGTGTGACAGTTCATGGAGAAATTTGGTCTTGAACTGGGTCTTGGCGACGTTGCTGGCGGTGTTGGCCGTGACGGTGTGGCAGGCGCCGCCGGCCGTTGCCGCCGACGAGCCGGATCTGATCTTTCGCCGCTCCACCGTGTTCAAATGGCTGAGCCCAAATGACAAGCTTGCGACCTATGGCGTCGACGACCCCGAGGTCGACGGCGTGGCCTGTCACTTCACGGTGCCGGAGAAGGGCGGCTACAAGGGCTGGCTTGGGCTGGCTGAGGAGGTTTCGGACATTTCGCTGGCCTGCCGGCAAATCGGTCCGATCCACTTCAAGGCGAAGATGTCGCAAGGCGACGACATGTTTCGCCAGCGGCGCTCGCTGTTCTTCAAGAAAATGCAGATCGTCCGTGGCTGTGATCCCAAGCGGAACGTGCTGGTCTACATGGTGTATTCGGACCGGCTGATCGACGGTTCGCCAAAGAACTCGACATCGTCAGTGCCGATCATGCCCTGGGGAGCCGCCGACGCCGCGGTGCAGAAATGTGGCGAGTTCGTCCAGTAGCGTGACGAGGTAATCCGGGGCGGGACGCGGCCCGGGCTTACCGTTTTGCCGGATTGGGATATGGGCGCGCCTCAGAACCAGTTCTGATCCTGGTATCGCCGGGCTTCAGATCGCGAGCTTTGGGATCGTGGCAGCCCACCAGCCGCACGAATTTTTGCGGCGAGCACTGATTGTCGCCCATGATCGGGGCGCCTTGCTGCGACATCGCGCCGGCCATCTGCTGGCCGGATTTGCGGGGCGCATTCGTATTTCCAACACCGATGTTGCCATTGCCCACGACGGCTATCCTTCGTTGGATTGTGAATTGAGACAACGCGGAACCAACAGGAAAAGTTGCACGGTGTTCGATTGAGTAGGCCCGACCGAAGCTTCGGTTCACGGCTGCGTTTGCTGCATTGCGGCCTATTCAGCAGACAATGATTAAGAACTTGCGACGGCGCGTCGAACCGGCTGGCCGCAAGGGGCGTCTTATCTCCAGATGGTGAATGGAGACGTCGGATGCGAGCCCTCAGCTACATCATTGCCCTTGTTTTCGTCCTGACCGGCCCGTCGCTGGCAGGCAGTGCCGATCGCGACATGCCTGGGGTAGGGACGTTTACCTATTGCGGATCGCCGGTGGTGACGGTTGCGCCGGACCTGATTGCCGTTGTGAGCGAGTAAGCCAACGCTGCTTCGGGGGTACCGCAGGTCCCCCTACACAAATTTCGAAAACAACCCGATGCAAAGTAAGACGGAGCCCGAGGCGCCGGGCTCGTACAGATCCCGCACCAACATGCCATTCGATTGAAATTATTGATCTTTTTCTGCCAATGTTTCGTCCCAGGGCGGGCGACGAAACATTTCTCCCCGCAATGAAACCATTTTCCGCTTTTGGCGCAGATATCCGGAAACAGCCGTTGGTTATCACTCTGCCAACAGAACGGCGGGGACGCCGGCACCGAACCCGGAGACAGTCAAATGCGGACCTTCAGCTTCATCCTCGCCTTCGCCTTCATCCTGGCCGGTCCCTCGATCGCAGGTTCCTCCGACAACGGCTTGCCCGGCATCGGCACCTTCTCCTACAACGGCGCACCGGTGACGAATTCGGCTCCGCTGCCGATCGTTGTCGCGGCTGTGAACTGATCGCCGCAAACAGCTGCCCAAGAAAATTTGCCGGTAAAGGCCCAGTATGTTTGTACGTCTTTGTTCCGCTGCGATTTTTGTTTCCTTCCTGATGGGCGCTTCAGCCCAGGCCCAAACCCAATTGACGGCGCAGCTGCGGTTGCAGCAGGGGCCGATCGGCTCGATGTTCAAGCTCCCGGATCCCCGCGGTGAGTTTGTTCGGCTGTGCGCACCCCACATGGTAGGCCGCTGGGCCCATCCCGAAACCGTCTGCAGCTGCCTGCATGACTATGCGGCCGCAACCGTCGAAGATCAGGATTTGCGCGAAGCCCTGCTGCGCGGTATCAGCGAGACCGGCGTGCCCACGATCGAGACCGCCTGGGTACCGGCGTCGAAGCAGTCCGAGATCGGCCCGACCTTCACCAAGATCGCCAAGCCGACGCTGCAATGCATGTTCGAGCCTTCGACGAATTAATTCCCGGACGAACTAATTCCCGCGCGAGCCGGCTGATGCAGCCAGGCCGAATTCTCCTATCTTGTTTCCTTGTGGCGCTGGCTTTGCCGGCCTTTGCCGCGCCTGACGAAGAATTGTTGGGGAAGGCCAAGGGCTATCCGGTCGGCACCCGCGCCAACTGGTTCTTCGATGAAAGCGTGCGGGTTGGTTCGTTCAGCCATCTCGATGAGATACTTCCACACAACTCCTTGAGCAGGGCGGCGGCGCCATTGGCGCTGCCCGCGGCCGGTGGTGACGCCAAGCTCGGCTACCGGTTCGAAAACCAGACCCGGACGCTCGACGATTTTCTCGCGCGCCAGCGCGTCACCGGATTGCTGGTGATCAAGGATGGCGCCGTCCTGCTCGAGCGCTACCAGTACGATCGAAAACCGGCGGATCGCTTCGTTTCGCATTCGATGGCCAAATCCATCGTCAGCCTGGCCGTCGGGATGGCGCTTGCCGAAGGCAGGATCGCTTCGTTGGACGATCTGGTTTCGAAATACGTGCCGAAGCTTGCAGGCAGTCCTTATGGCGAGACCACCATACGCAATGTTCTGCGAATGTCGTCCGGCGTGCAATTCAGGGAAGCCTACGACGGTAATGACGATCTGAGGCGGTTCACGATTGCCCGTAACCGTGAGGGCTCGATATCAGCGCTGCGCCAATTCCAGACGCGCGAAGCGGAGCAGGGCACGCGCTTTCACTACGCCTCCAGCGAGACCGTCATCCTGGCAGTGCTGCTTCGCGCCGTGACCGGCACCACGCTCAGCGACTATCTGACCGAGAGGCTGTGGCAGCCGATGGGCGCAGAGGCCGATGCGACGTGGGTGCGGACCACCGACGGCACCGAAGCCGGCGCGGGCAGTTTCAATGCGATCCTGCGCGACTACGGGCGCCTCGGCATGTTGTTGGCCAATGATGGTGCGGTCGGCGGCAAGCAGATCGTGCCGAAAGATTATCTGCTGGAGGCGACCGACTGGCACCGGCACCCCCCGGCGTTCGCGCCCGGAAGGGCCACGCCGTATTTCGGATATGGCTATCAGTTCTGGCTTTACCCCGGCGAGAAGCGAAGGTTCGCCTTGCTGGGCGTCTACGGCCAGTCGATCTTTGTCGACCCCGGGCTGAAACTTGTGATGGTGATCACCGCCGCGGCCAAAAATGCCAGTGTCGGAAAGGAAGCATTTGCTCGTGAGCGCGGCGCCGTTTGGCGCGGGATCGTCGAAAAGTACGGCAGCTGGTAAGGCTCAGCGCGTGACCGCTTCTGCGGATCATTCGCTTGTGCCCGCTGAAGCGGGCCGGCGCCCACGCGCTTGTTACTTCGCAGCCACTATCCTGACGCCGCCCAATTTGCGCTCTTGAATGAGGTCAACAAATCGGATGTAGGACTGGTGGAATGCATCGTGCCCCATTGGGGTGCCGGCCTGCCGGGCTTCGTCACGCAGCCGTTGATACATTGCCAGCCGTTCTTTCAGAATTGGTCCCCATTCTTCCGTCAAATCCGTTGTCGAAATGACTTGAAAGCCAACGCTTTCGACCAGACTGCGATATTCGGGAATCGACCGAAGCGGCTGAATAGCCATTCCTTCCCACATTAATTGCGCATCAGCAGTGGTAAGCGGCTGATCGGCTATCCAGTCTGTGAATGCCAATCGGCCATCTGCCCTTAGAATACGAAAAGCTTCGGCAGCTGCTCGCCCCACATCAGGAACGTGGCAAAATGCTTCCTGGCTGACGACAGCATCGATGCTCGCGTCAGGAAGCGGCACGTCCAGCACGTTGCCCTCGACAATGCGCGCAGTAGCGTGAAGGCCAACGCGTCTGGTTAACTCCTGTGCACCCACGACGCGCGCCGGCGTCAATTCGATACCCGTGACGTCGGCGCCATATTTGTAAGCCAGATAGCGCACCGTGCCGCCAAGTCCCGCACAGAAATCGGCTACGCGCGATCCATTGCCAACCCGCGCTGCCAGCGCCAATTCATCTGTAGCGGCGAGGCCGCCATAATGATCCTGGTCATGGGGAAATAGATCTTCAGGACGTAAGCCGTCGAGATGGCCACGGCTCGCGCGTAGTTTCGCAAGGATGATTTCGCATGAGATGGGATGACGATTATAGAAATAGACGGTTTGCGAAGTTGCATCACTCATGAAACTTGTCTCCATAGACTTGCCTCCATAAACTTGCCTCCATGGCTCGGGGCCACGCCAATCCTTGCAATCAGATTAGGCCATTAGAACAGCAGATGGCGACGAGCAAATGGGGAGTGGCGCTCAATTTGCGCCGGCGGTGAACCCCTGCGGCGGGGTCCGCGACGAATAATCGTCGTGAACGGCGGCGCGTGCCGCGCCGGTCGCGCGACGCCCATTGAGGTTGCCCATGCCGATCGTCAGAATCTTCCTGATCCTTCTCGCGCTCGCTTGCCCGGCGCTGGCGCAGGACGGCGCGCGCAATGCGGCCGCCGCACGCGAGGCCGCGCAGGCCTTCCGGGTTTACGTCGAAGGGGTGGCGAAAAAGGGCGGGCGGCCTGACCTGACCCGGCCGGAAGTCGCCGTGCTGCTCGGCCGCGTTTTCGATCTGGGCGCCTTGAATGCGCTGCCATCAGCGCAGGCGAGCGATATCTCCTGGCTGCTCGACTGGACGGACGCCGCAAACGCGACCGCCAAATTGTTCACCCGCTACGGCTCGAAGCCGGGGCCGCAGCCCGATCTGGAAGCGCTCCAGCGCAACATGACCGAGTACGAGGACCAGTACGCGGCGGCGATGAATTTCATGATCCGCGGTCAGGCGCGCCAGGCGGTTACGAGCAAACTGTTCATGGCGGAGCTTGCGCCGGAGCAGCGCACGCCGGTGCGCGAGAAGGGGTTCGCCGGCGCCCGCAGCAGCGCGGCCGAGTTCGTCCTGGCCGCCATCTGCTCGACGATCGAGAGCGGCGGCAAGCCCGCCACCGCCCGCCTGGTGGCGGCCGCCATCCGCGACACGCGCGAGGTCTGGGCGAGTTATTTCCTGCCGCAGGATCGGGCGCGCGTGATCGCACTGCTCACCGATTTTGTCAGGCAGGTGCCGGATGAGACGGCGCGAACCGATCTCGCCGCCTTCACGGCCGCGCTTCAAGCGGTGAATATCTGACGTGTTGCAGCCCGCGCCAGCAACGGCGTCGCATTGTCCGCCGGCCTAGCGCTTCTGCTTCGTCCCCAGCCGCGGAATGCATTTGCGTGTGCGCAGCACGCCTGATGTCGTCATCTGCGAGCCCGAGACTTCCTTGATCTGACCGGCCTGGCACGATCCGTCGTCGACGAGGACGCGCTGGCCCAGCCGCAATTCCCCGATGTCCCGTTCGTTCGAGACCTGTTGCGCGGCAGCCGGGGAAACGAGCAGGGCGAGGCCGGCGGGAAGTGCAAGAGCGAGGGCAGCGACGCGCTTCATCATTGCCAAATTGTGCTCCCTCACTTGCTCTGGATTTTGAGCCCGTCGGGGCCGACATTGATCTGCAGGCCTTCGGGTTGTTTCTTCACCTGATAGAGATTGTAGCCGAGCACGCCGACGGCAACGGCCAGCACGCCGATGATCAGATACATCACGTTGCGATTTCCAAACATCAGGTGTCTCCATCGTGACAAGTATTCAGTGCATTTAGCGGATGCGGCGGCGATTCTCCTAGGGAACCGTCTGTGCCTGCACTTGGCGCGCGGCGCTTCAATCCTCCAAGCGCAGGGCCGCTTCGATGCGCAGGATCAGCTGCTCCCGTAGGGCAGGTACCGCGCCCGCGAGCAGGATGCGGACGCGAACGATCGGCAGGTAGGGCTCCACCGTCGCCGTCAGCGCCGCTTGGGAGATGCCGGCCAGCCGCGCGTATTCGGACTGCGCGGCCGCATTGACCGCACGCGGCCGCTGCGGATTGTCGACGAGTTCCGGGGCGAGCTCGGAAAGGCTGACGTGGCAGCTCGCAAGATCGAGGGCGGCGGGCGCGCGGACCGCACCGCCCCAGTCGACGAATCTCGGACCATCCGCCGTCATGATCACGTTGCCGGGGTGGATGTCGGCATGGCACAGCCCGTCGCCTGGCCGCAGGCGCTGGATCAAAGCGAGGATGCCGGTCGCGATGGGTTTTGGAACAGCGGCGCCGGAGCTCCGCAACCAGGCGTCCATCACGTCGCGCAGAAAGGGTACGTCCGGCGGCGGGGGCGTCTTGTGAACGGACAGGCAGAGGGAGGCGAGGATCGCACCCGCCTGCTCGAAGGTGATTGCGCCGCTGCGCGTGAGTTGCAGCAGGCTTGGTCCGTCGAAGCGACTGAACACGATGCCAAAGCGCCCCTCAAGCTCCACCTCGCCGAACACCTCCGGCGCCGGGCCGCCGGCGGCGAAGACAGCACGGGTCATCCGCGCCTCCCACCGGCTTTCCCGCCGCGGCACGCCGGCTTTGAACAGCTTCACGACCTGACCGGGCGCCCAGGCGTGGACGTCCGCGAAGACGCCTTCGCCGATTTTCTCCCCCAGGGATCCCTGCATCACCCGTCCTCCGCCCGGGGGAGCAAACACCGGCGGCACGCAAAAAAGAACCCCTCCAGCCGTGGTCGCTGCAGATTGTGGTGCCGCACGCGCTAGGCCAGGGCGCTGAGTTAGCGCACTGACCGGGATCGCGCCGACGGCGACTTTCGCGCTTTGCCGATCCCGGTTCCACGAACGTCCGGCTTGCGGTTCGCCTGAAGCGCGGCCAGCGATGCCTTTGCAAGTTTCTCGGCCGACACCTTCAATTGTGGAATTGGATGGCCGGCGAACCCCAGCACAAATCCTGGCAGCGGCCGCGCGCGGGTGTAGGTTTCCGCGAGCAGCCAGCCTTCGACGCCGGCGGCGGACTTGGCCTCGGCCGCAACCTGCGGATCGACCGATGGATCGAACCGCGCCACCAGATGCAGGCCCTGCGAGGGCACCGGCACCGAGAGACGGCCTTCCGATGCCGTCGACAGCGTCGCGGCCAGCACGTCCCGCGCTTCGCGGTAGAGCCCGCGCACCCTGCGCAGGTTGGCGGCGAACGCGCCGGAGTTCAGCATGTCGGCTACCGCACCTTCCAGCAGCGTGCCGGGAAAACGATCGAGCGCCGCACGCGCTGTCGTCACCGGTCCGATCAGTTTTTCCGGCAGTGCGCAGTAGCCGATGCGCAAACCGGGAAACAGCGTTTTGGAGAACGTGCCCATGTAGATCACGCGCCGCAAATGATCGATGCCGGCAAGCGACAGCAATGGCGCACCGTCATATCTGAATTCGCTGTCGTAATCGTCCTCGAGTACAAACGCATCAGCATCCCTGGCCCAATCGAGCAGTTCCAGCCGGCGGTTCATCGACATCTGCACGCCGAGCGGAAACTGATGCGAGGGCGTTACATAGGCGGCGCGTGCCGATGGTGCGAAGGCGCGGCCTTTGGCGACGATCATGCCCGATGCGTCGACCGGCACCGGGACCGGGCGGTAGCCGCAATGCTCGATGGCGCGCCGCGCGGCGGGATAGCCGGGATCCTCGCACCAGACGCGATCCTCGGACTTGAGAATGGCGCTCAGCACGATGCGTAGCGCGTGCTGCGTTCCCGACGCCAGCATGATCTGGTCGGGATCGCAGCGCAGCCCACGCGCCGACAGCAGATGGTCGGCGATGGCGGTACGAAGTTCGCGGCTGCCTCTGGGGTCGCCGTAGTGCAGATGATCGGTTCCGAAGGCGCGCATGCGCCGCCCGACAAAGGAGCGGAAGCGCTGCAGGGCGCGGTCATCGATATGGGTGCAGCCCAGCGATAACGTGCCTTGCGGTGGCGCCTCGATGACGATGCGGGATTTGCCGGCGCCGCTGGCTTGCGCCGGGATCCGCGCCGCAACGAACGTGCCCGAGCCGACGATGGCGACCGCAAACCCGTCGGCGATCAGCCGCTCATACGCCGTGGTGACGGCGTTGCGGTGAAAACCGGTCTGGCCTGCCAGCGTCCGCGAAGGCGGCAGCGGTTCGCCGGGTTTGACGATGCCGCTGACGATGGCGTGGCATAGCGCCTGATAGAGCCGGTGCGGCGAGGAGGCGCGTTGCGTCACATGCGGCCCGGAAAGGTCGAGCGGCAGCTCGGCCTTGCGCGGCGTCGGTGAAGAATTGGTCGGAATTTTTCGCATGGAATTGGCACTATCGCAGACCAAATTCGCCGGTACAACTGCTGTCATCATCCATCGATTTGGACAGGAACTGCCGTGACCATCAGCGAAACCGACAATTCGTATCCCGTGTCGCCGCGCAATCGGGTGAAGCGCCTTCATGAGCGCGGCCGCTACGACCACACCACGGTCCACGGCCTGCTCGATGCTTCGATGCTGTGCCACGTCTCCTATGTGATCGACGGCCAGCCCTATTGCACGCCGACGTTTTTCTGGCGGGAAGACAACAAGCTCTATTGGCACGGCAGCAGTGCCAGCCGCATGCTGGAGAACCAGTCGGACGGGCAGCGGGTGTGCCTGACGGTTGCACATCTCGACAGCCTTGTGCTGGCAAGGTGCGGCTTCAACCATTCGGCCGACTACCGCGCCGTGATGGCCTTCGGCACCGCCTACATCGTCACCGATCCCGACGAAAAGGCGCGTGCACTGGTTGCGATGGTCGACCGGTTCTTTCCCGACCGCACCGCCAGCTTGCGGCAAAGCACCAAGCAGGAAATCAAGGCGAGCGCGGTCATTGCGATGGAGATCGAGCAGGCGTCGGCCAAGATCCGCACCAAGGGCGTCGCCGACGATGACGAGGATTATGCGTTGCCTGTCTATGCCGAGCGCATTCCGGTGCGTACTGTGCTCGGCGCGCCGGAACCCTGTCCGCGGCTTTTGGACGGTGTCAAACGGCCGCAATCGCTGCGCGGCTATTCGGAAGGCCGCCTGCTCGGAGAAGCCTTGCGGGAGGCCCATCTTCTGCATTACCCCGTCGGCTAAGATCGGGTTAGGGTAGTCATTCTCGTGACCCGCACATTCCGACTGGAGCCGCCGCATGACGACCGATACGCAACAACGAATCCTCGACGCCGTCGATGCCGGCTTTGATGACCAGTTGGCCGTCACCAGCGATTTTGTTGCGATCCCCTCGACCCGCGGCGCCGAAGGGCCGTGCCAGGACATGATCGGCGATCTCCTGCGCGCGCGCGGTTATGAGGTCGACGACTGGCATATCGACGTCGAGGATTTGAAGGATCTGCGCGGCTTCGGGCCGATCGAGCATGATTTTTCCAGGGCCCGCACTGTGGTCGGCACCTACCGCCCGCCCACCAATGGCGGCAAATCGCTGATCCTGCAGGGGCACTGCGACGTGGTGCCGACCGGGCCGCTCGACATGTGGGAGACGCCGCCGTTCTCGCCTGTGATCAAGGACGGCAGGATGTACGGCCGCGGCGCCTGCGACATGAAGTCGGGCACCATCGGCGCGCTCTATGCGCTGGATGCGATCAAGGCCGCAGGCTTGCGGCCGACCGCGCGAATTCACTTTCAGTCCGTGATCGAGGAAGAGAGCACCGGCGTCGGCGCGCTCTCGACCTTGCAGCGCGGCTACCGGGCCGATGTCTGCTTCATCCCCGAGCCGACCGGCGGCAAGATGGTGCGTTCGCAGGTCGGCGTGATCTGGTTTCGGCTGAAAGTGCGCGGCTTTCCCGTCCACGTCTTCGAAGCCGGCGCCGGCTCCAACGCCATCATGGCCGCTTATCATCTGATCCATTCGCTCGGCAAGCTCGAAGCCGAATGGAACGAGCGCGCCAAGGCAGACCCGCATTTCAAGTCGCTGAACCATCCGATCAATTTCAACCCCGGCATCATCAAGGGCGGTGACTGGGCTTCCAGCGTGCCGGCGTGGTGCGACGTCGATTGCCGCATCGCGGTGCTGCCGGGCTGGTCGGTCGCCGATTGCCAAAACGAAATTCTGGCCTGCGTTTCGGCGGCAGCGCGCGACCACCGTTTTCTCTCCAACAACCCGCCCGAGGTGGAATGGTCCGGCTTCCTGTCGGAAGGCTATGAGCTGAAGGATTCCGCCGCGCCTGAAGCTGCCTTCGGCAAGGCGTTTAATGCCGTCTATGGCGGCGCCGTTTCCGATCTCGTTTTCACCGCGCTGACGGACACGCGGTTCTACGGCCTGAACTACAACATTCCGAGTCTGTGCTTCGGCGCCAGCGGGGCAGCGATGCACGGCTTCAACGAATATGTCGATCTGGAATCGCTGCGCAAATCGACCAAGGCGACCGCGCTGTTCATCGCGGAATGGTGCGGGGTGGAGAAGGTTTAGGTCGTGTACTCATTAACGCGATGAGTACGCGCCCCAGGGCGTGTATTCACAAGTCGACAAATGAAAGAGGCCGCCCAACTGGGGCGGCCTTTACTCGAAGGGCGGCTCTGCAGGGCAGATCGCCAACTCATGCGCTTATTATTGACTAAGCGTTAGTGTTCGATCGTTGTGCCCGTCGGTACATGAGCGCCCGACGCGGTCCACTGGTCGTAGGTCTGAAACTTCAGGCCGAGCGTGTCATAGGAGACCCGCAGATAGCCATCGTTGCCGCGCAATACCGCCGCGGGCATGACGGTTTGGACTTCCTGAGCCATCACGCCAACATATGCCTTGTGGCTGCCGTTGTAACTGAAGCGGTAGAAGCCGAGGCCATTGTCGAGGTAGCCGAGAAGCGAGATGTCGTGTTTAAGCGTCATGTCGGATCGACGAATAACACGCCGGGTAGTACGCCGAGCAACACCCCGGGCGGATACGACGCCGGGTGCGACGACGACGCCGGGTCGGACGACGCAGCCCGCGCGGTAGACACCGGCGGCACAATAGACAACAGCATTTGCCTCAGGTGTCTCGATAGCCATGGTTGCGGAGAACACGGTAATGCCGAGCGCGGCGAGTAGGAGTGAGCGCATCATTTCCTCCTTTGTTCATTGTTGGCGGGGGTTTTTCCCGAAGATATAGCATCAGATTTTCGCCCAACCAGCAATTGTCTTTCGAGGCAATGCCTGCAGCATAATTCGCTTCCACCTGGCCGCGCACAGCAGCGACGCCGGCTGCGGGTCATTCGCGTCGCTTTTGGCCTATCTGCAGCATGTCCGCTATCCGACCCATCTCGGACCGCGCCAGTGGGATCGGGCGAATATGATCGATCCACCATTTCGTTTGCCGCGGAGTAGCGCGCGAGCGAGGCGGCGCTACTGCGGCCACAGCGCCGCGACAATCGCATCCAGCCCGTCGGTCAGCGCTGCCGGGCCCGGCTGCAGGATCAGCGGCGATTTGATCTCGACGATGCGGTTGTTGCGCACGGCCGGGATGTCGCTCCAGCCCGGACGTTGCCTGATCCTGTCAGGGACGACCTTCTTGCCGCACCAGGAGGCCAGGATCACGTCGGGCGCGGTATCGCGCACGGCGTCCGCCGAAATGATGCGGTCCTTGGCAGCCTGCTGAAGCCGCAATTTCGGCAACACGTCTTCGCCGCCGGCGATCTCGATCAGTTCGGACACCCAGCCGATGCCGCTGATGAGGGGATCGTCCCATTCCTCGAAATAGACTTTTGGTTTTGGTTGCGGCCGGGGCATCGCTGCGATGCCGGCAAGACGCTGCTCAAAGCCGTTGGCGAGCTGGTCGGCACGATCGGCGGCACCGACCAATGCGCCGAGCGTGCGGATCATTGCCAAAATGCCGGCGACGTCGCGCTGGTTGAAGACGTGGATGGCGACGCCTGATCGCACGAGGTCGGCGACGATGTCGGCCTGCAGGTCGGAGAAGGCGAGCACGAGATCGGGCTGCAGCGCCAGAATCTTTGGAATGTCGGCCGAGATGAACGCCGATACCCGCGGCTTCTCGCGGCGGACCTGTGGCGGCCGCACCGCATAGCCGGAGACGCCGACGATGCGGTCCTGCTCGCCGAGCAGATAGAGCGTCTCCACGGTCTCTTCGGTGAGGCAGACGATCCGGCGGGGAGGGAACTGGCGCATCGGGGAGATATGCAGAATTATCGGCGCCTTGTCACGGCACCATTACCTCTGACGTCATTGCCTGATTTACTTGGTTCCTCCATGCTCTTGAGAAATCGCTCAAGGGAAACGTGGGAGGGCCAATGACGCTGCTGGAAAAAATCCAATCGATGAAAATGCCGTTTGCGGAATTGAAGGGGGTGACCTTTGTCGAGGCCGAGAAGGACCGCGTGGTGGCGAAGATGGTGGTGCGGCCCGATCTCTGTACGGCTCGGAATACGATTCACGGCGGCGCCGTAATGGCATTTGCCGATTCGGTCGGCGCTGCCGCAACCGTCATCAATCTGCCGGAGGATGCCAACGGCACCACCACGATCGAGAGCAAGACCAATTTTATCGGCGGCGCCAAGGAGGGGAGCACGGTGATTGCGACCGCGACGCCGGTGCACCGCGGACGGCGCACGCAGGTCTGGCAGACCCGGCTGGAGACCGAGGAAGGCAAACTGGTCGCGATCGTCACCCAGACCCAGATGGTGCTGTAGGCGAGCGCTAGGCGGCGTCCGCCGGCAGGGCGTTCAGCATTCCGGTTTGCGGGTGGCAATTCAGATATTCAAAGAACGCCTCGTCGGCCCGCGCCACCGTGACCTCGTGATAGAGCCGTAGCTTCGCTGCGGGACCCAGCGTCGACAGATATTTCATCGCGGCGCCGAAAATCCGCACATGGGTCGGATGCGATTCCGCCCATCGCTCCAGGGCGGCGAGGCTCTTCCACCAGCTCATGCCGTAGGATTTTTCGGTTCGCGCGCCGTCGGCTGCAACGACATTCATATAGCGGTTGGCGTAACAGCCGATCGAGCGGCCGCTATCACGCAGGAAGTCCATACCTTCCCGCAGCACCGGCTCGACGTCGTCGAGGTACATCTTGCGTTCAGAGGCTTCGGTATCGCCCCAATCCTGGCCCGAGCGGATCAGGCACACATTGTCGTTCGGGATTACTCTGACGCGCGCGCCATCCTTGACGGTACGGACAGCGCCCGAGGGTGCCATCTCGCTGGTTTGGGAGTTGGGAATGCGATCGCGCATGCCGCCCCAATAGGCGTGCTCCTGAACCTCGCCGCTCATGCCTTCGGCGAGCACCGCAACGCCTTCGGGTCGGCCGAGGGACGAGAACAGGGTCTCATAGCCTTCCACGGCGGGATGCAACACTTCGATGAAGGTGCCGAAACCGTCAGCGCGTTTGCCGGTCCAGCCCTCGCGTGCCGCTAGAAACCAGTCACGGAATTTGGCGTGATCGTCCCAATAGGCAACGGTCACGATATTGGTGAAACCGGCTTCGTCGATATACCGCGCCCGGTCCCAATGCGTCGGGCCGCCATCCTGCCCGAAACAAGCAACGATCCAGCCCAGCGCCTGCTCGGCAGCTTTTGACGGTTCGCCGCGGGTCTGGACGCCGAAATAAGCCATCACCACCCGCGCCACGGCTGGTTTGTGCCGCGCGACGAAGGACGGGTAGGGCGGCGCATAATCGTCGGGAACGCGGCGGTGGCGCGTGCGGGCGCTTTGCAGATGCTCGGGGATCGCGGATTCCATGGCGGGCTCCTCGTAGACTGGCAGAAGATTCTTGATTTGACGCGTTTTCTTGACGCGAACCGGTATCCACTTCGCTGGAAAACGCTCTGGTAAAGCGATCAGGCCTGAAGCCTGATTTCGCTCATGACTTCGGCATCGACCGGAAGCGTGAAATGCTCGACGCGGTTGGCGCGGGAGGTATTGAGCAGCAGCCGGGTGACGTCGGGCCTCGAATAGTGTCCGGCGGGATCGGCGGCGTTCTTCGCCACACCGATCATGCCAAGATCGATATCGGCATAGAGTATGCCTTCCTGGTCCGGCGGCAGCTTCTCGGCGAGTGAACTGCCGTCCGGCCCGTAGATCACGGCGTGACCGCCGCCGGCATGCAGGAACGCATGCTTTTCCGGGGAGTCGCAGAGTTCGTCGATCATGGCCTGCGAGACCACGGCGCAGGGGCCGAGGAAGAAGCAGGAGCCCTCGACCGCGTAGACCTTGCTCGCGGCGTTGTTGACCTCATGGCCGAGCGCATGCGCGAACGGATCGTACAGCGAGAAGCTCGGCCAGGCGCCGACATGAACCTGCTCGTTCTGGGCGTACATCGCGTATTTCGACAGCGGCTGCAGATGTTCCCAGCAGCACAGCGCCCCGAGCCGGCCGACATCGGCGCGATCATGCACGGCAAGGTCGCTGCCGTCGCCTTCGCCGAACACGGTGCGTTCGGCATGGGTCGGCCGCAGCTTGCGGCGCTTGGCAATGGTCTCGCCGTCGGGCCCGATCAGCCACTGCGCGATGTAGAGGCTGCCGCCGGAGCGTTCGGAGAGACCGAGGACCGCGGTCAGCTTGGCGCGCTTGACGGCCTTGCTGATTTTGTCGGCTTGCGCGCTGTCGAATGCCAGCGAGTTGTCGAAATAGCGCTGCACGAAACCGCGGCCGATCGCCCAGGCGGGCGCTCCGAGCCAGATCTGCCATGGGTATCCGGGAATGAAGGTTTCGGGAAACGCGATCAGCTTGGCGCCTTGCGCAGCCGCCTGTTCGATCAACGCGATCACCTTGTCCACGGTTGCATCGAGATCAAGCCAGACCGGCGCTGCCTGAACCACCGCTACCTTGTATTTCTGGTGCACGAGACCCATCGAAGTCATCCTTTTGCGTGGGGACAGACAATCACTGGGTCGAAAGCCTACAGCCGCACCTCGCTGCGGCGCTTGTCCGGGGCAGAACGAAAACTTGTCTTAACTTGCAAATGGTCCAGGGAGCGCGCGTGCGTCGCTGCAGGCGAGGCGTCGCGCCGCCGCGGAAGGAGATCTGATCGGACGAGGATTATTGCGTCGGGTGCTCGCGCCATTCGCGCGGCGAGGCGCCGAACCGCTGCTTGAAGATCCGGCTGAAATGGGCGAGGTCGTTAAAGCCCCATGCGAACGCGATGTCGCTGACGTGCCGGGCCGCGTGCGCCGGGTCCGCCAGATCGCGCTTGCATCGTTCCAGGCGCTGCGTCTGGATATAGCTGCGGAACGTGTGCTGCTCGTCGGCCATCAGATCGCTGGCATAGCGCGGCGAGATTCCGGTGGCCGCGGCGGCGCGCGACATCGACAGTTCGGGATCGCGCAGATGCGTCAGGATGTAATTCTTGAGGCGATAGAGCAGCGCGGACCGATGAAACGACTGGTCTGACGAGCGCGCATGCATCCGGTCGGCAAACGCCATCGCGATCAGATCCAGCCCCTGGTCGAGCAGGCGGCTCGCCGTGGCGGGATCGACGCGGTCGACGGTCTTGCTCATGCCGAGCAGGAATTCATAGGCCAGCCGTTCGAGCGGGCGATCGCTGGAGAAGGTGGTCGCGGTCAACGCGTCGAACGCGCCGATGCGTTGCTGCAGGAGTTTGCGCGGCATCTGCAGGATCGTCTGCGAAAAGCTGTCGTCGAAGCGCAGCTCATAGGGGCGGGTGGTGTCGTAAATGACGAACTCACCGGCTGAGACCACCGCCTCGCGGCCGTCCTGATACACGCCGTTGACGCCGCTGTTGCCGAGCGCCACCAGCACGTAATCCTCGCTGGCGCGCGCGATCCGTGACGGTGTGCGGAACACCCGCTGGGCGCAGGAATCGACGCGCGTAAACGCGGCAGGCCCGACCGCGGATTGCGAAACCGCGCCCCAAAACGCCTCACGCATATCGGACCGGCAATCGAGGCCGACAAAGGTATCGCAGACGATGTCCTGCCAGACCGCGAGGCGCCGATCCGGAACTGAAGAAGCCGTGTCGAGCACAACAGCCACGATGGACCTCCGGAAACCTCGCCAAGTGTGGGCCAAAGCCCGGCTCAAATCCAGTGCCTGCAAATAGCCTGCCGGGCGCCGCAACTGGCGCCGGTTTGGTTACCGATTAGTTAAGCGGCGAATGACTTTTTATGAGGCATTTGAGGGGGTTGAACTTCATATTGCGATGCACAATATAGGTAGTCTAGGGATTCGACGCCTCCTCGAGGGCCACCACGAGGAGTTATGACTATGAACTACCAGAGTACCGCCCCGACCCGCGCCAAAGGCACCGTTCGGATTCTCAAGCAGCAAGAGGAATTGCCGCTTCTGCGCGATCACCTGTTGCGGCTCGACCGCACCAGCCGCCATGACCGTTTTCATGGCTTCATGGACGACAGCTTCATCGAGCGTTACGCCGAAAAATGCGCCAACGACGGCACGCTGATCATCGCCTATATCGAGGATGGCGTGGTGCGCGGCGCCGCCGAACTGCATCCGCCGGAGCAATCGCCTGACGCGTTGCCGGAGATCGCTTTCAGCGTGGAGAGTTCAGTACGGCGCAAGGGCGTCGGCAGCATCCTGTTCAGGAAGCTGATCGCGGAGGCGCGTGCCAAGGGATACCGCAGCCTG
>Ga0307515_10007548_pt1 | contig 21483 bp, 22 predicted proteins | sample 17_EM_MG_FD_194513 | JGI IMG/M metagenome (GOLD analysis project Ga0307515, IMG submission 194513) | Populus trichocarpa ectomycorrhiza microbial communities from riparian zone in the Pacific Northwest, United States - 17_EM | ecosystem: Host-associated > Plants > Roots > Unclassified | place...
GCTGCTTCCACCAGCGGCTCGCGTAGTCGCCGCCGCAGATGTTGGCCAGTAGCTCTCGGTCGATCGTGGTCAGCTCGGTCTTCATGATGTCCTCCTTGGTTGGTGTTCGCGCGATCCGCGGATGCAGATCGCAAGATCGTGTGCGGACGAGCTCGCCGAGTCGCTGGCCGAGGCGCAGCGGCTGCTTCGCGACGGCGGGCTCGCCCGGCTGGGCTCGCTGCTGCCGCCGACCAGATCGGGATGGTCGCCGGTCACGGTTTCGAGGTTGTCGAGGGAGACGAGGTCGAAGTGAGTGTTGTTGTGCTTGGCGATCCGAAGTGCGAAACGCGGGCCAGGCGCAGCTGGATCGTCGGCCCCCACGCGGCCTCTGCAGAGGCCTGCGGCGATCGCGCGCGCGCCGAGAGCTTGGCGAAACGTGCGTTCCAGGTGCCACCGGCGGATGACGATCCGCGACGTCGTCGGCAGCATCGTCGCGGCCGAGCCGCTTGCGCGCGATCGCCGCGAACACCCGGAAGCTCCGGGTGCTCACCGGCGGCCCGCCGTTCTGAGTCCGGCCGGGGCAACAATCTACATCCGGATCCAGGGCCCGACCCGCTTGGCGAGGTCGCGGAGCTTCTGCTCGAGGCTCTTCGGGTCCGGCGCGCCGACGGTGCAGCCCTGGGTGCCGCTCGGCGCCGGGATTGGCCCGGGCGGATCGTGATAGCCGCCGGTGACGGTGTCGAGCATGGCGATGGAAAGCGTTTGCATGGTCATTGTCCTTTCAGGCCTTCGCCCCGGCGATCGCGCTGATCGGCACGACGGCGTCGCCGATGCCCTTCATCACGTCGAGCTCGCCGCCGAGCGAGTTGCCCAGTGCGCCGGCGATGTTGCCGTGGGAGACGTCCTTGCCAGCCGCCTTGGCGCGTTTCCACCAGTCCTTGGCATCCTTCTTGAGGTTGTTGACGTAGTCGTCGGCGAAGTCTCCGCCGCAGGTGTTCGACAGTAGCTCGCGGTCGATCGTGATCAGTTTCGTGGTCATGACGGTTTCCTTTCGGGTCAGGTCAGAGGAGGACCCAGACCGGGCTCGGCTTGGGCTTGGGGGTGGACGGGGTGCACGGGGCCGGGTCGAGGCCGGCGGTGCCGGTGTCGCTCGACGGTAGGGAGTCGTGATAGCCGCCGGTGACCTGCGTGAGGTCCGCGGTCGAGATGCCGGCGAGCTGGTTCGTGTCGTGGTTCGAGATCGTCATGATGTCCTCCTGGTTCAGGGGTCGTTGTGGGTGCCGGGCGCGTACCTGTCGCCCGGCTTGGGGGTCGGCGTGGTCGACGGGGTCGGCGGGGTCGGCGTGGGCAGGGTGGGGCACTGGAGGTCTCGCATCTGCCGGATCCGGTCCATGAACGTCTGAAAGCGATCGCTCGCGCGGGCGTTCGGGGCGCGGCAGTTGACGACGCTCTGCGCCGTGCCGCCGGTGACGGCGTCGAGCGCGTCGCTCGCGACGGTATCGATGATGGTGGTGCCGGGATCCTGGTAGTCGCCGGCGACCGTGGTGAGGGAAGCAAAGCTAGTCTTGTTCATAGGATTCTCCTGATCAGCAAACGGTTGGAGGTCGAGCTCGAGCGGTTACCTGCCCGGGACGGGGAACTTGATGCCCTGGGCAGCCAAGGCGTTGACGAGCTGGCCGAGCCGCGCACCGAGCGTGCCCTGGTGCCGGTTTTCGGGCCCATCGGGCCGGTTGGTCGGCGAGGCCGGGCCCGACGGGTCGTGGTAGCCGCCGATGACGGTGATGAGGTTGTCGAGGGAGATGGTGGTGAGCGAGTTGTTCTGCATGGCGATTCGCATGTGCGAAGCGCGGGCCATGTGCGCTGAATCGTGGAGCCCCACGTGGCCTCTGGAGAGGCCAGCGCGCCGGCGACGGCCGACGCGATCTGCGCGCTGCGCGTGCTGCCGCGACGAGACGATCCCACGCGCGATGCAGTGACAACCGGAGCGATCAGCGCTGCGTTCTCGCGGTCACGCGCGCTACTTCTGCCGCTACGTCCGCGGCGATCGAGCACGGCGGCAAGACCATCGCGGTGGTCGGCACACCGCTCGACAAGGTGTACCCGGCGAAGCACGCGGCGCTCCAGCACGCCATCTACCTCGACCACCTCCTGCTCTCCCCGTCCACCTGGGGCGACAAGTTCGTCCCCTCCAACTTCCCCGAGCGCAACCGGATCATGGCGCGGGCCGCGATGGCGACCGTGATCATCGAGGCGAGCGACACCAGCGGCTCGCTGCACCAGGCCGCCGAGAGCGTGATGGAGCACCTTGACCGCGATCTTGCGATCGAGCCGAGGATCGTACGCCGCGCACGGCACATCGTTCGCTCGCCTACGTTTCGCTGCGCCCCGAACCCTGCCAGCGGACTCCAGCCCGCACCCAGACCGCAAACAGCCAGTCCAGTATCGCCGCGCCGAAAGCCCATGGACTGGCCTATCCTTTGAATGGACGGTCACGCGATGCTATCGTGAGGCGGAGTGTCGATGCGACGAACCACGCTTGTCCTCGTTCTCGCCGCCGGCTGCGCGAGCCGAGGTCAACCGCCCGTCGAGGCGCGGCGCGAGCCCCCCAAGCTTCTCGCGCCGGAGCCCTCATCGGAACCGCCGCCGCCGGCGCGCGCGCCGGTGAACCCGCCGAAATCGGCGCCGCCGCCCGACCCGCTTGCGGGGAAGACCGCCAAGGAAAGCTGGGCGTGGGCGCTGTCGCTCGTTCCCGAGCTGGCCAAGCTCACGCCTCGTCCGGACACCGCCGACTTCAGCAAGCTGAACATGCACAAAGGGCGGCTCACGCTCTACGCCCCCAAGCTCACGCTGGGCATGGCCAAGAAGCAGCCGCCGCCATGCCTGCCGCTCCCCGTGATCCTCAAGGGCGGCTCGCTAGTGACGCGCGTATCCCTCGACGGGCGCAAGGCCAGCCCGGACCTGGCGGATGACTACACGATCGTGCGCTTCGGGGTCGACTTCAACGACCATGATGCTCGCACCGCGGGCGACGACATGGGGTACCTGAGCGCGGGATCCGACCCGCTCCTGTCTGAAGTCGGGCGCGGCGTGATCCGCTACGACGGGGCCCCGGTGAGCTATGTGGTGCTCTGCGAGGCCCACGAGGAGACGCACGCCTGCTCCGCCGCCACGACCTGGGTCTGCCGCTGGTGCACGCCGTTCGTCACCCAGGTGCCCAACCCCGGCCAGGCCGCCAACTCCACGAGCCAGCGCCAAACTTGCGACCTCTGCCCGCCAGATCCGGTGGGCCAAGACCTCGCGGCGCTGAACCGGGTGGTCAGGAACCGTAGCTTCCTCGAGGTGTTTCCGGGGAGCGGCCCCTCGTTCTACACGAGCCCGGCCGCCTGCAGGAAGGCACTCGCGGCGAAACCCAGTCCGGGCGTGTAGCGCGAACCGGCCGGTGTTGCAGTCGTTGGGCGGTTGGGCTCGGCGGCGTGGGCGGTGGTCGTGGCGGTGGTGGCTTGGCCGGTCGGTCCTGCCACGAGCGGAACGTGCGCTTGGACAGCGCGAGCGCGGTGCAGAACTCGCGCGCGTGACACCGTGTTCGGTGTGGACGCGATCGTTAGCACGGGATCTCGCCCGTGGTCCGTGGTAGTGCGGATGCATGTGGCGCGTCTTGGTCATGTCGCTCGCGATCCTGTCGACCGCACACGCCGGCGTGCTGCGCGATCCGGAGAGCGGGCTCACCATCGCGGTCGCCGGGCCCGACGCGACGGTCTGCTACGTCCGACCGAGGGCGCAACGCGACGCCGGTTGCGCGGGCAAGAACGTCGACGCGATCGAGGCGCAGCTGACCCGCAACCAGCGTGTGATGGCGGTGGTCGACAGTCCCGACGCGAGCTACGTCGTCGGCGGGCTGTGGCTCGCCACGCTCGTCGAGGGACCGATCACGCGGGGGCGCGACGTCGAGGAAATCTTCCGCGAGGCACGGGAAGCGCTCAAGCACGACGGTTACGCGCTGGTCTCCGAGGTCCCGGAGCTCGTGACCGTCCACGGTCTCCAGCTCCTCACGTTCGCTGCGACATCGCCTCGCGATGGCACGCTCGTCGAGTACGTCGTGCGCGCGGGCGGAAGTCTGATCGTGATCCAGTTCGGCGGCGACGTTGCGTTGCCGAAGCTCCGCGAGCTCGCGGCGACTGCGATTGCAACGCTGTCGCTATCGGCGCCCGAGACGCCTTCGCTCGGACCTTCCGCGCTCGCGATCGCCATCGTACTGGCGACGACGAGCTGCGCGCTGCTCGCATTCATCGCCTTACGCCTGCGGCGCTTGCGCGACGACGATGACGACGTCGACCTGTGGGCGCTCCAGCAGCGTCGCAGCGCCGGATTGCGGATCGCCGCGGTCGGCCAGCTGATCTGGGTGCCCGCAATGATCTGGCTGGTCACCTACGCGAACTGGGACACCAACGCGCCGGTCACACGCATCAAGCTCGTCGGTGGCACCGCGGTCGCGATCGGCCTGGCATTGACGATCGCCGGATTCATCACGATCGTGCGCGCGCGGCGCCGGCCGCTCCCCACCGCGATCGCTCGCAAAGGCTAAAGACGGCGCGGTGGCTACGGCACTGCTGCCATTTCAGTCGAAGAATCTCCCGGGTCTTTCGCATGGATAGTCGCTCCGTTGGCATGGGCTCCCCGTTCGGGGCGCCCTCGAAGCACCGTCCACATCGCGGCGTCAGCCGACGCCCACCTGGCGCCGAGCGTCCGCCCACCCTCTGATCACCGCGGATTGGTCGGACCGCCGTTCATGATCCGCGGTTTCGGCGTTCACGATGCCGCGGTTTCGGCGTTCACGATGCCGCGGTTTCGGCGTTCACGATGCTGTGAATTTCGCAGACGATCACACCCGACACGTGGCGGTGGGAGCGACGGGCCCGTTGCCGGGCCGCGGGTGTCGGATCGAGTCCGAACCGGCGGCGTCGCCGATCGCCATCGTCGGTGAGCGCTACACCGCGAAGCGAGCGGGGCGAGCGCGCATCGCGTGCGGCGGGGACGTGAGCGACGTCGAGGCGTCCGAACCGACCCGACTCGCACTGCTCGTTGGCCAGGACCAGGACCGTTACTACCTCTCCGTGCACGCGTACGATCAGAACGGCCTCGCGCTCGCGCTCGGCGACGCCTCGGACGTGCGCTGGGAGCTGTCGCCCGAACCGCGAGCGACGCCGCGAGCTCCACGCAGGCGATCGACCTCGATCATCCGCGCCCGGCGCACTGACGCCGCCGCGTGACGGATTCCCTCGGCCGTCGTTTGTTCTCGATGGGCATGTTCACCAGATCCACCGTCGGACGTCGGGCCGGGCTCGTGCTGCTGGGCATCGCGGCGCTGCTCGTCGCCCGGGGCTGGCCTCGCACGCGCGCTGTGTCGACGGGAGCGACCGCGGCGGGCCATCAACCGCGTCGCGCGCACGTCGCGCCTGGCGGCCCGGCGCGGTCGTCGATCGCGGGCACGATCCGCGACGATGACACCACACCGCTCCTGCACGTGCGCGTGTGTGCACGGCTCGCGGACGGCGCCACGCGGTGCGCGACCGCCGATGACCACGGCGCCTACGCGATCGACGACCTCGTCGCGGGCACGTACCAGATCGCTGCGCTCGCGGATCGCCACCTGCCGATGCGGTCCGACGCGCTCGTCCTCGGCCTCGGCGAACATCGCGACGGTGTCGACCTCGTGCTTCCCGCCGGTGGCGTCGAGATCACCGGCACGGTCTCCGATCTCCGTGGTGGGCCCATCGCGCGCGCTGAGGTCCACGCGTCTCCGACGACGAGCTTCACGAGCGTGGAGACCGACGACGACGGCAGGTTTCATATGTGGGTCTGGCCGGGACGGATCGGCGTCCACGCCGTTGCCGACGGCTATGCGACCGCCCATGCATGGAACAGGGCACCGGCCACATTCGACCTCGTGATGTCGCCGGCCGGGACGCTCGGCGGGGTCGTGCTCGATGCGCGAACGCGAACTCCGGTCGCGGGCGCGCACGTGAGCCTCACCGATCGAGACGAGGTGACCGATGCGGATGGGCGCTTCCAGTTCGAGGGCCTCTCGCCCGATCGATACATCGCCATCGCGGTCGCGAGACATGCGTACGGCCGCTCCGAGGGGTCCGTGCGCGTCGGACTCGGCCAGCATGTCGACGATGTGGTCGTGCTGCTCCAACCTGCCGCCGGCGTCGAAGGCAAGGTCCTCGTCGGCGCGCCACCGAAGCCGTGTGCGGAGCCATCGCTGTCGCTGCTTGCGGGCGACGACCAAGTGGCGCTCGACTCGCGCGCCGGTCCCGATGGATCGGTGCGGATCGACGGGGTAGGGCCGGGTACCTATCGGCTCTGGGTCTCCTGCGAGGGCTACACGACCATCATGTCGCCTCCCGTCGAGGTCGCAGACGGCGACGTGACGGGCCTCGTGTGGACGCTCGGTCCGATCGCCGGGGGGACGATTCGCGGCCGCGTGCTGTCGAGCGCCGGCGCGCCGATTCGCGGCGCGCAGGTGTCGGCCGGCGCCCGCGAAGCCATCTCGCACCCCGACGGCAGCTTCGTTCTCGAGCATCTCGAGATCGGAAACGTCACGGTCGAGGTTCGGTCGGAACGAGGCGTGGGGCCGGCGGATGGGTGGAAATTCGACGTCGACGCCGGAGCGACCGTGACGAGCGACCTCGTCCTCACAGCCGGCGGCGTCATCAGCGGCACAATGAAGTACCCCGATGGCTCGCCGGCGGCGAACGTCACGGTCAGGACCGAAGTCGAGCACGAGGCTGCGCAGTGCACGTCCGATGCGAGCGGCCGCTTCCAGTTCGTAGGTCTTCCAGAGGGCAGGTTCGAGCTCGTGGCCGACGCAGACGGCGACAATGCCAGCAGGCGGCAGGACGTCAGCGTGCGTCCCGGTCAAACCTCGACGGCGACGCTCGTCGTGGCCCCGCGCACGCGACGGATCACGGGCATTGTCGTCGACGCGGATGGCAAGCCACGCACGGACGTGTACGTTGCCGCCTCCCACGACATCTTCGGCGATGTCGACAATGGCGTGCTCACGGGTGCGGACGGAACGTTCGGGCTCGGGCCATTCGCGGCGGGAACGTACGTCGTGCGCGCGTACGAATCAGCAGGCGCCGAAGCGATCGTCGAGAACGTCAGGCCCGGGACCGCGGTACGGCTCCAGCTCCGCCCGACCGGATCGATCGCCGGCACGGTTCACACACAGGTCGACGACTTCGAGCTCGAGATCGACAACACGCGCGTGCCGACGACGCCCCGCAAGGAAGCGTTCCATCGCACCGCCGGCCGCTACCACGTCGACGACCTGCCTCCGGGCAGCTACCGGATCACGGTCAGTGCTGGAGGTCGGGAGGTGCAGACCATCGCCGAGCTCGCGCCCGGCGCACATCTCGATCACGTCGACATCGCGTTCGATGACCGCACCAGGCTCGTCGGTCGCGTGATCGATGTCGCGTCGAAGCAACCCGTCGCCGGACTCGGCGTGTCGGTCGAGCTTCGCGGCGGACATCGGTCGCAGCGAACGAGGACCGACCGCGACGGACGCTTCGAGCTCGCCGACGCGCCCCGCGGCGAGGTCGTCATCGACCTCGACCACGACGAGCATGTGGGAGTCCGCGTGAGGCGCCAGCTCGCGGGCAACGAGGTCGAGCTGGGCGACATCTACACGGTCGAGCGGCACCGCGACGAGCCGCGCGGGAGCATCGGCGTGACGACGCTGGATCTGCGGATCGTCGAGATCGACCCGGCGGGCCCGGCCGCGAACACCGAGCTCGCCGTCGGCGATGTCATCACCTCCATCGATGGTGTCGATGCCGGCGTGCTGGCATCGGAGACGGTGTGCGCGCTGTTCGAGCCACCGCCCGGCACCATGCTGCAGCTGGCGGTGGCACGCGGCGCCACCGTCACCGTCGTCGCCGCGCTCAGGTGAGTTCATGCGCCAATCGATCCTCGCTCTCGTCGTCGCTCTGCTCGCAATCCCCTCGGCGCGCGCCACGCCTGCGCACGACGCCCGGCTCGTCGCGCTGAGCGCGGCCCTCGCACGTGTCGGGATCGGCCTCGACACCCGCGGCGGTGGCGTCGTCGCCGCGATGGCCGGGTGCCGCGACGTCGTTGACCGCCTTCAGCCGAGCAGCTGCTATCGCTGCATCCTGGCCGACGACCGCGACGTTACCGACGACGTGCTCGAGAGAATCAAGGCCGTGGTCGACCGCTACCCGACCGAGATGCTCGCGCAGGCCGATATCCACACGCTCAAGCTATGCCGGCGCCTCGACAGGGTGGCGGAGCAACACCCCTACGGGGGCATCTCGGACCTCGACACGCGTCACGCGATGATCGTCGTGACGAAGCCCGAGTTTCTGGCGAGCATCGTGAACCACGAGCTCTTCCACATGATCGAGTCAGCGTTCCCCGCGGGCATGGACGAGCACGATGCGGAATGGGAGCGCGCAAATCCGGTCGGGTTCTCGTACGAGGCCGGGCCCAGCTCCTCCGAAACCAAGAAGGCTCGCCCCGCCGGGTTCGTCAACTGGTACGCCGCATCGGCTCTGCAGGAGGACCGTGGGAGCACGTTCGAGTACATGATGGCCGAGCCCGAGGCGCTGTGCGAGATGGCGACGAATGACCCGGTCGTGCACGCGAAGGTGAAGATCATCTTGGCACGCCTGAAGACGTTCACGGGCGGCTACGACCTGATGGACACCCTCGCGCCCTGCGTGCGCAGCGCCGGCTGGCGCTGACACGATTTCAGGACGCACCTTGCTCGTACGACGCCGGTGGACCACGGTCATCACATGATGAAGCGAACCGTCGGTCAACGCACCCGACGCGCCGCCGCCTGCCGGCAGCTATTTAGTTGTGACTGGGGACTGGCATGACTGATCGATTCGATTCGCAGTGACACCGTGTACACGTCTGATCTCGGCGATCTTCAGCGTCTGCTCGAGATGTTCCATCTGTCGCGCTCAAGTGCGTCCATGAGCGCCGGCGGCGCCGCCACGCGCTGTGGCCACGCGCTGTGGATCGCGGTCTCGGTCGTTGTGACCTGTGCGTGGCGGGGATCTCCGCTCCATCGCTGCTCGTTTCCGCCGTGTGGCGACTGGTTCGGCGCACTGTGCTCCAGCTCGCCCCGGGCGCGATCGCTGCTCACGCCGCTGTGTTCCCGGTCCCCATCGAGCCCGGTGGTGACATGGGAGGCACGTTACTTGCAACAGGTGCGGCCGGGACGAGACGAGCCGGCATTTCCGGAGGTTACCTCGGCGTGACGAAACTCGGCGCGGCTTCGTTTCTATGTTGAGAGGTGACGATGCTGATCCCCAGAATGCGACGGATGATCGCGAATGCTGGTTGGCCTTCGAAGTTGATTGTTGCCCTGTTGTGCGTGGTCGCCAGTGTTCCCCTTGAGGTGCGGGGCCAACCCGCGGACGGCAACCCTTCGCCTCGCCGCGGCTGGCTGGGTCTCCAAGTCCAGGATCCCGAGAGCGGCGCCGGGTCACAGGGCGTGACGGTCGTCGACATCCTCCCCGGCAGCCCGGCGGCCTCGGCGGGGCTGCGCGTCGGAGATCGGATCGGCGCGGTCAACGGCCGCCCCATCGGTACCCGCCTCGAGCTGGGTCGCCGGGTGTCGCTCCTTCCCCCCGGGACGGCTTTGAGGCTCTCGGTGCGCCGGGGTAATCGCGTCCGTGAGGTCGCGGTCACCCTCGGCGAGCCGCCACCGCCAGGCTCCCTCCCAACGAACGGGGCCCGCACCAGGCCGGCGGCACCGGCACCGGTTCCTTCCAGGTCAGGCGGCACCTCGCCGCGAAACTCGTCGACGCGCCCCCCCTCGCCGTCGAACCCCTACCACGACGACTACGAGAACTCGGACAGGCACGGGGACAGGTACGCGCGCGGCAACGTAGACGCTTGCGCTGCGATCTGTGGCCGTGAAGATGAGTGCAATCTTTGGAGTTATGACAACTGTATGAAAACATGCAACCCGAACGACAAAGACTCGTCCAAATACATGGCCCGAGCGAAAATGTCGTGCCAACAGCTAGCTGTAGAGACGGGATTCGCGAAAGAATTCTCGGGCTCAGGTTCAGGCCAGTGGTCTTGCCGAGCGGTCGGATCGTATGTACACGCCTCTAACGGTGCGCCCGACTACTCCTCGCCGAGCAACGTCGACGTCACCAAGTATGGCCGAACTCGTGACCTGGCCGGATTGGCAGCACTCAACGAGTGTTCGGGCATGATGAATCTTGAAACCAATCAATTGATCACGCCAGGTTCGTTGGAGACTGATTTTTGCAAAATCATCCGATGTTCTCGGTAATTTCGTTCCCGGTGGTGGGATTGTTAAACACTTTCACATGGGTTGCTGATCATCGAAACCTCGCGACATGAGCTGCGATCTGCGATCACCTGCGGACGGCGCTGGAAGAGATTGAAGGTCTGGGTCAGCTTGGCGTCGCGCTGGTCCGGTGTGACGAAGAACGCGTTGTGCGTGGTCAGCTTGCGGGTGGTTTTCCACACGCCTTCCATCGGCATGAACTCGGGCGAATACGGCGGTAGGCGATGGATCTCGACGCGATGACGATTCTCGCGCAGCCAACGTTTGCCGTCGTCTTCGAGCCGATGGCAGGAACCATTGTCGACGACCAGGAAGACCTTGCGGCCGTCGTAGCGAGCTACCAGCTGCCGCAGGAACTCGAAGAACGTGATCCCGTTGAACACGTCCGCGAAGCGGAACGTGAACTTGGCGGTGTCGAGCGCAACCGCACCGAAGATGTGCGCGGTCTTGCCCCGTAGGTGTCGACGCGAGGTTGAACCCCGACGCGCGACCAGGTGCGATGCAGGCTGCCATCCTGCCAGAAGCTGGCTTCGTCCTCGAAGACCACGACGCCGCGGCATCGAGCAGCCTTTCCGCGGAACGCCGGAAGACGCTTGGTGAGCCACAGCTCTTGGGCCGCCTTGTCCGCGCGCGCAAGCCGCTTGCGGGGCCGCTGCACCGAGAAGCCGAGCTGATGCAGCGGTGTGGGGATGTGGTGGTTGTGATAGCGAACACCGAACCGCCGGCGGATCAGGTCGCCGATCCGGGGTCCGGTCCAGATACCGCCCGTGTAGCCCGCCGCCTGCGGCCCCTCGCTGCGACCACGACACAACCTGATCGACCCGGGAGGCAGCGACCTCCCTGACGAGCCGGCCATCAACCCACGGGATCATGTTCGATGCCGTGGCACTCGCTCCGGCATAGCCGGCATGCCTTCGGCACGCACGCGGCGATGTTCGGCGTGAACCCGTGGAAGCTGATGCTGTGGATGGGGCACAAGCGCATCGATGAGACGATGCTCTACGTCCAGTTCGCGGAGGTCCACATGCGGCCACTCCCGGAGGGGATCATCGCGGCAAGCCGCGGCTACGACGACCCGGATCGGCGGATTATCAGCGATGCTGAGCGCACGTCAAAATGCGCAAATGAATGATGCTCGTTGCAGCCAGGTTGCAGCAAACGAGGGGTCACCGAGACAAAATTCTTTGATTTCGATGACTTAGTTGGCGGAGCGGACGGGACTTGAACCCTGATGGCGCAAGCCGAGATGATCAACCATCTCGCGATCCTGCAGTGACCACGCAGGCTTGCGCCTCGTCGGTGTCCCGGCTCGTCCTTCCTGGTCCCGCCTGTTTTCGCCTCGCGTGGCAGCGGCGTGGCAGCAGAATTCGTTCGATCTGCGACGGTACCAGTTGTCTGAAAATGGAGTTCAAATTCATTCTGGTAGGACCGGCTGCCGTCCATGCAGTGCGATGGCGCGGCTTGCCCGCGATGAGCCTCCCGGTCTGTCTCAGCGTCGAAGCGGCCGTCGGGAAAGCCACCTCAAGCAGCTCTCTACCCATTCGCTGGTTGGCGACGTACGCTCGCGTTCGTGCGTACGGTCGTGCACGGCGATTTCGAGTGGGACGAGGCCAAGGCCGCGAGCAACGCGGCGAAGCACGGCGTGAGCTTCGAGGAGGCTGTCTCCGCATGAGGGACCCGTTCTCGCAGGACTTCGACGACGGGCTGCAACCTGCGAGCCTCGTCACGTTGGCAGCCTCGCCATCCGGGCCTATCCTCTACATCGTCTCCACCGAGAGCGACCACCGTATCCGCATCACCAGCAGCGCTCGCGATGCTACGCGACATGAACGACGACTCTATGAAGAAGCCGAATGAGCCCAGCGCCGCATCCCTCGAGAGATGCCTGAGTGCGATCAGCGAGTCGCGGTTCGTCCGTCGACCGGAACGCGGCCACCATGCCGGCCGCAGCGTGGGCGAGATCGTCGCTATCGACGCCGAGCTCTGGGGTGCATTTCGGCTCGTCCGAAGCGGTCAACGACGCGCTGCGCCACGTGATCGCGGAGCGGAAGAAGGCATCTGGTTCCTGACGGTCGACGGCTAGCGTGAGCCTCGACGCCGGCGTGTGAGAGATGTCCTGACCTCCACCGACTCGCGTCGTGCCACCGCGGCCATGCTGGTGGATGGCATGGCGATCGTCGCGCGATCCTCGTGGTGTGGAAGCGGCAACGCTTGGCGGTCTGTCGCATGAGCGTCATTGCCGTCGCCCATCACGGCCACGGCCGATGGTACGGATCGCCGATGCAGCTTCCCGGCGCGCGGTCTGTCGTGCTGAAGTCCTATCCGTAGCCTCTTTGACGCCGGGGTGTCGAAACCATTGACCAAGCGACGTGACATCGCCGCCAACGGTACTAGGGGTGCTGAGGCATCGGCAGCATCCGGTCGCAGCGTGATCGCTGTGATCGGCATCGATCGCTACCGCCACTGGCCGTCGTTATCGAACGCGGTCACAGACGCACGTGGTGCCGCCGCGCTGTTCGAACAGCTCGGATTCCAGCAGGTTATCGAGCCACTCATCGACGACGCCGCAACCGCCGCCGCGATCCGATCGCTCGTGACCGATGACCTGGCGTCGCTCGACCCCGACGACAGCCTCGTCCTGTTCTACGCCGGCCATGGCGGCACGCGGTCGCGCGATGTCGGCGACCGCGTGATAAAGACCGGATACCTGATCCCGGTCGATGCGTATGACAAGGTCGCCACATGGGTCGATCTGGAGGGTTGGCTGCGCGATGTCGCGCTCTTGCCTCCGCGGCACATCCTGGTCCTTTTGGATGCCTGCCACAGCGGGATCGCACTAGCCCCGATCCTCAAGTGGCGCGACGGGGCATCGTGGCGCAATGCGCCACTCGACAGTCTTCGCGCGCGCCGTAGTCGCCGCATCATTACGTCGGCTCTCGAGGGCCAGATCGCGCTCGACAGCGGCCCCATCGACGGTCACTCTCTGTTCACGGGCTGCATGATCGAGGCACTCACCTACGGCGTTCGGCCGGGCACCACGCAGATCACCTGCTCGGAGCTGGGTGTGCACCTGCAACAGCGGGTCGACGCTTTCCCCGAGGCCAAGCAGACGCCTGACTTCGGCACGTTCGCGTTTGACGACCGAGGCGAGATGGTGATCCCGCTGCTGGTCGGTCGGCGCAGCCAACCTCCGACGCCTGTCATCGAGCTATCGCTTCCGGCGCAGGAGCCCCCTGCGATGGTGCCGCTGTATCCTGTGCCGTCGCATCGAACTTCCGCCCCGGCTGTCGACCCTGACAGGCGTGGTCGCCCGAGAGGACTGATCATCGGCGGGGCGCTCCTCGGAACGCTGGTTGTTCTCGTGCTCGCGCTCACGCTCGCTAGGCAGCAGGGATCGGCCCAAAACGACGATGAGCTCGCCAAGCCAGCCCACAGCGAAGAGAAGATCGCTGCTCGTGCTCCGGATCGGCGCGAGCTGCAACTCGCGGGTGAGTCGGCCACGCAGGCTGACACGCGCACTGAGCCACCGAGGCCGGCCCAAACCGACGATGAACTTGCCAAGCTCGCCGACGCCGAGCCGAAGAGCCGTGCTCCGGGGCGGCGCGAGGCGCTGCCCACTCGCAAGCCAGCCCTATCCCCTGACATGCGCGTTGAGCGACAGAAGCCGGCCCTAACCAATGACGCGCTCGCCAAGCCCCATAAGAGGGCAGCGAAGAGCGGTGTTCCGGGTCAGCCCGAGTCGCCACCCGCACCCAAGGGCGCCTCGCAGGGCGACACGCGTGCTGAGCCACTGGGGCCGGGCTTAACCGACGACGAACTTGCCAAGCTTGCCGAGGCCGAAGCGAAGAGCAGCGCTCCGGATCGTCCGAAGCCGCAGGTCGCCAGCGAGGCCGCCCCGCCGGCTGACACGCGCGCTGAGCTACTGCGGCTGTCCGTAACCGACGACGAGCTTGCCAAACTCGCCAAACTCGCCGAACAATGCGACGCCAAGAACGTCGACAATCTCGTCAGACAGGCCGGGGACCAGGCCGGCGCAGGCCATTGGAACGCGGCACTCCAGCAGATAAGCAAGGCACTTGAATGTAAGCAGGATGACCGCTGGTACCGGATGGCCGCGATATACGCATGCGGAGCGCACCAGGCAGTGGTCGCGAAGCGCTACTACGCACGGGTTTCGTTGCAGGTCCAGCGCGAGATCGCGCAACGCTGTTTACAACAAGGTATCGCAGTCCCGTAATTCTCTCACCTGTGCCGTCGCCACTTGTCCACCGCCATCACCTCGAATATCTCGAATATCGTGCTTGGCCTTGGAACTCGCGCTGCCTGAAGCGGCTTGGTTCGTTTCGGGCTGGTCCGAGGGTGGCAAGTTCTGGCCGACGACGCGCTACTGCACGAGCGCCAGGGTTCACAACGGCTCCCGCCAAGTGATCGAGATTCCTCGACGAAGCGTCGATCTTTCTGAATTCACCTTGTTGGGTTCGCGCGGCTGGATCGCTCCGCAGGTGATCGATCTCATGCACGCCCCGTCGTCGAGGACCGCTCAACTGCCCAAATCGTCTGGGAGCTCCGTAATGAACCCTGGAGCGCGCGCGAGGCGATCGCCTCTGGTTGCATCGCGCTGCGCGCCGCCGGCGCTTCGCCGAACGGCTCACATCCACGGCCGCGCGCGATCGTCGGCCGGCGTCCTGGTTGCACGAGCTCGGCCGCCGTTCAGCACGGCCACCCCACATCGTTTACGGTCGCCTGCTTAGCCGAGGGCACGTGATGCAGGTGCCCCGGCTGCCCCTCCGTCGAAGGGGCACCAAATTCCACGACATTGATCTGGTCGACGCCGATCGCCTGCTTTGCTTGTGCATCCTGGATGAACACGTCCCAGTGGTACCCGGCACCGCGGTTGATGTTCGGCCGGGCCCAGCCATTGCCATGCTCATCCACCCATGCTGGCTTTGAAGAGACGGTGCGGAACGCAGTCGTCGAGCCCTTCCACCACTGGTTTGGAACGCAGAATGGATAGCGTGAGCCGTTCGAAGTGGTCGGCAAGCGCCAGTCAAAGCGCGACGTCCAGTGCTCGCGTAGGTTGCGCGGGTGATGGACGCACAGCACCTGACGCGGGCCGACGCCGCTTGGCTGAACATGCAGCACCCACCGCGTGTTCTCGTGAAGGGTGGAGTTTCCGGCGCTATGAATGACGAGGTTTCGACCGTTCACGCGGCGGCAGAACACGACGACCTGCTGACCACTCGAGACTGCTCGAATGACGGCGAGCGCCATCCTGTCGGTCCACGGAGGCTGCAGGTGTGGTCCTCCGAACAGCACGGTGAACCCTCGATGCCATGCGACGCCCGCGTTCGCCGACAACGCGGCGATGTGCGCGTCCGATGGCAGGGCGAAGCGGCGCAGAGCTTGAAGAGTCCGCTTCCCTTGCGGGGATAGCTGCTGTTCGAGCGCACTTCCTAACTCGTTCCATAGCGCTGGCCAGTATTCCCTGAGCGGCACCAGTTCGACGCCGTGTTCCCGACATGCGCGTAGGACGACCTCGAGATCACTGACGACCTCGGCCTCTGTTCGCGCAAGGAACAGCGTGGGGTCGAGCAGACCGATCATGGTGCCTCGTCCCTCTCGGGCTCGTTGCCCTCCTCCCATTTCACGCCATGGGTGCCCGGCTCGTCCTTCGTCTTATCGAGTTTCGCGTAGTAGATCGCGCTCTCCTCGTCAGTCGCTTCATCCATGAAGTCGGCCGGCCAGACCTCTCCGACGCCACCTTCCGCCGTGAGGCGGCTCGAGGTCACCTCGGAGCGACCGCTCGCATCTTGCTCAACGCTCAGCACCACGACGTTGTCGAGCAGCCAGCGTTCCAACTCGGAGTCCTTGCCCGCGCGCGCAGTGAGGCCCCGCAGCCTGCGCACGAGGTGGTCGCTGTGCGTCTCGACGATGAGACGACGATTCGTGGCTGCCAGGCTCACCAGCCAATGCGCCAATTGACTTGCGACTTTGGGGTGAAGGTGAGCTTCGGGTTCCTCGAGCGCGATGTGGGTATAACCTTGGCAGCGCGCCGAATACGTTGCCACCGGCATACTGCCCGACTGCCCGTCGAAATGCAGCGGGTCTGCGATGAGGCCGAGCTCGATGAGTGGCAAGAGGTAGCCCAGTCCGCGGCCCACATGCGACAGGCTGGCGCTGCCAAAGAGGACACGGAACCCGACGTCCTGAATTTCTTCCACCCTGAGAGGCGCACGTATTCCAAGAGCTGCGAGCGTCTCATTGACGGCTTCAACCAACGGCGCAGCCCGCACCGTGGTGGGTAGGCTCGGAGCTTCGACGCTCAGCGGATCCGCGAAGTGGACGAGGTCCTTTTGCCGTCGGTGGAGCAACTGGGCGGCAAGCTCCCCAGAGACGCCAATCTCGTTCGGAGCCGTCGTCGCGATCTTGAAAAGGCTCGGGGGCGGCTGCCGCGTAGAGCCCAGATACTGGAGGTCGCTGAGGATCGACTTCAGCGCCTGCAGCGGCTGTGCGAACAAGAAAAGAAACCCATTGCGATACGCCCGCTGTTTGTCGCGGGGGCCAAGGCCGCCGGCCGCGATGTTCACATAGGGGAGGAAGTGCTCGACCGCTGCAGCGAGTTTTGACGCCTGGTGGCCAGCCCACGAGACGCTAGGCTCGTCGTGCGGACGTACGGTCATGGTGACCGGCTCGGGGTTGATCGCGTCGAGCGTGAGCTCTGAGATGCGCGCACTGCCGGCGACCTCTTCGGTGTCGATGCGCAGCCGAGTACGAACAGACCGAATGCCCGTGGCAGACTTGAGCCACGCCACCGTGTGCTTCGCGAGGTTGTTGCGGTCGGGGCTCCGCGCATCCGCGACAGCCTCATCGATGTCGACTTCAGACTCCCATTCGACGTCGATAGAAGGTCCCGTGATGCGTCCGTTCGCGGGAGGCCAGCCAGAGGTCAGCTCACGAAGTGAGAGGGCCTCGACAAGGCCATCGAGTCGAAGCGGCACCTCGGGTCGCACCTCCGCCAGGGTCTGCTTCAGGAGCAACAGCGCCTGAATGAGCGTGCTCTTGCCCGAGTTGTTGCGACCTAGAACGATCGTGAGCGGCGCGAGATCGACCCGCGTGCGCGCCGAATAGGACTTGAAGCGCTCGACTGAGATGGCGACGAGCTTGCCCTTCTTCATGCCTTCTCCTTGTCGCCGAAGCGCGCGCCTTGCTTGGTTGTGGTGGCGGCCTTCTTCTTCGCACCGCGCTTCTCCTTCGGCTCAGACGGTTTATCGAGCGAGAGCAACACGAACGCGCCATGTTGGTACACTTGCACAGGGGTCGGACACTCCCTGGAGTCCTCTTCCGGATTGGCTGACATAACAAGCTTCTGCGATCCTTATCGTATCGGAATTATTCAGGATAGGCAGGTCGTAAAGTACGCCTCCGGGACGGCGCGCACAAGCGATACCAGCGTGTCGGCGGCGGGCTCGAGCTCGGCCGGGCCGCGATCGCCGGCGTCGCCACGCGGCAGGCTGCCGCCGTCCTAGTCATGCTCGAGCTCGGCGCCCGCCGCGGTCGCCGGCGTCCCCGCGCGGCTCGCTGCCGCCGTCCTGGTCGTGCTCGAGCTCGCCGCGGCGGCCGGCCGGGTCGAGGTCGAAATCGCCGCCCTGCTCGCCGAGTCAGCCCTGGGCGGCTCCTGGGCGACGTCCAGCATGAGCGCCGCGGTCGAGCGCCGGGACCCTCGAGCACGAGCTCCACGGCTGCGCCAGCACCGGCGAGCAGGTCGAGGTTGCTGCCGCCAGCGCGAGCAGCTGGCCGCGCCCGGCTCGTCGCCGGCGCCCGGCCGCCATCGCGGCGCACGATCGCGTCGCCGAGTCGACGCTGGCGATCCCTCCAGCGCGCGCAGCTCACCGCAGGCTGGCCCGCGCGCCCAGCGCGAGCAACTCGCCACTACCCGACCGCGCCGCCGGCGGCTCACCCGCGAGCGCGGCCGAGGAGTCGACTCAACGCCGACGATGCGCCGATAGGAGGCTGCGAGGTGCTCGCTCGCGCGGGCGCCTCGTCGTCGGCCGACCCGGTCGACATCGCGCACGCATCGCGGTGGCAGCCGTGATGAGGCTACTCGACGACGTCGTCTCGCACCCGAGCGCCTCGACGGGCGGCGATCTCCGCGAGTCGTTCCTGCCTCTCGTGCTTGTAGTCGAAGGCGGCATCTACCTTCGCAACGAACGGGCTGGCGTGGAATGGCCACCCGTCGGCACCATCGAGCCCGTCGACGATAATGTCGCCCGTGAACGATTGGCCAACTACGTGGAATGCGAGGACCACGCCGATCGCGCACGCCTGGAACAGGACGTCCGCGCACACCCGAAGTTCGTCGTGGGTCTCGAACCCAGGCGAGATACCGCGAGCGCGAAGGGCGAGCTTTTCTTTGAGCTGCTTCCGCGTCGGATGCACATACGAACTTGCGCGCGCCCACGATCTGACGACGTGCTTCGTGAACCTATCCCGAGCATCGCCCAGCATCAGGAGAGGCAGGTCCTTGATGTGATCAACCTCGATCTTCGTGGCGAAGTCCGCGTGCGCTGAGGTCTCGTCGACGTACGCAGCCTGCACGCCTAGTTCGAGCAAGCAGGAACCGCAGCTCCACAGCCGCGCACCGCGTCCGCTCCGTCGCGCGGTCCTACGGTACTGTGAGCGCCAAGCCGTCGAGTGCGCCCAGCTCTGCTGGTTGTGTAGAATTTCGGGCCCGGCGGTCGCTTACAGCGCGGTGACGGCGGCTGATGAGCGCAAGCTAGAGGGATCATGACGAACGTGGGAGCAGCGCCGCGATAGCACCGCGCGCTCGTCGATTTGGTACGATCGCCACCCATGGGTGGCGCACGTCGAGCGTTTGTGCTTTCGGATCTACACTTGGGCCCAGACGGACCGCTCGCTACGTTCCACGAACCACAGCGCTTGAAGGGCCTGATCAACCGCTGGCACGACCACCAGCCGGAGATGGAGCTCGTCCTTGCTGGCGACACCTTCGACTTCCTGCAGATCATCGGCTACGACGGGTTCTCCGCGACGAAGGCCGTCGAGCGCTTCGGCGAGATCGTCAAGAACCCGGCGACCGCGGAGGTGCTCGCCGCGCTGAATCGGCTCTGCAAACGCGGCGGCGTGGAGCTCACCGTCCTTGCCGGCAACCACGATCCGGAGCTGCTCGTCGACGACGTGCGCGACGCGTTCGCGCGCGAGGTCGGCCGCACGCCCGGAACGATCGTGTGGGCCGACGACCAGCCACTCGTCGCGCGCAAAGGGAATCGGCTGCCAGTGTGGGGCCGTGCACTCACGGCCCACGGCGCTGATGGCGACCCCGCGAACTGCGTCTGGGTCGTTCACGGCGATCGCTGGGACCCCTCTAACGTCATAGACCGCGACGCGCTGCGAGGGGCGGTGGCGGCGGGCAAGGGCGACGGCTTCGAGCTGCCGGTCGGCTCGCACTTGGTATTCGAGGTCCTGAGCGAGCTCAAGCGCGACCATCGCTGGGTCGACGAGCTCAAGCCTGAGCTGCCGGCCGTACTGCCGCTGCTCCTCGCCGTGGCGCCGCTCGAGACGATGAAGTACGTGGGCAAGCACTGGAGGATCGGGGCGTCGCTGTTCGTCGACACGCTTGAGGCAAGGCTCAAGTACGGACCGGCGATGGGCGAGACACCTGCCGCGAAGGACTACGAGGAGGACCCGTGGGCGATCGATCCGCTTGAGAGCGTGCAGAGAGCCACCTTCGAGGAGCTCAGGGGCGATCCGGACGCGAAGCGTCTGCTAAACGCGCTGCTGAATCACCTGGAGGATGGGGTGTCTCCGAAGCGCGAGGATGTGCTGGCCGGGCCCACGGGCGTACCCGGCCTCCTCGCGCGCTCCTGGCTGCGTCTTGTGCGCGCGTGTGATCGGTTCGGGCGCCTCGACGCCGGCGATTCCATCATCTCGCCGTCGAGCCGCTACCTCCCCGAGACGTTGGGCGCCCTGATCGCCGGCCACACCCACGGCGCGCGGATTCGCGCCGACCTGCGACCTCCATATTTTAACTCCGGGACATGGATGCCGGTCCGGACCGTACCGTCAGGCGATCTTCAGGCGTGGCTGGATATGGTCACTGAGCAAGGCGCATCGCGACCGCCGAGCCCGGGGACCTTCGTGCGGATCGAACTACTTGACGGCCCTCCGCTCGTGGCGGTCGAGCAGTGGCCGCCGGGCACTTCGCCATGATCGACCTACATCTGGAGATCCAGACGGTCGGCCACAACCCCCAAATGTGGCAGGTCCGGGCCGAGGGCGTGCGAGAGCACATCGTGCCGCTCACAGACGACGATCTTCGCAATGCCGCGGCAGCACTGCTGCCCGACGGCTCTCCTTCGATCCTTCCTCCATACGCATCCACGTGGGACGGTCTCCTCAAGTACCTCGGTTCCAACGAGGAATGGCAGCTGAACCCACAGGTCCAGGAGTTGGTCGGCAAGCTCCTCCACGAGCACCTCGTCCGCGGGAAGATTGCCCGGTATGTTGCGAGGAAGGAGCAGGAAGCCCACGACGAGGGGAGACAGCTCCGGTACGTTGTCCATGTCTGGGAGGGCGAAGAGGACGGCCTCCTGCCGCGGCTTCCGTTCGAGCTCCTGTACCAGGACGGCTTCTGGTTCCGGCGCGAAAAGGTCGTAGGCGTGCGGCTCTCGCCAGAATACCAGGCATGCGACGTGCGCCTGGACCAAGGCGACAAGATTCTGATCGCTGCGGCTCACGCGAATGACAGGGAACCTTCCGCGGCCCAGCTCGAAGAGCACGTGGCCGAGGTGGCGAGCCTCCTCGAGGGGGGCGGCTTCCTCGTGCGCACGATTCAGGAGTGCTCTCCGGCGGCGCTGAAGTCCGAGCTCCAAGATGGGTGCCATGCTTTGTACGTCGTGTGCCATGGCGAGGAGAACCTGCGGTCTCATGGCCAGCTGGCGCTCCGCGGAGGCGACGTCACCGGCCGCGAGCTCGGTGAGTGGCTGCATGCCGCCTACGAGCACGGGCACCGTGTGCAGGCCGCGCTCTTGAACGCGTGCTCGTCGGCGGTCCCCGGTAAGCGGCGTGGTACGATGGGGATGGCACAGCACTTGGCCGCGACGGGCACGCGCGCCGTCACAGCGCTC